>ERZ834433.1795-NODE-1795-length-15678-cov-2.993023_pt1 | contig 15678 bp, 10 predicted proteins | sample MGYA00519948_ERZ834433 | MGnify/ENA primary metagenome ERZ834433 (study PRJEB31850, sample SAMEA3708752) | human gut metagenome | biome: human gut; feature: human-associated habitat; material: faeces | place: China | collected 2014 ...
CTACACCGCCGTGGAGCTGCTGCCGGTGACGGAGTACCCCCTGGACGACTCCTGGGGCTATCAGTGCGTGGGCTATTTCGCCCCCACCAGCCGCTACGGCGACCCCCACGACTTCATGTATCTGGTGGACCGGCTGCACCGGGCGGGGCTGGCGGTGATCCTGGACTGGGTCCCCGCCCACTTCTGCAAGGACGCCCACGGCCTCATCGACTTTGACGGCACCAGCCTGTATGAATACGGCGACCCCCTGAAGCGGGAGCACGAGAGCTGGGGCACCCGGGTCTTTGACTTCGGCAAGGACGACGTGCGGTCCTTCCTGCTGTCCTCCGCCCGGTGGTGGCTGGAGGAATACCACATCGACGGCCTGCGGGTGGACGCCGTGGCGTCCATGCTGTATCTGGACTATGGCCGGACCGAGTGGCGTCCCAACGTCCACGGCGGCCACGAAAATCTGGAGGCCATCTCGTTTTTGCAGGACCTGAACCGCCTGGCGGCGGCCATGGATCCCCCGGCCCTGACGGCGGCGGAGGAGTCCACCGCCTGGCCCAAGGTCACCTGGCCCATTGAGGAGGGCGGCCTGGGCTTCGGCCTGAAGTGGAACATGGGATGGATGAACGACGTGTGCCACTATCTGAAGATGGACCCCTGGTTCCGCCAGTTTCACCACAAGGACGTGACCTTCTCCATAATGTACGCCTTCTCCGAGCGCTTCGTGCTGCCCCTGTCCCACGACGAGGTGGTTTATATGAAGGGCTCCCTCCGGGGCAAAATGCCCGGGGACGACTGGCGGCAGCTGGCAGGGGTCCGGGGCTTCACGGCCTATATGCTGGCCCACCCCGGCAAGAAGCTCACCTTTATGGGGGCGGAGCTGGGCCAGTGGCACGAGTGGGACTTCCGGGGCCAGCTGGACTGGTATCTGCTGGACCGGGACGACTGCGGCCGCACCCACGCCTGCATCCAGGCCCTGAACCGGTTTTATAAGAAGTCCCGCCCCCTGTGGGAAAACGACCGGGACTGGAACGGCTTTGAGTGGCTGGTGGCCGACGACAACCACAACAACGTTCTGGTCTTCCTGCGCCGGGACAACAAGGGTCATGAGCTGATCTGCGTGGTGAATTTCTCGCCGGAGGCCCACGAGGGGTATCGCTTCGGCGTGCCCGGCAAGCTGTTTTATGAGGAAGTGTTCAACACCGACGACGCCGCCTGGGGCGGCTCCGGTGTGTGCAATGAGGGGCTGCTGACCGTGGAGGATATCCCGTCCCACGGGCGGGACAAGTCCATTGCCCTGCGGGTGCCGCCCCTGGGCGCGGTGTTTCTGCAGGGCCGGGTCCGGCGCAGAAGCAACAAGGCATAACTGACAGACTGGAGGGAACGAACAGACATGAAAAAAGAATGCGTGGCCATGCTGCTGGCCGGCGGACAGGGCAGCCGCCTGTATGTCCTCACCGGCGACATGGCAAAGCCCGCCGTGCCCTTCGGCGGGAAATACCGCATCATCGACTTTCCCCTGTCCAACTGCACCAATTCCGGCATCGACACCGTGGGCGTGCTGACCCAGTACCGCCCCCTGGAGCTCAACAGCTATATCGGCAGCGGCCAGCCCTGGGAGCTGGACCGGCTCAACGGCGGCGTCCATATTCTGCCGCCGTATCAGAGCGCCTCCGGCGCCTCCTGGTACAAGGGTACCGCCAACGCCATCTATCAGAACATCGGCTTTGTGGACCTGTACGACCCGGAGTATGTGGCGGTGCTGTCCGGGGACCACATCTATAAGATGGACTATTCCCGGATGCTCCAGCACCACAAGGACGCCGGGGCCGCCTGCACCATCTCTGTGATGGAGGTCCCCTGGGCCGAGGCCAGCCGCTTCGGCATCATGTCGGTGGATGGGGAGGATATGATCACCGAGTTTGCCGAAAAACCCCGTCAGCCCAAGAGCAATCTGGCATCCATGGGCATCTATGTGTTCTCCTGGAAAGCGCTGCGGCGCTACCTCACGGAGGATGAGGCGGATCCGGGTTCCGAAAATGACTTCGGCAAGAATATCATCCCCAAGATGCTGGCGGACGGCCAGCGGATGGCGGCCTTCCGCTTCCAGGGCTACTGGAAGGACGTAGGTACCCTCACCTCCCTCTGGGATGCCAACATGGATATGCTCTCTCCGGAATCCGGCCTGGACCTGTCTGACGAGTCCTGGCCCATCTTCGCCCGCAGCGTGGACGCGCCCCCCATTTACATGGGCGGCGACAGCCGTGTGAGCCACAGCGCCATCAACCGGGGCTGTGACATTGAGGGCACCGTGGAAAATTCTGTGCTCTCCCCCAGAGTCACCGTGGAAAAAGGCGCCAAGGTCAGCTATTCTGTGCTCCTTCCCGGCGTTACGGTGGAGGCAGGCGCTGTGATCGAATACGCCATTATCGGCGAGGGCTGCCACATCGGTAAGGACTGCCGGGTGGGCGGCGCGCCGGATTCCGCTCTCGATGGGAAATGGGATCTGACGGTGCTGGCCCCGGATTGCCAGTTGGAGGACGGCCGAGAGGTGGCCCCCGGCATTATGCTGGACCACCATGGTAAGGAGGTGCTGAAATGAACCGGATGCATGGCATTATTTTCGCCTATGAACAGCGCGGAGAACTGCGGGAGCTGACAGAGCGCCGTACCGCCGCGTCGATGCCCTTTGGAGGCCGATACCGGGCGGTGGACTTTGCCCTGTCCAACCTGCTGAACGCAGGTGTTACCGATGTGGGTATGGTACTCCACGGCCGGTATCAGAGTATGCTGGATCATGTGGGCAGCGGCAAGGTGTGGGATATGTCCCGGAAGCGGGGCGGCCTGCATCTGCTGCCTCCCTTCAATTACCTTCACGAATGGGGCGTTACGCCCTTCCGGGGCAAAATGGAAGCCCTGGCCGGCGTCCGGGACTACCTGAACGAGATCCGGCAGGATTATGTGGTGCTGATGGAGGGCGACCTGGTGGCCAACCTCCCGCTGGCGGATATTCTGGAGCAGCATATCCGCACCCATGCCGACATCACCGCCGTCTGCGGAGATGACAGCTTCGCCACGGAAAACGGAACCTACTTTGAAAAAGAGCCGGATGGCCGTATCCGGGAGGTGCTTATCAATATGCACCGTCCCCGCGGCTATCGGAGTCTGGACGTGTTTGTGATGTCCACGGACCTGCTGCGTTCTCTGGTGGACGAGTGCCAGGCAAGAGACCAGTACAGCTTCCGCCGGGATGTTCTGCAGGCTAAGCAGGATCTGCTGCATTTGCAGAGCTATACCTTCAGCGGCTTTGCCGCGCAGATCCGCTCCGTGCAGGAGTACTACGACCGCTCTATGCAGCTTTTGGATAAGCAGATCCGGGAGGACCTCTTTACGTCGGACCGGCCTATCCGGGCCAAGGGTGCCGATAAGGCGTCCACATACATCGGACCTGACGGCGTGTGCCTGAACTCCCTGGTGGCTGAGGGCTGCCGCATCGAGGGCACTGTGGTGAATTCCATCCTCTTCCCCGGCGTCACTGTGGAAAAGGGCGCAAAGGTAGAGGACTGCATCCTCTTCCGGGGCACCACTGTCCGGGAAGAGGCGCGGCTGTCCCATGTGATCACGGATAAGCATGTGGAGCTGCTGCCGGGCCGCACCATGGTGGGCCATACCGCATATCCCATTGTCATTGCCAAGGGCAGTGTGATCTGAGCAAGACGGCCTGACGGTTTTTCGTAAAAGCTCTGGTCTTTCTTCTCGGGAAAGGAGTAACAATATATGAAGATTCTGTATGCGGCCAGCGAGGCCGTTCCCTTCTGTAAAACCGGCGGACTGGCAGACGTAGCCGGTTCCCTGCCTCCCGCTCTGGCGGAGCAGGGAGCCGAGACCGCTGTGATCCTGCCTCTGTACCGGCGGGTCAGAGAAAAATTTGCTGACCAGCTGATGTTCCTGTGCTACGATTATGTGGATCTGGCCTGGCGGCACACCTACTGCGGTCTGTTTTCCATGAAAAAGGACGGCGTGACCTGGTATTTCCTGGATAACGAGCAGTATTTTGACCGGCCCGAGCTCTACGGTTATGTAGATGACGGAGAGCGCTTCGGCTTCTTCTCCCGGGCCGTGGTGAAGATGCTGGACCATCTGGAGTTCTGGCCGGATGTGATCCACTGCAATGACTGGCAGACGGCCCTGATCCCCATTTATCTGAAGGATGACGGCGTCCGGGAGGACCGGTATCGCTCTATCCGGACGGTGCTGACTATCCACAACATCGAGTATCAGGGACGCTATGACCCCTATTGCCTGGGCGACCTGTTCGGTCTGGACCGGGGCTGGGTGGATGACGGCACCCTGCTGCTGGACGGCGATCTGAATCTGCTGAAGGGCGCCATCCTCACCGCTGACGCGGTGAACGCCGTGTCCCCCACCTATGCGCAGGAGCTGAAGAATCCCTACTTTGCTCACCGGATGGAGGGCATTTTGACCCAGTGCGGCTATAAGCTGTCCGGCGTACTCAACGGCATCGACATGAAGCTCTACGATCCTGCTGCTGACGGACGCATCACTGCCAACTATACGGCGGAGGATCTGTCCGGCAAGGCTGCGGATAAAACCGCTCTCCAGAACCTGATGGGTCTGAACGAAGAGCCAAACACCCCCATTATCGCCATGGTGAGCCGTCTGGTATCCCATAAGGGATTGGATCTTCTGCGGGAGGTCATGGGCGACATCATGGAGCTGCCTGCTCAATTTGTGGTGCTGGGCAGCGGCGATGCCGGATATGAGGAGTTCTTCCGCCGGACGGCGGAGCGGTATCCCGGCCGTATGGCTGTGCGTCTGGGGTATAATGAGGCACTGTCCATGGCTATCTACGCAGGTGCGGATCTGTTCCTGATGCCCTCCCGCAGCGAGCCCTGCGGCCTTTCCCAGATGATCTCCATGCGCTACGGCACGGTGCCCATCGTCCGGGAGACCGGCGGCCTGAAGGACACCGTTCAGCCCTATGAGGCCTGGCGTGACGCCGGTACCGGCTTCACCTTTGCCAACTACTCCAGCGCGGATATGCTCCATGTGATCCGGGAGGCGGTGTATCTCTACAAGGATTATCCCGACGCCTTTGCCCGTTTGAGAGACCGGGCCATGGCACAGGATTTCAGCTGGAACCGCAGTGCCGGAGACTACCTGCGGATCTACGGCGCTGTCACCGGCCTTTCCTGGGAAAAGTCTGCCCCGGAAGTGCCTGCCGCGGAGGCTGCCGCCCCCGCTGAGGAGCCGGTGATCGAGGTTCCTGCCGAGGAAGCTGTTGTTTCCGCTGCGGAGCCGGTCAGTGAGACCGCTGCAAAGCCTGCTGCAAAAAAGGCGGCGCGGAAAACGGCTGTAAAGAAGCCTGCGGCCAAAAAGACAACAACGAGAAAGACCGCAGCCAAGGCCACGACTAAAAAGGCGGCCGAAAAAGCGGTGGAAAAACCGACTGAAAAAGCAGCTGAGAAGCCCGTTGAGGAGCCGGCCGAAGAACCTGTTAAGAAAACTGCCGCGAAGACCATGGCGCCTGCGGACACCGTGGAAACCACGCAGCCTGTTCAACCCAAAAAGAAAGGAGCCGCTAAAAAAGCGGCAAAGTAAACCCGTATGACCGTACCATTTACCACGCAATCGTTACAAGACGCCCTGACCGCCAAGCTGGCCTTGAACTTCGGCACCGAGCCGGGGGAAGCCACGGATCAGGAGATGCTGAAAGCCTGCGCTCTGGTGCTGCGGGATGTGATGGCCCTCCGGGGCGTACAGACCGCCAAGGAAACGAAAAAGGAGCAGAAAAAGCAGGTCCACTATCTCTCTCTGGAATTTCTCATGGGCCGGAGCCTGATGAAAAACGCTTACAATCTGGGCGTGCTGCCCGAATTGAAGGAGGCTCTGGGCAACCTGGGTTTCAAGTCCGGCGACCTGTTTGAACTGGAACCGGACGCAGGTCTGGGCAACGGCGGTCTGGGCCGCCTGGCCGCCTGCTATCTGGACTCCATGACCACGCTGGACATCCCCGCCACCGGCTATTCCATCTGCTATGAGCTGGGTATTTTTAAGCAGAAGATCGTGGACGGTCAGCAGGTGGAGCTGCCTGATGACTGGAAGGGTGTTGGCTCCGCTTGGCTGCTGCCCAAGCCCGACGAGGCTCAGGCCGTCCACTTTGGCGGTACCCTTCGGGAATTCTGGCATGACGGCCATCTCCACATTGTCAATGAGAACTCCACCACCGTGCTGGCCGTTCCCTGCGACATGGTGGTGGCGGGCTATGATACCGACCACGTCAACACGCTCCGGCTGTGGGATGCCCGCTCCACCCGCCCTGTGGATATGGCCCTGTTTTCCCGCGGCGAATATCTGAAAGCCTCCGAGGACGAGGCCATGGCGGAGACCATCGCCAAGGTCCTCTACCCTGAGGATAACCACTACGAGGGCAAGTCCCTGCGGCTGAAGCAGCAGTATTTCTTCGTTTCCGCCACGGTGCAGTCCATTGTCACCAAGCATCTGGAGACCTATGGCACCCTGAAGAACTTCCATGAGAAAAACGTCATTCAGATCAATGACACCCATCCGGCTCTGGTGATCCCGGAGCTGATGCGGATCTTCATGGACGAGGCGGGCATGAACTGGGACGAGGCGTGGGACATCACCTCCCACTCCGTGGCCTATACCAACCACACCGTGCTGGCCGAGGCACTGGAGAGCTGGCCCCAGCGGCTGTTCGAGACCCTGCTGCCCCGCATCTGGCAGATCATGCAGGAGATCGCGCGGCGCTGGCAGCAGAAGGTGGACGACTTCTATCACGACCCCAAAAAGACGGAGAAAATGGCGGTTATCTGGGACGGCGTGGTGCACATGGCCAATCTCTGCATCGCCGGGGGCATGGCCGTCAACGGCGTGTCCGCCCTGCACTCCGACATTCTCCGCCGCGACGTGTTCCGGGACGCCTGCGGCATGGAGCCGGACAAGTTCAGAAACGTCACCAACGGCGTGGACCACCGCCGCTGGATCAGCCAGATCAACCCCGGCCTGGACGGCCTGATCCGGGACTGCATCGGCGACGGGTATCTCACCCACGCCGGGCACCTGTCGGACCTGGACCGCTTCGCCGATGACGCGGCGGTGCTCTCCCGGCTGGAGCAGATCAAGGGGGACAACAAGCAGGCCTTTGCCTGCTGGGCCAAGCGCCAGCAGGGGGTCACCCTGAACACCGACGCCATCTTCAACGTCCAGGTCAAGCGCCTGCACGAGTACAAGCGGCAGCTGCTGAACGTGCTGCACATCATCAGCCTCTATCAACAGCTCCAGGACGATCCCAACATGGACTTCCGGCCCCAGACCTTCCTGTTCGGGGCAAAGGCCGCCCCGGGCTACGCCGTGGCCAAGCGCATTATCCGCCTTATCAACTCCCTGGCCGACCAGATCAACAGTGACCCCATCTGCCGGGATAAGCTCCAGGTGGTATTCCTGGAGAATTACCGGGTGTCCATGGCGGAGATGCTGATGCCCGCCAGCGAGGTCAGCCAGCAGATCTCCACCGCCGGCAAGGAGGCCAGCGGCACCGGCAACATGAAGTTTATGATGAACGGCGCCCTGACCCTAGGCACCCTGGACGGCGCCAACGTGGAGATGCACCAGGTGCTGGGGGACGAGAATATGTTCCTCTTTGGCCTCACCGCCGACGAGGCCGCCCGCCTGCGCCAGAGCTATGACCCCCATCTGCTGTATACCCGGGATCCGGTGCTGCACCGGGTGCTGGATCAGCTGAAAACCGGCTTCCGGGACGGCGTCAGCTATGAGGACCTGTATCAGCGTCTGCTGTACGGCGCGGACTGCCCGGCGGACCAGTATCTGCTGCTGGCGGACTTTGCGTCCTACTGCGCCGCCTCTCACCGGGTGGTGGATACCTATGCCGACCGGGAGAAGTGGAACCGCATGAGCCTGCACAACATCGCACGCAGCGGCATTTTCTCCGCCGACCGCTCCATCGCCGACTATGCCGACACCATCTGGCACGTCCCCTATAAAAAGTAACTCCCGCCCTCCCCTGCCCGGGTCCCGCGCCCGGGCGGGGGAGACAGACGGAAGAATTTGTTTTACTCTATATCTGAATAAAATATGCTCCGGTAGGTAAGGCTACCGCGAGGGATACGGACTGCTGCCGCAGAGTGGTGGAGACACCATGAGAGGGTTTGAACAGGCGATATCGAAGCCAAGGTATCATCTAACGCAGTTTCACCGCCCCGCGATGCTAAAGCTTGTTACGGTGGCCAGGTCACGCATCCCGCGCGGCCCCTTTGCGCATCCACAATGGGCTTTCTGCCGTTGTGGATTTTTTGCTATGTATATACAGGAAAGGAGGAACCGGTCATGTTCGATCACCAGGAAGAATTGGACCAATATCTGGAAAATATTGAGGCGCTTATCAAAAATAAGCAGTACGCCCGATTGCGGGACCTGTTCCTGCCTATGGAGCCTGCGGACATCGCCCTGCTGCTGGAGGAGGCCGGCGAGGAGGAGATGCCCCTGCTGTACCGGCTGCTGCCCAAGGAGCTGGCGGCGGAGGTGTTCGTGGAGCTGGAATCCGACAGCCAGGAGATGCTCATCAACGGCTTTTCCAACACCGAGCTGAAGGAGGTGCTGGACGAGCTGTATCTGGACGATGCCGTGGACATCGTGGAGGAAATGCCCGCCAGCGTGGTGATCCGCATTCTGGACAAGGCCACACCGGAAATGCGCAAGTCCATCAACGAAATTCTCCAGTACCCCGAGGACTCCGCCGGGTCCATTATGAACATGGAGTTCCTGTCCCTGAAAAAGGACATGACGGTGGAGGACGCCTTCAAGCGCATCCGCCGCATCGGCGGCGAGCTGGAGACCATCAACATCCTGTATGTCACCGACCCCACCCGGCACCTGCTGGGGGTGCTGTCCGTCCGGGACCTGCTGCTGGCGGAGGAGGACGACCTGATCCAGGACATCATGGACCCCAACGTGGTGTCCGTGAACACCATGGACGACAAGGAGGACGTGGCCCAGGCCCTGAGCAAATACGACTTCCTGGCCATGCCCGTGGTGGACAAGGAGCAGCGCCTGGTGGGCATCGTCACCGTGGACGACGCCATGGACGTTATCGAGGAGGAGACCACGGAGGACTTCGAGAAGATGGCCGCCATGCTGCCGTCGGACAAGCCCTATCTGAAGTCCGGCATTTTCGCCACCTGGCGGGCCCGCCTGCCCTGGCTGATGGTGCTGATGCTGTCAGCCACCTTCACGGGGATGATCCTGAACCACTATGAAAGCGCCCTGGCGGCCTGCCTGGTGCTCAACTCGTATATCCCCATGCTCTCCGGCACCGGCGGCAACTCCGGCACCCAGGCCTCCGTGGCGGTGATCCGCGCCCTGAGCCTGGACGAGGTGGACTTTTCCGACATTTTCCAGGTGTTGTGGAAGGAGCTGCGGGTGTCGCTGCTGTGCGGCGTGTGCCTGGCCGGGGCCAACTTCGTGAAAATGCAGCTGGTGGACCGTCTGCTGTTGGGCAATGCCGCCGTGACCCCCGTGGTGTGTCTGGTGGTGTGCCTGACCATCATGTTCGTAGTGGTATTCGCCAAGTGTGTGGGCTGCTCACTGCCGCTGCTGGCGGAGAAGATCGGTCTGGACCCGGCGGTGATGGCCAGCCCCTTCATCTCCACCATCGTGGACGCCACCAGCCTGCTGATCTATTTCCGCTTCGCCTCCTGGTTCCTGCTGTAGCTGCATATAGAAAAAGACGCCGGAGTCCGGCGTCTTTTTATTTACAGCTCTCCGGCCTTATACAGCTGGGATTCGCGGCGGTAACCGGCGGCGGCTGCGGCGTTGGATGCGATCTCCTCCGGCGTCAGCGTGCGAAAGCGCACGGCCGTGTGCTCGGCCGCCAGCCGCGTCTCGCCGCCGCGCAAAACGGCGACGCCGGTATAGACGGTGTGCTCGCGTCCCGACAGGGCGGCGAGCATACGCGCGGCGTCGGCCGTGTCTTTCGGCTTGCCGAGGATCACGCCGTCAAGATAGACGATCGTGTCCGCCGCGATGACGATGTCCTCCGGCGCGCAGGTCTGCGCGACCTCCTGCGCCTTGTGCAGGGACAGTTCGCGCACGGTCTGCTCCGGGCCGGCGCCCGGCGTCGCGCGCTCAGGGCCCTTTGCCGGCCGGATCGTCAGGTCCGGCACGCCGAGCATCTCCAGCAGTTCCCGCCGGCGCGGGGAGCCGGAGGCTAGAATCCAGTTCATGGTCGTTCCTCCCGGGCGGGTCATTCCACGCCCCGATAATACAGTCCGCGGGTCAGCCCGTTGGGGCGGTAATCCGTCAGACCCTGATAGCTCTGCGTGACCGCGACGCACTCATGCGGCGTCTCGGTCGTGAACATGAGGCGCACGCCCCAGAGCCCCGCCGTTTCATAGTCCTCATGCTTGTCGGCGAGGTAGAGCTTGTGCGCGTTGAAGATCTGGTTGCGGTGGCCGAACGCCGGCAGCACCGGGAACAGTGCCCCGCGCCGGTCGGCCAGATTGTTGGGCACGCTGCAGTTGCAGCGGCCCGCGCTGTTGCGGATGATGCACTGCTCGGTGATCATGCACGGCAGGCGGCCGTAGACGATCATCTCCGTGTCGATGCTCTTGGCAAGGTCGCGGATCTGCGCCACGCGCAGCTCGAACGACGCCGTTGCACTCACGAGCCCGGCCTGCTGCAAGACCCCCTCGGTGTAGGAGTTAAAGACGTTGAGCCCGAAATCACCGCGCACGCGCATGCCCGCGCGGCGGGCAAAGAAGATGTGCCCCATGTTGCCGACGAGCGCCTCACGCACGCCGTTTTCGGCGGCGCGGGAGAGCATTGCGTGCATATCCTCCGCCTGATCGTCCGTGATGACGCGCGGCAGCACCGCCACGACCTGCGCCCCCTGCTCCAGAAACGGGGCGACGCGCGGAAAATCCGTGTCAAGAATTTCGACCGGCACATACACATACGCCGGGCTCAGCGCGGCAAGCTCCGGCGTGAGCTGCTCGGCCTGATGCACCTGCACGATGAGCGCGGGGTCGGCAAAATAGTGCTTGCTCTCCGGACGCAGCGGCAGCGGCAGACTCCGCCGCTCGGGCAGGGCCGCGCGCTCCTCCTTCAGGCCGGTGATGAGCCGGCGGCGCAGGTCGTTGACGGCGGCCGCCGGAAGGTACAGGCCGGGGTCGATGCGGCTTTCCGTGCCGGTGGAATAGTAGGGCGTTCCGCCCGTTTTGGCAAATTGATCGGCAAGGCTCTGCTCGGTCAGCGGCGCGCGCTGCGCAGGCTCGGGCACAGGCCCTGTGAGCACGGCGCGGTGCCCGTCCTCATCCGCGACGGCGGCCATGACCGGCTCGCCCGCACGCACCTTGGCGTAAAACTTCACGGGCACGCGGCGGCGCTCGCCGTCGGCATATGCCTTGCGCGCGGCGGTGAACATCTTTTCGGCCTCGCGGTCGGGCTCGGCCGCGCGGGTGCCGAGCATATCCGGCCCCTTCTCGTCGAGCAGGTACCCCTGCGTGAAGCCCTGACGCGAAAACGCCAGTGCAAGACGGTCATTTTCCTCCGGCGTGGGCACGCGGTGCTCATGGATGCACTTGGCGTACACATCCGTGACCACGGCGACATACTCCGGCCGCTTCATGCGCCCCTCGATCTTCACGCAGGCGACGCCGGCCTCATCGAGCTGCTGCAGATAATCCGCCAGGCAGTTGTCGCGCAGGCTCAGCGGATACTCGTCCATGCGGCCGCCCATGCTGTACTGCATGCGGCACGGCTGCGCACACGCGCCGCGGTTGCCGCTGCGGCGGCCGATGAGCGCGCTCATATAGCACTGACCGGAATAGCAGAAGCACAGCGCACCATGCACAAAGACCTCGGTCTCGATGCTCGCGTGCTGCGAGATGAAGCGGATCTGCTCGAGCGAGAGCTCGCGCGAGAGCACGGCGCGGGTGATGCCCATCTCGGCCGCGGCCTCGACCCCGGCGAGATTGTGGATGCTCATCTGCGTGCTGGCGTGCAGCGGAATGTCCGGCAGAGCGGCGCGCAGCACGCGCGCGAGGCCCAGATCCTGCACAAGGATCGCGTCCGCCCCGGCGTCCGACGCCTGCTGCGCGAGCGCGGCGGCGGCCTCCATCTCGCGGTCCCCCACGAGGGTGTTGAGCGTGACGTAGACCTTGCATCCGCGGATATGGCAGTAGCGCACCGCTTTTGCAAACGACTCCCGTGTAAAATTATCCGCGCTCCGGCGCGCGTTGAACCCGTCGCCAAAGCCCATATACACCGCGTCCGCCCCATTTTGCACCGCCGCGATGACGGCATCGAGGTTGCCCGCAGGTGCCAGCAATTCCAGCATAGACCCACTCCTAGTTATAGTCATACATATCGCATTATAACACAGGCGCTGCTCTTGCTACAAGTCAATTTTCATGCTATAATGTGAATCTATCATGAATTTCTATCGACCCGAGGGGTAATTGCATGGATCAAGCCGAATTTACGCTGTCGCGGCCGGTTTGCCTGTCGCTGCCGATCGAGGAAGCGGACAAGCTGCTGCAGGAAAAGGACGGGCGCTGCGCCCTGGTATATCTCGCGCTGCTGCGCGCCGGGGGAAAGTCCTTCCCCGCCGAGCGCATCGGCCTGACCGAGCGCGAACTGCGCCAGACGATGGAGCGCCTGTGCGCGCTCGGACTCGTCTCCGCCGCCGGGAAAGAACAGCCCGCCCCGGCACAGCGCCGCGCCGCGCCCGCGGACGACCGGCCGGGCGCCGCCGAGCCGAAGCTCGTGCCCGCGGCCGAGCTGCCGCAGTACACGGCGGAGGACATCTCCGCCCGGATGCTCAGCGACGGGCCCATGCAGACCGTGCGCCGCGAGGCCGAGCAGCTCTACGGCCGCAAGCTCACGACGCCTGAAATGAACATGCTGCTCGGGCTGCGCGACTATCTCGGCCTCCCGGCCGACGTGCTCATGGAGCTGATCCACTACGTCTTTCAGGAATACCGCGCCGAGCGCGGCCACGCCGGCACGCCGACGATGCGCCGGATCGAAAAGGAGGCCTATGCGTGGGCCGATCAGGAGATCCACACGACGGCGCAGGCGGAGGAATTCTTGCAGCGGCGTCAGGCGCGGCGCGACCTTGCGCAGCAGGTGCTGCAGGTATTGCAGATCTGCGACCGGGCGCCGAGCCGCACCGAGCGTGGCTACATCACGAGCTGGCTGGACATGGGCTTTGACTGCGAGGCGATCGCCGAGGCATATGACCGCACGGTCGTGGCGACCGGCGCGCGCAAGTGGCCCTATCTCAACCGCATCCTCATGAGCTGGCACGAAAAAGGGCTGCACACGCTCGACGAGATCAGCAGCGGCGACCCGCGCGCAGCGGGCAAGCACCGCGCGGCTGCCGCCGCGCCCGCAGCCGACCGCGATGATCTCGATCGCGTGGAACAAATGCTCCGCAAGATGGAGCAGACCAACACCTAAGGAGGGACCGGCATGGCCCGCAATGGGATCTATCTGGCGCGCGCCCGCGAGCAGATCGCGCAGCAGCGCGCGGAAAACGAGCGCGAGCACCGCCGCCGCGTGGACGACGCCTATCGCCGCGTGCCCGGTCTGCGTGCACTCGACCAGACGCTGCAGCAGCAGATGATCACGCTCGTCGGTCTGACGATGCGCCACGGCAGCGACCCGACGGAGGAGCTGCGCGCGCTCGAGCGCGCGAATCTCGACACGCAGGCGCAGCGCGCCGAGCTGCTGACAAGCTATCACCTGCCGGTGGACTACACCGACGACATCTATACCTGCCCCGACTGCCGCGACACGGGCTATATCCAGGGTCAGCCCTGCCGCTGTCTGCTGCGGCGCTACAATGCCGAGCTCACGCGCGACCTCAGCCGCCTGCTGCAAAGCGGCGACGAGTCGTTCGAGCACTTTGACCTCACGCTCTATGACGAGAGCGCGCGCCCGAAGATGGAGCGCGTGTTTCAGGTCTGCCGCACGTTCGCGCAGACGTTTCACCCCGGCACGATGAACCTGCTGCTGCAGGGCGGCACGGGGCTGGGCAAGACGTATCTGTCGGCGTGCATCGCGCGCGTGGTCGCGGGCGCGGGCTACGCCGTCGCCTACGAGACGGCCGCAAGCGCGCTTGATGCGTTCGAGTGCGCGAAGTTCCAGCGCAGCAGCGCAGACGGCGAGGCCGCCGCGCAGCGTGTGGAGCAGTATCTCGGCTGCGACCTGATGATCCTCGACGATCTCGGCACGGAAATGATCACGGCCTATTCCACGAGCGCCCTCTACACGCTCATCAACACGCGCCTGACGCGCGCCAAGGCCACCATCATCAGCACGAACTGCTCCAACGAGGAGCTGCAGAAAAAATACACGCCGCAGATCCTGTCGCGCATCGCGGGCGAATACCAGACGCTCCCGTTCGCGGGTCGGGACATCCGGCAGATCAAAAAGGAGCGCGAAGCATGAATCAGCACGAGATCACCGAGCGCCGCCCCCTGCTCGACGCGAGCGGAAACCTGACAGAACCCGGCTACGCCAAGACCCTGCTGCCCATCTATCGCCGCAGCGACATCAAGGCCGGCAAAATGCGCATCAAGGAGTGGGACTACTACTGCGTCAACAACGGGCACTTTGCCCTCGCCCTGACCATCGCGGACAACAGCTACATGGGGCTCGACTCCATCTCCCTGCTCAACCTCGACGAGGGGTGGCAGATCACGAAAAGCCCGATGCGCGCCTTCACCAACGGCAAGATCGGTCTGCCCGAGAGCAGCGAGACCGGCGATGTGCACAGCGCCGGGCGCAACTACAGCATCCTCTTCAAGAACGAGGGCGACCGCCGCGTGCTCATCGCGCAGATGAAAAACTTCGGCCCCGAGGGCTCGCTGTACGCGAAGGTGACGCTCTCGGACATCCCGCCCGAGTCCATGGTCATCGCCACGCCCTTTGACAAGGACAAGCACTTCTACTTCAACCAGAAGATCAACTGCATGCGCGCCGAGGGCACGGTGACCTACGGCTACCACAACCGCACCTACACCTTCGACCCGGCGGACAGCTTCGCCGTGCTCGACTGGGGCCGCGGCGTGTGGACGTACAAAAACACGTGGTACTGGGGCAGCGCCTCCGGTCTCGTGGACGGGGAGAAATTCGGCTTCAACATCGGCTACGGCTTCGGCAACACGAGCGCCGCGAGCGAGAACATGCTCTTTTACAAGGGCCGGGCGCACAAGCTCAGCCAGGTCACCTTCCACATCCCCGGCGACGGCGGCAGGGCCACGCCGGACTACATGCGGCCCTGGACCTTCACGAGCGACGACGGCCGCTTTGAGATGGACTACACCCCCGTGCTCGACCGCGCGAGCTGCTCAAACGTGGGACTCATCAAGTCCGACCAACACCAGGTGTTCGGCGTGTTCAACGGCCGCGCCGTGCTCGACGACGGCACGGTACTGAATGTCAAAGACCTCCCCGGCTTCGCCGAGAAGGTCATCAATAAATGGTGAAACGCAGCAAAAAACCGCTCTGCAAAATGCAGAGCGGTTTTTGAGTCTGTCGGAAAACCTCCGGGTTTTCCGACAAAAGGCCTGCAGTCTGCTGCGCGCATAATTTGTGCGCCGGCGGCGCACAAATTCCACACTT
>ERZ834433.1798-NODE-1798-length-15649-cov-4.400731_pt1 | contig 15649 bp, 11 predicted proteins | sample MGYA00519948_ERZ834433 | MGnify/ENA primary metagenome ERZ834433 (study PRJEB31850, sample SAMEA3708752) | human gut metagenome | biome: human gut; feature: human-associated habitat; material: faeces | place: China | collected 2014 ...
GGTGGTGCCCGCCGCGGTGCCGGTGAAACCAAGCTGGAGCTGGACCGCCGCCACGTCCACGCCCGCATCGACGCACTGGCCGAAAAGCTGGCCGAGATGGAAAAGCGCCGGGGCGAGAGCCGCAAGGCCCGGGCCAAGACCGGGATGCCGGTGGTCAGCCTTGTGGGTTACACCAACGTGGGCAAATCCAGCCTGATGAACGCCCTGTGCGGCCCCAGCGTAGCCGAGGCCGACATGCTGTTTGCCACCCTGGACCCCACCAGCCGGAAGCTGGTTCTGCCCAGCGGCATGGCCGTTCTGCTGGTGGACACGGTCGGCTTTGTCTCCCGTCTGCCCCACAATCTGGTGGAGGCATTCAAATCCACGCTGGAGGAAGCCGCATGGTCTGATGTCATCGTGCGGGTGGCGGACGCGGGCGACGACCAGCGGGAAGAACAGCTGGCCATTACTGATGAGGTCCTGGACGGGCTGGACTGTGCCGACATCCCCCGCCTGACCGTTTACAACAAGTGTGACAAGCCCAATGCCCTGAACTTTGACCCGGACATCCTGTTGACCAGTGCCAAGACCGGCTACGGTCTGGATGCCCTGCTGAAAAAGCTGGACGAGCTGCTCAGCGACCGGGTGCACACCATCCGGGTGCTGCTGCCCTATGATAAGCTGGGCCTGGCCGCCCCCATGCGGGAGCGGGGCAGCGTGCAGGTGGAGGAATACCGGGAGGACGGGCTTTATCTGGAAGGCATCGTCAAAACAGAGGACCTGCACTGTTTTGAGGGTTATCTCGTGTGATCAGGTAAGCGTGACGGCGGCGGCAGGATCCTACCCCAGCGGATGGTTCCCGAAGGAGCTGCCGTCACTTTTGTAAAAAGAAAAAATCCCCAACAAACACAAAAACCCGCCTGGCAGCGGGTTTTTGTGTATAGAGGGGTGGGAAAGTATATAAAGTTGGGAATCGCAATTCAAATGCAGGCACTTGAGAAACAGCGTGTTTTGCGCAGTCTTTGGCGCTTACCATGCCTCGCGATATGTATTATACGCTTTTTTCTTTTCTTGTCAAACAAAATTTTTGACATTTGCTTTAATTTAGCACTTTACATTTCGATCAAAACTTTATATAATTAACACAGAAAACACAAAAGCGAGTTTTTCCGCAGTTTATGCGATTGCGACAACAGTAAAACTTTACTTTCAAAAATTTTTGTACAATTCAACAAAAACATAAAAGGAGACCTTTCTCATGGACGATTTAGACCGCAAGATCCTCTCCCTTCTCGCAAAAAATGCCCGGATGCCCGTCAAGGAGATCGCCGAGCAGGTGGCACTGACCAGCCCGGCTGTTTCCAGCCGCATCCACAAGCTGGAGACCGACGGTATCATCAGCGGCTACACCGTGGTACTGAACCGCCCGGCAGACCGTGTCTATGTGGACGCGCTCATCAGCCTGTCCGTCACACCCAGCCACCGGGACGAGCTGGTGGAGCTGATGCAGAACAGCAAGGAGGTGCTGCAGTGCTACCATGTCACCGGTGCCTACACCTTCCTCATCAAGGTCAGCTGCGGCAGCATGCCCCAGCTGGAGCACCTGATCCTGCAGTTCCAGAAGCTGGGCACCACCAGCACCCAGATCATCCTTTCTACTCCGGTCAACCATGGTGATCTGGAAGCGCTGCAGCTGTAAGCCGTTCACAGAACTGTTACAACTGCTGTGCAATCTTCCGGCCTTCCGGGCCGTATTCCTGATACAAGGCCGCCGTTCAGCGGCTGCATAAACGCCCCCAAAGGCGGGCAGACTGATCACGATCACCCTGCCTTTGTCAGACGAAAGGAACTACGACCATGAAAAAACGCATTCTCGCCGCTCTGCTGGCTCTTGGCTGTGCCCTGCTGGTGTTCACCGGCTGCGGCAGCAAAAAAGATACCACCCCCAAAGACTACACCCAGATCATCCACGATGCCCGGGAAGCCGAGGACAATGATTATTATATGATCTTCTCCCCGGCAGAGGACGGCAAGTTCACCGCCCAGTACGGCTACAGCGCCAGCTATCCGGCGGATGACCTGAACGATGAGATCCAGAACATGCTGCTCCCCCTGCTGGACCTGCCCGAGGGCAGCTACACCGATCTTGCCGCCTCCCTCTCTGCCATGATGGTGCAGAGCTACGGCGTTGCCATCGTCAAGCCTGCTGAGGGCAAGACGCAGGAGGTCGTGGACGCAATGGATGCCTATATCCAGAACCAGCAGCAGACGATGGAGCACTACCTCGAGGATCAGTATCAGATCGCCGCCGCCGCCAAGGTGGCCACTGTCCCCACCGGCGAAGTGGTCATGGTGTGCTGTGAGAACAGCGATGCCGTGATGAACGCCATCAAGACCGCTCTGGCCGCTTAAATTATTTTTCAAAACAACAATGCCCTGTACCGTTTTGCATGGTACAGGGCATTCTTATTTCTACCAGATGGATTATATCGTTCAAATATCACATATCTGAACGGGAATATGCGTTCTTCATATTGCTGCTCAGCTCAAACAGCACCTTATCCAGCGTGTCGGCGGCGCGGGCCTTGACCTCATCGGCCAGGGCCTCGTTGGCCTCCTGGCGCAGGGCGGCGCGGCGGGCGGGGTCGGTCTCGGCCAGCTGCTTTGCGTCATACTGATTCAGCAGGGCACGGCAGGCGGAGAGCACCCCCAGCTCATAGCGCTCGACATGGAACACCGACTTGCCATAGGAAGCATCCGCCATCGCAGCGATCATCCGGCTGACCCAGTAGAAGCTGTCGGTGGACACCTCACCGGTGGTGCCGGCCAGATAGGCCGGGGTCGTCTCCACATTGGCGTAGAAGGGCACCATGGCGTTCAGGGCATTGGAGGCGTAGGCCACCCACTCCACTGCCTGCAGGTCGGCGGGCAGATCAGGCCGCAGCTGGATCAGCGCCACAAAGTCGTTGCGGTTGATGCCGATGGAGCGGTAAACGCCTCGGTTCTCTCTGGCACCGTAGCTTGCATACGGATCGTACGGCGTGCCCTGATAATGGCTGGACAGCACATATTTCACGTCCTCGGGGGTGATCTTCTTCTCAGGCACCATGCACCAGGGCAGGTCGTCGGAAGCCGGGGTATAGTCGGCATCGGGGCCATCCCAGACCCAGGTGGTGGGGTTCAGGGTACGCAGCATGTACCAGGCGCGGGGCGTGTTGTAAACGTGGTCGGAATCGGTGTGGCTGCCAAAGGCGGCACGAGGGTCGAACACGCCGTCCTGTGCCAGGTCGAGGTGATACTTTGCAATGAACTCCCTCAGGTCAGCCGAGCAGAGATGGTTTTCCTGCGCGCCAAAGGCATCGTCCAGATCAAAGGCATCGATGCCCAGCTGGTTCGGCATCACCACATAACTGTCATCGGGCACACGGCGTGCCATCCAGTGGTGGCCGCCGATGGTCTCCAGCCACCAGATCTCGTTTACGTCCTGAAATGCAATGCCGTTCATCTCGTAAGTACCGTACTGCTCCAGCAGACTGCCAAGGCGCCGGACGCCCTCGCGCGCGGAGCGGACATAGGGCAGGACCAGATAGACAATGTCCTCCTCGCCGATGCCGCCCTTGACGAGCGGGTCAGCGCCCAGCACGCGCGGATTGGAGGTAATGGTCTCGGTAGCCGTCATGCCGACGTTGGCCGCGTTGACGCCGCTGGCCGCCCACAGGCCCTTGCCCTCAACAGCGTTGGGTACCGCGGTGATGCGCAGGCCGCTGCCGGGCAGGGGGATCTCGACGCCCGAAATGACGGATTTATAGACCGCGGGGTAGTCCTGCGGCTGAAAAACGGTAAACTTTTTGGCAGTGAAATGGCCGGAGCCGGAATCGTCGTTGCGGGCGATCATCGTGGACCCGTCGTAGGACGCATTTTTGCCGACCAGAATGGTGGTGCAAGCCATGGTAAACATCTCCTTATCTCTCTTGGCCCTCTCTGCGAGGGGGCTCCGCCCGCAGGCGGTGGGGGAGAGAACCTTGTCATTGTCCGAAATATTCCGGATAGCCGCAAGGTCCTCTCCCTCCGGCCCTGCGGGGCCACCTCCCTCGCAGAGGGAGGCAAGTATGGCATCCTTTACATTATAAACTCATTTTTTCAAATTTCAACCGTCACATTTCCTGCGCCACGCCCTGCGCGATCACACCGCTCTGGTAGGCTTCGACCAGGGCTGTCAGGTCACGGATCAGCGCCTGCTTGCGCCCGCCCTCGTCGGTGTCGCGCACCAGAATGCGCTGGGGCGCAGTATAGATATACTCGCTCTTGCTGGCAATGTCCTCGTCCTCGTGGATGGCCTTGTCCACGCTCTCAAACGGCTGGTGGGTGCGCAAGATCAACCCGCGGGAGTTATAGACCAGTGTGTAACCGGCTATGCCGGTGCGCCGGTGGTAGGCACGGCAGAAGCCGCCGTCAATAATGATGAGCCGTCCGCCGCCCTTGATGGGGCTTTCTCCCTCGATGGCGCGGACCGGGACATGGCCGTTCACGATGTGGCTGCCCTCGCCGGACAGGCCGAATTCGCGCAAAATATGCTCGGCGGTGCGCGGGTCGGCAATGTGCCTGTAGTAGGGGTCCTTGATTTCCACCTGGGCCGCCGGGTCGGCAATATAAAGCCGCTCAAACGTCGTCATGGCGCTGCGGCCAAACAGCGGCGATTTTGCCCCGCACCACAGGTACCACAAAAAGTCCTGTCCGGCCAGCCGTGCCGGGCTGCCCGCGGGCGCGCTGTAGCCCTGGCGGGCGCGGCGGTCACAGTAGTCGAACAGCTGCTTGCCGCTGCGGGCGGTGCCCTCAAACCGAATGGCCGCAAACGCGCCGTCCTCGGTCATCGGCACTGCGCCGTGGTAGAGCAGATTGCCGTTGCACATTTTATAAAACGCGCCGTGGGCGTACAAAAATTGCACATGGCGCTGCAGGCGCTCGCTCTCGGCAAAGCTGCGCACCAGCTCGGCGGCAATCTTTTCCTCGTCGGCAGTCAGCGCGGCGGGGTTGGCCGGGTCAACGGTGGGAAAGTCGCAGTCCAGCAGGGGATAGGTCGTGCCGAAATAGTCCACCGTGCCCGCGGCAAAGTCAATGTGGTTCAAAAAGTCGCGGCCCTGCAAATCAAAATCCGGGTTGCGGGCAATGACCTGCGCCTCCAGCTTGAGCATCATAACGGTCACGGCCTTGTGCATCCGCGCGGCGGCGGTCAGGTCGCCTGCCGCTGTGCGCTGGTCGGCGTGGGGCAGCCAGCGCGAAACATCGGAATCCGCGTAAGTATGCTGGGCAAAGCGCTCCAAGCGGCGCAGGCTGATGCCGTAGCCGCCCTCCAGCGTGTCCAGATTGTTGTAGGCCAGCGTTGTTTTCAGCACGGTCATAATGCAGAGCGGGCTGCCCGCTGCCGCGCCCATCCAGACCACGTCGTGGTTGCCCCACTGGATGTCCACCTGATGATGCGCCATGAGACTGTCCAGAATGCGGTCCGGGCGCGGGCCGCGGTCAAACAGGTCGCCCACAATGTGCAGACGGTCCACAGCCAGCCGCTTGATGACCTCGCAGAAGCGGATAATATAGGCGTCGGCGCGGTCATAGCGGATGATGCTCTCAATGATCTCGCCGTAATACTGGTCCTTGTCGTGGTCCTCAAAGTGGGCGTGAAGCAGCTCGTCGAGGATGTAGCCGCAGTTCTGCGGCAGACAGTGGCGCACATGGTCGCGGGTATGCTTGCTGGACACGAACCGGCACAGGTCGATGAGCCGCAGCAGCGTCATGCGATACCAGGCGTGCAGGTCTCTCTGGCGGGCTTTCAGCTCGGGCAGCTTCTGATTGGGATAATAGATGAGCGTCGCCAGCTCGGCACGCTCCTCGGCGGGGACACCGTTGCCAAGCACCGTGTCGATTTTTTCACGGATGACGCCCGATGCGCTGTTTAATATATGTACGAACGCTTCATGCTCGCCATGCAGGTCACTCATGAAGTGCTCGGTGCCCTTGGGCAGACGGAGCAGGGCCTCAATGCGGATGATCTCGCTGGCCGCGGCGGCCACGGTCTGGTATTTCTGAGACAGCAGGCGCAGATAGCGCAGATGCTCATCGGAATATTGCACGGGCAGGACCTCCCTGTACTTTTCTTACATCTACATGGAATTATAGCACACCTTGCGGCAAAACAAAAGGCCGCAGCCCGGAATTTTGGGCTGCGGCCTGATGATTTTTAGCGCAGGGACTCTGTAGGGGCGGATTCTATATCCGCCCGTGGACGTTTACCCTGCGTTCATCTTTTTTCACAACGGGATGCTGCCAAGCGGGCGCATATAGAATGCGCCCCCACGGTGCAGCATGGCTGCACATTTTTTTGCAATCACTCGATCTCAATCAGCGTCTGCTTCGGCTCGAGCTTCTTGGCCTCGGCCTTGGGCAGATGCAGGGTCAGGATGCCGTTCTCAAACTTAGCGCTGATGTCCTTGGGCTCCAGTTCCTTGCCGACATAGAAGCTGCGTGCGCAGCTGCCGGTAGCACGCTCCTGGCGGATATAGCGGCCCTCGTTGTCCTTGTCATCCAGTTCCTCATTGCGCTGGGCGCTGATGGTCAGATAGCCGTTGTCCAGATCCAGCTTGACATCCTCTTTCTTGAAGCCGGGCAGATCAACGAACACATCGTAGCTGTCCTTGTTCTCGCGGACATCGGTTTTCATCACATTGGCGGCACGTTTGCCAAACATACCGCGGGGGGCAGCGGCCTTCATGGCGCGGTCAAAATCGTGCTCCCAATCGTTGCTGAACAGATCATCCATCAAAGCCTCATTGAACATATACGGAACCATCATCATAAGTCATTCCTCCAATTTTCATCGGCCGCCCGTTTTGTTTGTGAGCGGTTGACTTTTGATACACATTGTTGCGTTCCCTTTGGGGATTCGGTTCTTCCGTTCCTCTTTCCCTTGGAACGCCTCTATAATAGCACCGAACATTAGCACTGTCAATAGTAGAGTGCTAATGTTTACATGTTATGTAATGTTTGTTCACAAAATATGTAATAAGTTTTGTTGAATTACGATGATACGTCTGTTTTGCTAGCCCGTAGGGAGGGGTCTTGACCCCTCCGGAACGTTTGCGGCAGCCGCAGACCACCCCGGGACGCATGTATGCTGCCTAGGAAAGTGCATCACTGCCACAAGCCTCCTGCGGAGGGGTCAAGACCCCTCCCTACGGCTTACCCGCAAGTGCCCGCTAATGGGAAGCCTGCGCTCCGGGCATCCCCGGGGGGCAGCCTTTGCTTTCTAAAGCCTGCTCACGGGGGGAGAAGGCTTCTCATCTTTACATTATGTCGTATTCAATCGGCGTCTCAAACAGCCGTGCCGCCTTCTCCCGGTCCCCGGTCTGGCCCAGCGCCCACATCAGCTTTACGGCGACAGCCTCGGGGGTCATGTCGCGGGCCTCCAGGACGCCGGGCAGCTCACCGACGGCGCGGCCCACCTCGTAGACGGCAAGGTCGCAGCCCTCATGCGGGACCTGCGTGGTAAACACCGCCAGCCGCCCGCTCTCACACCAGCAGCGCAGGGCGGCGAACATCTCGCCGTGCTCCCCGCCCGGCAGGCCTCCGACGCCGAAGCTCTCCAGCACCAGTGCGCGGTAGTGCGGGGCCAGCAGCGGGATGATGTCCGCCCGCATGCCCGGCACAAGCCGCAGCACAAAAACGGCGGGCTCAAGCCTTTCATAGAACCGCACGGGCGGCTGGTCCGCGGGGCGGCGCAGAAACGTCACCAGCCGCGTATCGCGGAACACCGCAGTCTCGGGGTAGTCGATGCTGGAAAACGCATTGAAGCTGCGCGTCCGCGTCTTGCGCGCGCGTGTGCCCAGAATGACCTTGTTGTCAAACACCAGCTGCACGCCCCATGCGCCGTCGCTGACCGCGTAGACGAACGCGCGGTAGAGGTTGTTGCGCGCGTCGGTATCGCGGTTGTAGATGGACTTCTGGCTGCCGGTCAGCACAACGGGCTTCGCGCTGTTCTGCACCATGTAGCTGAGCGCCGCGGCGGTGTAGGCCATCGTGTCTGTGCCGTGGGCGATGACAAAGCCGTCGCAGGCATCATAATTTTCTTTGATGCAGCGCACGATGATCTGCCACTGCGCGGGGCCGATGTTCGTCGAATCCAGGTTGAACACCTGCACAGCGCTGACTTCGCACAGGTCAGCCAGCTCGGGCACGCAGGCCAGCAGCTCCTCTGACGTGATGGCCGGGGCCAGCCCACCCGCCGCCGTAGGGCGGCTCGCAATCGTCCCGCCTGTGGCGAGAAGCAGAATTTTTTTCATCAAAATACCTCTTTGGCTTCCCCCTCGGGGGAAGCTGTCCGCAAAGCGGACTGATGAGGGCAGAGTCCGCCTTATAGCCAATTAACGGGTAATATCCGGTGACTTTCCCCTCCTCCGTCCTCGGGCACCTCCCCCAAAGGGGGGAAGGCTCCTCTCATTTCACTCCGCCCACATCAGATGCCGCTCCGCGACGACCTGGGCGTCCAATGTGCGCGGACCTGCCGTAAAGCGCACGGTCACGCGGCGGCCCGCAACGCTTTCCACGGTGCCGGGGCCAAAGACGGCATGCCGCACATGGGCACCGACGGCGGTGATGCTGTCCACATCCACAGGCGGCAGCGGGGCGCGTGCCGCGGGCGGGGGTGTGCGGCGGCCCGCGGGCTCGGCGTCGTGGCGTTTGTGGTGGCCGGGCAGACCGGACAGCACCTCATCCACAAAGGCCGAGCGCTCCGCCGCGCAGTCAAACAGCACCAGCTGCTGCCGCGCGCGGGTCATGGCCACGTAAAACAGCCTCCGGTCCTCCTCATACTGCTGTGTCTCACCGGGCGTGCGGCAGCACAGCTCCGGCTTGGCGGGCAGAATGCCGTCCAGCACATCCAACAAAATGACCCGGTCATATTCCAGCCCCTTGGCCGAGTGGATCGTCGAAAGCAAAAACCTGCACCCGGGCGGATTCTCATGGTTTTGTATGATGCTGCGCAGCTTTTCCAGCCGACGCAGCAGGTGCCGCGGCGTCGGCTCCTGTGCGCCGAGCATTTCCAGCACGGCCAGCTTCGTGCGGTCCATGCCGTTTTTGTCCAGATATTTGCCGTAGCCCAGCTGGTCGGCCAGGAACCGCACCGCATCGTCCGCGGCCATTTTGGGCAGACGCGCCAGACCGTCCGCCACGTCAGCCATGGCGGCGCGGGTGCGCGGACGGATGCTGTCCTCATTCAGCAGGGCCGTCCAGCAGCCCTGCCCGTACTGCCGCGCCTGATTGCAGGCAAACAGCGCCTGTGCGCGGGTGACGGGCACACCGAATTTGTAGTAGCAGCGCAGAAAAGTTTCCCCATCCGCGGGGTGTGCGGCCAGCGTGAAAATATCGGTCACATCGCGGACGATCTTGTTGGTAAAAAAGGTCTGGTCCACTGCCTTGCAGGCGTAGGGGATGCCCCGCCGCTCGCACAGGTCGATGATGGGCAGTGCGCTCTCGTGGTTGCGGAACAGCACCGCCGTCCCGGTATCGCAGTGCTGCGCCGTCTCAAACAAGAATGGCAGCTGGTCGGCGCGGCGCGGCACGGTGACGATCTGCAGCGGTGCGCCGGGGCCCTGCGTCGGCGCGATGGTCTTGGGGCGGCGATAGCGGTTGCGCGCCACAAAGCGGTTGGCAGCCTCCAGAATCGGCTCTGTGGAGCGGTAGTTTTGCTCCATCAGCAAAATCTGTGCGCCGGGATAGGTCTTTTCAAAGTCCATCAGCGCTTGGGGGTAGGCGGCGCGGAAGCCGTAAATGCTCTGGTCCTCGTCGCCGACCATAAAGATATTGCCGCTTTCCTGCGCCAACACGCGGATAATTTCATGCTGTACCTTGGACGTATCCTGCGACTCATCGACGCAGAAATACTTGTACCGTTTGCGGAACGCCGCCGCAACCGCGGGCGCACCGCGCAGGATTTGCAGCGCAAAGCAGAGCTGGTCGTCGTAGTCCATTTTGTGCGCGGCCTTCAGCGCCTTCTGGTAGCCGCGATACAGGTCGGGCAGATTCTCAATGTCGGTTTCCAGCTCGTCCAATTCCGCGTCGGTCAGGCACATATTTTTAATGTAGGTGATGGCTGTGCGCAGATCCTTGACCGTGCTCTCGGCGGGGTACTCGTGGTTTGTGTCCTGCCATAGCCGCATGAGCAGCGGCGTGGTCTCGCTCTCATTGCGGATGAGCTCCGGCGGGGTACGGCCATACATGCGGCTGTACAGCGCGATGATGCGCGCCGCCACACCGTTGATGGTGCGGAACTCCAGCCGTGCGGCCAATTCGCCGCCGAACCGCGCCGCGAACCGGGCGCGCATCTCCTGCGTGGCGGCGACGGTGTAGGTCATTGTCAGGATGGCTTCCGGCGCAATGCCGCAGACCTCGGTCATATAGCCCAGCCGGGTGATGAGCACGGTGGTTTTGCCGCTGCCCGGCACCGCCAGCAGCAGCACCGGGCCGTTGACCGCCTCCACCGCCGCGCGCTGCTGGTCGTTCAGGGCCGCCAGATGGGCCGTTTCAAATATAGCCTTGTCCATGGCAGCTCCTTTCGTGCAGTATAAATTGCCGCGCAGTAGGGGCCGCACATGTGCGGCCCGCAGCTTCACGGGGGACGCCCGCCTATAGGCAGGCCGCGGGCCGGGCATGCCCAGCCCCTACAGTGTTTCCCTATTGTACCATACATCCCGCACAAAAGCAAAGCTGTTACACACGGTTCAGCGCAATATCATTGATGACCTCACCGGCGCAGATCAGACCGGCAACGGCGGGGACGTAGGCGTTGCTGCCGGGAGCCTGGCGGTTCAGGTTCGCCAGGCAGACCTTGTCATCGTCAATCAGGTCCAGCGTACCGATGTCTGTCAACCTTGCAAAGTGTAAAAACCTGCAGCATTTCAGCCCGCGTATTTTGTCACCCCCAGGTCTTGGATAAACGCGCACACTGTGGTACAATATGTAAGAAAGAGCAAACTCCCCATAACCAAAGGACGTCACCATGAAACAAGGCAATTTGAATATACGCTGCACCGAAGATTACGCGGTGCTGTACTGGGATAAACCCGCCGCCGCACCCAGCGGGGCGGAATACACGGTCTCCCTGAACGGCGAGGCCATTGGCCGCACAGACCGCACCCATTTTACGATAGAGGGGCTGAGCTACGGCAGTGCCTTCCGGGTGGACGTGGTCAGCGGCAGCTACTGCATCGGCTCGGCCACGCTGCAGTTCGGCAGGGAAAAACGCCGCATCGACATTACCGCCGCGCCCTACTTCTGCAAGGGCGACGGCCATATCCTGAACACCGACAATTTACAGCGGGCCATCAACGACTGCGGCGCGGACGATATTCTGTACGTGCCGGCGGGCGATTTCCTGACCGGCGCACTGCGGCTGCACAGCGATCTGGAAATTTATCTGGCCAAGGGCGCGGTCCTGCAGGGCACAACGAACATTCACGACTATTCGCCCCGCATCCCCAGCCGATTTGAGGGCACCGAGATGCGCTGCTACTCAAGCCTTTTGAACGCGGGCGACATGAACCACAAGACCGGCCCGAACTGCCGCAATATCATCATCCGCGGCAGGGGCACGATCTGCGGCGGCGGGCAGGAGCTGGCCCGCAAGATCATTGAGGACGAGCGTGCCCGCATCAAGAGCTTTCTGGACGACAACCGGGAGCTCGTCGAAAGCTGCGAGAACAGCGACACGATCCCGGGCCGCGTCCGTCCGCGGCTTATCAATTTAAGCAACTGTGAGAACGTCTGGATCAGCGGTATCACGCTGAAAAACGGCCCGTCCTGGAACGTCCACATGATCTACTGCGACGACATCCAGACCGACCACTGCACCTTTGTGTCCGAGGGCGTCTGGAACGGCGACGGCTGGGACCCGGATTCCTCGACGAACTGCACGCTGTTTGCGTCGGAGTTCTCCACGGGGGACGACGCTGTCGCCATCAAGAGCGGCAAGAACCCCGAGGGCAACGAAATCAACCGTCCCTGCGCGCATATCCGGGTGTTTGACTGCCGCAGCGACTGCGGCCACGGCATCTGCATCGGCAGCGAGATGAGCGGCGGCGTGGAGGACGTGCAGATCTGGGACTGCGATCTGGCGAACTCGCTGTCCGGCATTGAGATCAAGGCCACGCCCAAGCGCGGCGGCTATGTGCGCGGCGTGACCGTGCGGGACTGCATCACGCCCCGCGTCATGCTGCATAGCGTACCGTACAATGACGACGGTGTGCCCGCCGGTGCCCCGCCGAAGCTCGAGCACTGCTTCTTTGAGCGGCTTACCCTGACCGCCGAGGTGCTGGACCATGACCGCAGCCGACACGATGCCGCCCCGATCGAGATCGCGGGCTTTGACAAGCCGGGCTATGAGGTCGAGGACATTGTCTTTAAGGATATTACCATCACCAAGCCGTCCGTCGCCCTGCCGCTGGGGCTGTGCAAGGGTGTGACGCTGAGCAATCTTGCGTGTGTGAAGGAATAAGCCCCACTTTATGAACAAATCTTAAAACTTCCTTACACCCTCTTGCACCGCGGTGCAGGAGGGTGTATTATTATCATGCTTTAATAATTAACATAAGCCAACTATTAACAGGAGGTATTCACCAATGGGCACTGAAGCCCCTTATCTGAGCGGGATGTTCCGCTTTGTGGCGCGGCTGCACACACTGTCCAAGCGCGGGATGCGCATGGCACTGGCCGGGCAGCCCAAATGCCGCTATGGCATGCTGCAAAGTCTGTACAATCTCATTGAGCAGCACGGCCGCGACGGCGCGATCTATGTCTCGGACATTGCGCGGCAGATGCACCAGCCTATGCCGGCGATTTCCCGCGGGCTGCGTCAGATGGAGCAGGACGGCCACATCGTCCGCGAGACAGACCCCAAGGACCGCCGCAAGACACTGGTGCGCATCACCCCGGCAGGGGAGCGCGCCCGCAAAGCCAATGAGCAGGCCATGAACGACTACTTTGCCCGCATCATGGCGCGGCTGACCCCGGAGCAGCTGGCGCAGGCCAACGCCGTAAAGGACGCTCTGCTCGCCGCCATCGAGGCCGAGAACGCCGCTATGAAAACCGATTTGAAAGGAGAACCCCCGCATGACGAAATTTTTTAAGCAGCTGGGGCGGCACTGGGCGGCCTGCCTGGCCGTCGTTGCGCTGCTCATCGTGCAGGCATACTGCGATTTAAGCCTGCCCGACTACACAAGCAAAATTGTGGACACCGGCATCCAGCAGGGCGGCATTGAAAGCCCCGTGCCCGACACCGTCCGCAGCACAACGCTGCAGGCGCTCGAGCTGCTCATGTCCGAGGACGACGCCGCACTGGCGGACGAAGCCTACTCCGACACCGACGCGGACGGTGTGCGCACACTGAACCCGGACGCGGACACCGCCGCGCTGGAAAATGCGTTCACAACGCCGGACGTTGTGCTGTACATGGCCGCGGCGAAGAATGCCGCCACTGCCGCCGGTACCACCGACACCGTGGTCCCCACGGCCTATGACCTCGACGCCATCGCCACGCAGCTGGCCGCCGCGTCCCAGGCCCCCGGCGCACGGGAAATGCTGCAGAGCCAGCTGACGGACGGTCTCGCCCAGCTGGACGAGACCGTCGCCGACAGCCTGTCCAGCCAGGCCATGCTGCTCGTCGCGCTGGAATATGACGCTCAGGGCATTGCCCATGACGTGCAAATGTCCTATCTGCTGCGCACGGGCGGCCAGATGCTGGCTTTAACGCTGCTCATGGTCGCCGTGGCCGTCGCCGTAGGCTTTATCGCGTCCCGCGTCTCCGCCGCCATTGGCCGTGACCTGCGCCGCGACGTGTTCAGGACCGTCGTCGGCTACTCCAACGCCGAAATTGAAAAATTTTCCACTGCTTCGCTGATTACCCGTACCACGAACGACATCCAGCAGGTGCAGTTCGTCTGTGTGATCCTGCTGCGCATGGTAGCCTACGCGCCGATTTTGGGCATCGGCGGCATTATGCACGTTGCCAGCGGCAACACGGGGCTGGAATGGATCATCTTTGTGGCCGTGGCCGCACTGCTGGCGCTCATCGCCGTCTTGATGAACGTAGCCATGCCGAAATTCAAGCAGATGCAAGTCCTGGTGGATCGGCTGAACCTTGTCAGCCGCGAAATCCTGACCGGCATTATGCCCATCCGCGCGTTCAGCCGCGAGGAATTTGAGGAAAAGCGCTTTGACAGGGCCAACACCGACCTGATGAAGACCCAGCTGTTCACCAACCGCACGATGGTCGCCATGATGCCGTTTATGACGCTCATCATGAACGGCACGAGCCTGCTCATCGTCTGGTTCGGCGGCAAGGCGATGGATCTGGGCAGCATGCAGGTGGGTGAGATGATCGCGTTCATCACCTACACGATGCAGATCGTCATGTCGTTCCTCATGCTCTCGATGGTCGCCGTCATGCTGCCCCGCGCCGGTGTGGCTGCGGACCGCATTGACGAGGTCATCAAGACCCCCTCGACCATCCATGACCCCGCTGCGCCCAAGGCACTGCCCGCGGACGGCACCCACGGCGTTGTGGCGTTCCATGACGTCAGCTTCCGCTATCCCGGCTCCGACGAGGACGCACTCGAGCACATCAGCTTCACGGCCAGACCCGGCGAGACAACGGCCATCATCGGCTCCACGGGCTGCGGCAAATCTACGCTGCTCAACCTGATCCCGCGCTTCTACGATGTGACCGAGGGCAGCGTGACGATTGACGGCGTTGACGTGCGCGACATGACCCAGGCACAGCTGCACGACGAGCTGGGCTATGTGCCGCAGAAGGGCGTGCTGTTCAGCGGCACGATCACATCCAATCTGAAGTTCGGCGGCGACCACATCACCGACGCCGACGCAGAGCAGGCCGCCGAGATCGCCCAGGCCACGGAGTTCATCTCCGCCAAGCCCGAGGGCTTCGACAGCCCGATTGCCCAGGGCGGCAGCAACGTCTCCGGCGGGCAGAAGCAGCGCCTTTCGATTGCCCGCGCCATTGCCAAGCACCCGCAGATCTATCTGTTTGACGACAGCTTCTCGGCGCTGGACTACAAGACCGACGTGGCGCTGCGCCGTGCGCTGAAGGCTAAAACTGACAACGCCACGGTCATTATTGTGGCGCAGCGCATCTCCACCGTGCTGCACGCGAACCAGATTTTGGTGCTGGATGAGGGCCGCATCGTCGGCAAGGGCACCCATGCCCAGCTGATGGAAAGCTGCCCCGCGTATCAGGAAATTGCGCGCAGCCAGCTGAGCCAGAAGGAACTGAATTTGCAGAAGGAGGGTGAGTGATATGCCAAGACTCGGACGCATGACGACGGAGCGCGCCAAGGACTTCAAGGGCACGCTGCGCCAGCTGCTGGCCTCCATGAGCAAGTATAAGCTGTCGCTGGTCGTCGTCATTGTTTTTGCTGTTCTGTCAACCATTTTCAACATTGCAGGGCCGAAGATCCTGGCCAAGGCCACCACGGCGCTGGCCACCGGCTGGATCGCCAAGCTGCGCGGCGTGGGCGGCATCGACTTTGCCTACATCGGCAAGGTGCTGCTGTTCCTGCTGGGCATGTACCTGCTGTCCGCGGCGTTCAGCTTCATTCAGGGCTGGCTC
>ERZ834433.1844-NODE-1844-length-15259-cov-18.734149_pt1 | contig 15259 bp, 20 predicted proteins | sample MGYA00519948_ERZ834433 | MGnify/ENA primary metagenome ERZ834433 (study PRJEB31850, sample SAMEA3708752) | human gut metagenome | biome: human gut; feature: human-associated habitat; material: faeces | place: China | collected 2014 ...
CGCAACGGTTTTGAAGCGGTCGGGAGTGAATATTGCAATCATTTCCGAATCGCTGGGGCACTCCGACTTATCCACGACACAGATTTACTTGGATTCGTTTGAAAACAGCCAAATCGACGCGGCGATGCAGAATCTATTGTGAACGAAAAAGGGCACTCCGACGAATATACGGAGTGTCCTTTTTTTCAACGACAGCAGGCTGAAATTAGGCGACCGTCGTTTGTTCGGGAAGACGTTTTATATCTTCCGACAGAAATCTGTCCGCATCTTCGGGCGAGAAGCGTTTCCCGTAAAGTTGCACATCAGCCCCTAATGTGCGGGATACACCGTCTTTCAGCACCTTTTTCATCGTGGCACTACCGAGGAACACAATATGTTCCGCGACATATTCAGGCTTCAAGCCCAAGATTTTGCACTCACGGCAATACCTGCGGCTGTCAAGCAGGATATTTACCTGCTCCATGAAATCAGCCCAGAATTTGTTCGCATCCGAGTAAGCCGCATTCATGAATTTGTCGATGCAGGCCAATTTTATTTCGTTATCCTTTTTCAGTTGGACATCGAAAACGGGCCGCGCCTGCGTCATTCCCCGCCACATCGGGGGCGTAGTCGAACGGCGGCGGCGCGAGGTCGAATTTGTCTGCGGCTCTTTCTGCTCGGTGGCAGGGGCAGTCAGGATGGTTGCGGCAGGAGCCGTTACTTGGTTGGTTGCAGCGACCTCGGCTGCGGGAATGATAGCATTTGCCATATCTTTTAAGTACTCCCTTACGGGAGGGGCTAAAATTATTCTGCATCCCTTGCCCAAGCGTTTGCAGGTCGTCGGGTTTATCCCTTTCGACACTACAAAGATTTGACTTTTCGCACCCCAAACACGGGGAGTGAAATAAAGGGCGTTTTTACTCTCCCTTTGCAAATTACAGATAAACAGCGGAATAAGTTGCAGGCATGCGCCCTTTGCAGGACTTAATTATTCCTTTTAACGAATCGTCGCTATACAAAAAGCTGTCGTTATAGGTAAATTCATAGAGGTAGCAGATACGCGAAATCAGCAACAGCCGATTCAATGAAACACTCTTATCGGGTTGTTTCGGGCGGTTGTCCCCCAATAAGGTGTTCAGCATATCCCGATACATCTCCACAGTCCGATAAATCCGAAACGACGTACTCGGATAGGTTTCGTCGAAATTACCCGTGTCAATCCCGTAATAGTGAATCTTCCTGCCTTTGCATTCCCGTTCATAGGTTTCCCGCAGCCAGTCCAAAATCCCACGCTTTATAACGGGCAGAACCTCGACTTTCTTTCTGTTCTTTTTAAGGGTTATTTCAATATCATCGTCCGTGAAATCCTCGCCCAACTCTTTGAACAGATTTTGCACCGCCTTATCCAAAGACGCGGGTTTCACAAGGCCGCAGTTCTTAAACGAGGTTTCGACATAATCGTAAATAAAGACCAGCGCAAACCAGAATTTCTCGACATCCAGCCCCAATCCCATAACCGTAGCGATTATATCGTCGTTAGCGAGATAATCCGACTTGGCAAAGGGCATCTTAATCTTCCCCGTACAATAGCGATATTCGAATTGCGGTGTGCGGATTCCATACGTCTGTTCATCACATCCGCAGGCAATATCGACATACTCGCGCAACTCACGGCGCATCGGGTCGAAATCCCAATGCACAATCTTATCGTTTTCATCCATCAGTAAGGATTCATACATACTCTCACGGATGGCATCGACATCCTTTTCATTCATAAAATAGCGTTTTACACCCAAATTTACGGCTTTTTACATGTACATCGCACTTATTTACCATGCAAAAACCGCTATTAGCACTTAAAACACATGTTCGAGAGGAATTTCAGAACAGCCGCACCATGTACCGAACCGCTAATAGTACTGAATTGCATGACACGAAAGGTGTTTTAGAACAACGAGCTATGTAAAATACCCGCTAATACTACTTTTTGCACATTAATTTCCCCGTCGAACACACTCCGCTACCCCGTAAACAGCCAAATAATGCCATCTAAGACATAGATAAAAATGTTCGGATTAATTGCTGTCCGACCTTTGTTCCCAATAAAAAAGGTGCTATCTTTATAATACGAAAAAGGAGCAGTCCTAATGTCGAGTCCGTCCATAATCGGGAGGTGTTTTTCAGCACCTCTTTTTCTTGTTTCCGAGTGTAATATTTTTTGATTCCGAAATGGACTTTCTCTTTAATAATAACAATACAAGATTAAAAATAATTACAGATTTTTTGGCATCCATATTTTTATAGCTAATTTCGAAAAAAATTATTCTTTATGTTTAAGAAGATATTTGAATCATGCGAAGACAGCATTGTTAAGCGCGTAAGTAATCCATATTTTGGAACATATATCGCTGTTCTATTAATAGATAATTGGGAACTTATATACACGCTATTTACATTTAGCTCTTACGAGACAAGAGATACTAGAATAAGCATTATCGCTGATTATATAAGCCGAGAAGGCGGATTGTCATGGCTGTTTGTAAAATGTGCATTAATTGCATTTATCCCATTTATAATTTATTATATATTACTGAATGCTTCAGGGTACCTTTCAAATTGGTTTGAGTTGCGACTAAAACCATGGCTACTGAAACAAGTTGATAAAGGATTAGTAGTAGACAAAGCCGAATATGAAAAATTGGCATCTCGAATTACTGCTTTGCAAACAAAAGCAGATGACGAGCGAAAGAAGCGCATGGAGGCAGAGGATGAAATAGATGAATTACAAAAGAAGTTTATTAAATTACAAAATGAGCAAGCTGTCTCTAATCCGCAAAGCATTGATAATCCGCACCTAGAAATAACCATTCCAAATAATGATATTATAAATAAGGAGAAAAATATACACTATCATAAGATATTAAAGGATATTCAAGAGAAGAATTTAGATAATGATTTTAGAAGGTTAATCCACCTAATTAAAGCAGAGGAATACGTACCTGATAGTGCTATTGTTGAATATGCAGTTTTACACGATTTAATAGAAAAAAGTGGTTCTTTTTATTCATTTACCGACGATGGGGCTATTGTTGCTAAACTATTCATTAACGCATCCTTGCCTAAAATTGTTGAGCCAGAGAAAGAATAATAACACATTTTAAAAGACTATACAAGATTAAAAATAATTACAGATTTTATTTCACTAAAAACGAATTACTTATGCAAAATTGAACCATCGACGCACCCAAAGGTGCAAACTTTCTTCGGGACTTTATGACCGAAATTCCCGTGAATTGCCTTTTTAACAAGAAAAAGACGGGGTGCGGGGCTACCGAACTGGCTATCCGCAACTCCATTCCAACCCTTATCGCTATGCCTTACGTGGCATTGGTGAAGAACAAGACCGTCTGCCGCACCGACGATATAGAGGTGCTGGGCGTTTACGAAGACATTACCGAGTGGGACATCACGCAATTCGCCCGTACCCATTCCCCCTTAAAGATAGCCACGACTTACGATTCCCTGCCGCGCGTCGTTTCCGCTTTACAGAGCATTGGCATAGACCCTTACAAAGAGCTGTTCCTGCTGGTGGACGAGTGGCACGTGCTGTTCAACTCCTATTCGTTCCGACATAATGCCATTAAGAATTTACTTGCAGAAGCCGCTAAATTCGATAAGGCAACATATATGACGGCGACACCCATAGAGCGGGAATACATGTTGGAGGAACTGCGACACCTGCCGACCTGCGAAATCGACTGACCCGACCTTACGGAGGTTAAGGTGCGTTCGCGGCAGACCAACAAACCCGATAAATACATCGTGTCGGAGTGCGTCAAAGTCCTGCGCGACGAATTGCCCTACAACCTGCATATCTTCGTCAACAGCGTGGAATTTATCGCAAAGGTTATCGACACGCTCAAACTCGCTCCCGAAGCCGTCAAAGTGGTGTGTTCTACGAGCGGGGAGAGTAGGCAGGAGAACCAGCGCAAATTAGGCAATGCCTATCCCATCGGCCAGCCCTCCGACCCTGCGAAGAAGATAAACTTTTACACCTCGACCTGCTTCGAGGGGTGCGACATCTTCGACCCCGACGGCGTTACATTCATCGTCAGCGACGGACGAAAGGCGCACACGCTGTTGGATATTTCAACGCTCTTTACGCAGATATGCGGACGCATCCGAGATTCCCGTTACAAGGCGCAAATCGTGCACGTCTATTCCACGACCAAATACAGCAAGGCCGTAACGCTCGACGAGTTTGTTGCGGCTACCCAGCGGACGCTTGCAGACGCCGAAAGCTATGCCGCCGAGATAAACTCGTTGAGTGAAGCTACACGGGTTAAAACCCTATCGAAGATTCCCTACATCAATGAACAATATGTGCGGATAGCCGATAACCGCCTAATCGTGGAAAAGAACCTCGCCAACATGGACATCGTGAATTTTAAGATAAGCCGACATATTTACGCAACCTATGTAAACCTTACCGACGAACTGCAACGAAACGGCTACAAGGTAACGGTGCAGACATACAGCAAAGTCGTGGAGCACCTCGCGGCCAATCCCTCGGCGCGGACTACTTTTCAGGAGTTGTTCGATGAATACAGCCGACTGAAAACAATGACCGAGCAATTTTTCGTGGTAGAAAGCCCCGCCGAATTATGCGCTGTAATAGAACAGCGGCATCCGCTGGTGAAGCAGGCTTACGACGAGTTGGGAACGGCCAAAGTGCAGGCGTTGAAATACCATGTAGGCAACATCCGCCGCGAGTTGGTAAAGGGGCTTTCAATCGGCGACGACTATAAAATCGTGAAGATGATAAACGACGCATTTCAGAAACAGACGCCGATTGCCAAGAACAAGGCCAAAGAACGCTTGCAGGAGATTTACGACACGCTGGGTCTGCAACGAAAAGCCAAAGCGACAGACCTTGCGCAATGATACGAGATAAAGGATGCGCCGACACGAATAGAGGGTAAACCGACCGCGTGTGTGACAATTATCAGGGACAAATTCGTGAGAAGATAGAGGGCGAGCCACGGCCCCGCGAAGCGGTGGCCGGGCTTCGCCCGACCACCTGCCGACGAACATCCCGCGCGGACAATCCCTATTTTTCACCCCTCCCCATTTTCGGATGAAAACCGAATTTTTATCCATCCCATTTAATAGGATTCCACATAAAACAGACCACCCCCTATTTATGCCCGAAACCATCTAACGGCATAGAATTATCGGAATTATATAGAATCGGAAAGCTATTCTTACATGGAGATATGCCGCCCTGTTTAGTTGGTTATGAATGGAGTTATCTTTTTACAAGTAATGGGGAATAACTCTAAACTTTACAGACCATGAAAACATTAAATGAAAGGGCGACAGAAATTCTGCAAGCCTTGTTAGCCGTGCGGGCTTACAGAATCGACCACGGAAACGGAGTTTACACACGCTTACGTGCCGCAATGATTGGGCGCAATGGAAAGTACAACCTTATTTCGCTGGTAGAATACTACGAATCCAAAGGTAAACTTGCGCAGAATACAGAAATGAATTTTGCATTTGACACAAGTACAAAGCAGTTTATCCCGTACTATTACTGCAACAAAACTCTCCGCATTGAATCGCATAGTGCGTACCCGACTGAAAACGGAATGGAGAATTGCGCCGAGGAACGACAGGCAGACCACACAAATTTTGCAAACCGATGGCTAATACGCATGAACTCGCAAAAACCGATTATATGAATGCGCAACGAATAGTACAGAATTGTGTTTTGAAGAATCAAAGCACAGTTATCGAGGAAATGATACGGGCAAACCTTATTTCCGAAGAATATCTTTATCCGTTCGCGGATGATGTTATGGAATGGTGGCTGATTGATTCATGGCTGGCCGAACGACTGAAAGCGCAAGGCGAGGTTATCATCGAGGAATACGGTTGCTACTGGTGGGGCAGACAATCCAGCGGACAGGCTATTTACATGGATGGCGTAATACAAGAAATCTGCGGGAACGATTAACCCAACCTACAACTAACAAAGTTTCGATTCCATACTCCCCACTATTGGATAGAAACTTTGTTTTTCAGAAATTTGATACGGCAACAATCCCGAAAAGCGGGATAAGGTCATTGCGTTTTCAGAATATGTTTTTTACCTTTGTGGATGACATATTGAAATTTACGGAAGCGTAAGTTTATTCTCGGATAGTGAACGTAGGAAATTCATTGAACATGAGAATAGGCAGACCTTATCTCCCGTCATATCCTTTACGGATACGGCGCGGGGTTGTTGCTTATTTGAATGTTCGGGCAATCCTACGGCCTACTATCCTCAAATGAGCTTTCAGCCCTGCGCTTTCTTATTACCATTAACTTGCCGTTTGAGGGATGGGACGGCACATATATTTTTCTATTATGTGTCAAATGCCAACTGAATTTGTAATCCAAAAGATTGTGAATTGTAACTCAGAGTCACAAACACTAAATGCCATACTTTGTAAACGGCATGATCCTACACGTGTTTTTAATGCGATAATCCAACTATCGGAGGCTAATGGGAATGAGGTAAATATTGTTTCATCTAATGAAAACTTTTCCGATGTGACAGGCCATTTTGTCCCATGCTATTTACCTGAAGGGAAATCATTCTCAGATTTATCCGTCAAAGAAATATTAACAGCTATCTTTCATTTATGACAAGCCATAATAAAAATCACAAGACATGAAATCTTTGTTGTTACTTATAATATTAATGTTTCAGGCATTCATTTTACATGCTCAAACAGAAACCATTGATGGTTTTGAATTAGGAGGTAGTAGAATTACTGCGATTGGAGCCATTGGTCAAAAATCGGGATACAAATATCAAAATTCAAGCACCTATGATAATGGTGTAAAATGGATTGAATATGTAAGAGGCGATGTTCGAAAACCCCCACATTCTACTTATGATTTATATTTCATAGATGATAAATTGACCAAACTCGAATATTATACATCTGGATTCAACAGTAACATGGTTGAAGATAAATATATGGATTTAGTTGTGACTTATGGAGAACCGCTAATAACAGGCAATTCTTCTGTTTTATGGAAAACACCTACACTAAAAATTAAGTTCTCATACGGCACAGGTGATAATAGCACTCCATTTGCAGCGGCCACATATCAATATTATTACTACTCGATAGCATACGAATACATAGCTTCAACACAAACACAATCTAAACAACAGCGACCAATATCCTCAGGAACGGAAAAACAATACACCTCGTCGGGTAGCGGTTTTGTTATTGCCACAAATGGCATTATCGTCACTAATTTCCATGTTGTAGACGGAGCCAATGGAATCGACGTGTTCGTAAATAGAAACGGAGAGGTTAAAACGTACAATGCTAAAGTACTCATTTCAGATAAAGCAAACGATATTAGCATTCTAAAAATCGAGGATAAATCATTTACAAATTTTGCACAACTCCCATATGCAGTAAAAACACCTATCCTTGATGTCGGAACAAGTGTGTTTGCATTAGGTTATCCCATGTCAGATATATTAGGAGAAGAAATAAAAGTTACGGATGGCATTATAAGTTCAAAAACAGGCTATCAAGGCGATGTTGTAACTTATCAAATTTCTGTTCCCATACAGCCTGGCAATAGTGGCGGCCCATTGTTTGATAAAAACGGCAATTTAGTTGGCATCACAAATGCGGGTGTTCCCGATGCTCAAAATGTTGGATATGCAATCAAAGTTTCTTATTTAAAGAATTTATTAGATTCTGCCCCGACACCGATTATTCTACCATCTGTTAATAAAATAAATATTTCATAAAAAAAGGCAATACAAAATCACTATTTATATATAATGTACTTCTTCACCTGCGGCCAACCCCGAAAAAAAACAGACAGACATGTTACCGGAGAGAAAGAGAAAAGCGGCAAAAAAGAGAGGGTACGACGTAAGAACAGATTCCCGCCTCCGCCATAACAATTCGACGCGGAGTATCCCCGCGCATATCCGGAGCTACGACAACAACGGCCGGAGCGGGGCTGTAACACCCTCGAACACGGAGCCGCAACAAAAGACCCGATTACAGGTTATACATTACATCGGGACCAGAAACGGTCATAGCAAAGAATCCGACCAATATGATCGGACTCCAATATTTTTCGCAAAGACAATAGAGATGAGTTTACATATCCATCCCGAACCCTAACACTTGCGGCAGAACAGTCGAAGCGGTAGTAAATATATCGACCGAAGTTCCCGCGATCCGCAGCAGAAAACACGGCCGACGCGACCGATTTTCAGCTTGCACCCACGTTCAGCCCCTTCCTGCGCCGAACAAGAGCAAGAGAACATGCACGGAAAATCCTATTTTCCGCTTTTCGACTCTATATTCGGCAAAAAACCGGTGATAACACCCAACAGGGGCAACAGCGTGCTGACCTGAAAAATAAACTCGATACTCGTCCGGTCCGCCAGCCAGCCGAAAAACGCCGAACCGAGACCGCCCAGCCCGAACATCAGGCCGAAAAAGACTCCGGCGATCATCCCCACCTTGCCGGGCATCAGATCGGTGGCATAAACCAGAATGGCGGAAAAGGCCGACGAAATGACCAGCCCGATCACTACGGACAGCACGACGGTCGCAGCCAAACCGACGTAGGGTAGCAGCAGGGTAAAAGGCGCAGCCCCCAGAATCGAACCCCAAATCACATATTTGCGTCCGATGCGGTCGCCCAGCGGTCCTCCGATGAACGTACCCGCAGCCGAAGCCGCAAGAAAAGCGAAAAGACAATATTGCGCACCTTGCACCGATACGGCGAACTTGTCCATCAGGAAAAACGTAAAGTAACTCGTCATCGAAGCGATGTAGAAATACTTCGAAAAGACCAGAATGCCCAGAATGACGAGGGCCGTGTGGATTTTCCGCCGCGGCAGGCTGTGCGCGAAAGCCGTTTCCGCAGCGTCGGGCCTGCGAACCGCGATCGCCAGCCGGCGTTTGTACCAGTCGCCGATCCTTACGAGGATAAAAATCGCCAGCAATGCCGTCAGAGCGAACCAACCGATCGACGACTGTCCGAACGGAATGACGATCAACGCGGCCAACAGGGGCCCCATAGCGCTTCCGGCATTTCCACCGACCTGAAAGATCGACTGTGCCAGTCCCTTACGGCCGCCCGAGGCAAGTTGCGCCACCCGCGAGGATTCGGGATGGAACACCGACGAACCGCAGCCGATCAGCCCCACCGCAATCAGAATCCAGACAAAACCCGGCGCGAAGGCAAGCACCAGCAGCCCGGCCAGCGTGAAACACATACCGCCGGCCAGCGAGTAGGGGCGGGGATGACGGTCGGCGAGCAGACCGGCCACCGGCTGCAACAGCGACGAAGTGAGTTGAAAGACCAATGTAATGAGGCCGATCTGGGCGAACGTAAAATCGAACTTCTCCTTGAGAAGCGGATAAACCGCCGGGATCACCGACTGCATCATATCGTTCAACAGATGGGTGATACTGACCATCAACAAAATAGGGTAAACCGTCCGGCTCGTCAGGGAGCGGTATGATCGTACGGATTTGGCTGCGGTATTCATAGGTTACGGTTCTTGCAGGATGACAGCGATCGTTTCCAACGCTTTCCGAGGCTCTTGGGCGACGACATTCCGCAACAGCCGTTCATGCGTGGATTGGGAGGCGAGCAGACAACCGGTATCCGTATAAATGTGTTCGAGTCGTTTCTGCAAATGCACGGAGGCCGCACGATAGAGTTCGTGCAATATTTCGTTATGCGTAGCCTCGGACAGAGCCACGTGGAAATCGACATCGGCCGCGATACAGTCGTTCAATCGTCCGGCTGCGGCGGCCGCACCGCGCCGGGCGAGGTGTGTCCCGATCTTTTCGATATCCGCCTGCGTACGTCGCTGCGCGGCCCGTTCGACAATGGCGACCTCCAGAATCCGCCGCACCTCCTCCAGATCGCCGATGTCGGCACGTTGCATGCACCGCTCCATCGACTCGTTCCGTGCCGTCCGGCTTTCGACGAACGTCCCGGCCCCCTGCTGCACTTTCAGCAACCCCATGTTGGCCAAGATCTTCACGGCTTCGCGCACCGTCGAACGGCCGACCCCGAAAATTTTCATCAATTCGGATTCGGTCGGCAACTTCCCGCCGACCTCGAACCGTCCCTGCGCGATCTGCTCCTGCAACCGGACAGCCAGCTCTTCGGCCAACGATCTTTTTCGGATCGTCGTATCCGTACTCTCTATCATCATATCATCTGATGTTTGTGCAAAAATAACGGATTTTTCAAAAATGAAAAAATTATTTGCATATTCGAATATTGTTCGTATATTTGCGAACACAAGATCCGAAAATATGTCCCCAAAAGCCTATACCGAACAAGAGGAACAGCTGGCCCGTTTCGCCAAAGCGATGGGGCATCCGGCACGCATGGCGATTCTGCGGTTCCTCGCCGGACAGGATAGCTGTTTTTTCGGAGACATACACGAAGTGCTGCCCATCGCCAAAGCCACCGTATCGCAACACCTCAAAGAGTTGAAAGCCGCCGGATTGATCCAGGGAGAAATCGAAGCTCCGAAAGTACGTTATTGCATCAACCGGGAAAATTGGGCGAAAGCCCGTGAATCGTTCGCGGATTTTTTCTGCGAATGCGGGAAGAAAAATTCCTGTTGCGGTTGAAACCGCTTTTTTTTAGGAAAAATGTTCGCAATTCGTCGAACTACATTTAATAATAGAAACAGATATGGAGATCAAAGTATTGGGAACGGGGTGTGCCGGATGTCGGACACTCTACGAAACGGTAACGCAGGCCATAGCCGAATTGGGTATTTCGGCCGCAATAGTTAAGGAAGAAGATATTGCAGAAATCCTCTCTTACGGTATAATGACACTGCCCGGATTGGTCGTGGACGGCAGGGTGGTTTCGGCCGGACGCAAGCTTTCACTCGCAGAGGTCAAAGAGTTATTGAACCGATGAAAGCGGCCACTCTTCTCCTCGCCGCAGCGCTGTTGTACGCATGCGGCGGCTCCCGGCACCGCGTAACGGTTGAAGCTGTCGCCGACGACTGCGTACAGGTTCTCTATTTCCACGGGAAACAGCGTTGTGCCACCTGCACCGCCATCGAACGGCTGACCCGGGAGGTCATCGACAGTATCGGAAGCGAAAAAGTGGTCCTTCGGATCATCGACATCGCCGAGAACGAAGCCTTGGCCGACCGATACCAAGCCGGGTGGTCGGCGCTGATCCTCGACCGAAACGGCCGGGTGGAAAATCTGACCCGCATGGGATTCAGCTATGCCAAAGACCAGCCCGCCACATTCAAGGCCCGGCTTAACGATGCAATAACCCGAATGTCAAAATAATCTTATGGAATGGATTCAACGACTGCTCGAGAGCGGCACGACACCGATCGTTACGGCATTCCTTCTGGGTTTGCTCACCGCAATCAGCCCCTGTCCGCTGGCGACGAACATCGCCGCCGTCGGATTCATCGGCAAGGATATCGACGACAAACACCGTGTTTTCTGCAACGGATTGCTCTACACTGCCGGGCGAATTCTCACGTATGCGGGGATCGGGCTGGCATTCATTCCCTTGCTGCGCGAAGGGGCGAACACCTACGCCCTGCAAAAAATCATCGGCAAATACGGCGATGCGATCGTCGCTCCGGCACTTATTCTGATCGGGCTGTTCATGCTTTTCGGCCACAGGTTGAACCTGCCGAAATTCGGATTTTCGGGCCATTGCGAGAAGATCGGCCGTCACGGAAGCTGGGGTGCATTGCTGTTAGGTATTCTCTTTTCGCTGGCATTCTGCCCCTCGAGCGGGGTTTTCTACTTCGGAATGTTGATCCCGATGGCGGCAGCCGAACCGGGCGGCTGGTTTCTGCCTGTCGTATTTGCTATTGCGACCGGTATGCCGGTGGTCATCGCAGCCTGGATACTGGCTTACGGCGCGGCAGGAGTGGGCATCTTCTACGGACGAATGCAGATAATCCGAAAGTGGCTCGCACGCACCGTCGGGATGCTGTTTATCGCTGTGGGTATCTATTATTGGATAATATATTTTTTCTAAAAAGATTATGAAAAAGGAAGATGAACTCAAAGAGCTGGTCAAGCGGCGTTACGACGAACTCGCTTTGAACAGCGACAGTCTGAAATGCGGATGCTGCTGCGGCACGGCTCCGGCACAACCCTCGCAGAACGTTTTTACCATCATGAGCGAAGACTACTCCCGTCTGAACGGTTATGAACCCGATGCGGATCTGGGGGTAGGATGCGGACTACCCACCCGATATGCCCGGATCAAACCAGGCGATACGGTCATCGACCTAGGATCAGGGGCAGGAAACGACTGTTTCATAGCCCGAGCCGAAACAGGCGCGGACGGCAAAGTCATCGGAATAGACTTTTCCCCGCAAATGCTCGCCAAAGCCCGGGCCAATGCCGCGAAGCGGGGCTGCGACAATGTCGAATTCAGGGAAGGCGACATCGAAAACATGCCGGTACGAAACGACACGGCAGATGTCGTGGTCAGCAATTGCGTTCTGAACCTTCTACCGAGGAAAGACCGCATTTTCAAAGAGATCCGGCGAGTTCTGAAACCCGGCGGACATTTCTGCGTTTCCGATGTGGTATTACAGGGAATCTTCCCGAAAGAATTTACCGACAATGCCGCGATGTATGCCGGCTGTATCGCAAGCGCCATCCAACAGGAAGATTACCTGACCGAGATCCGCAAGGCCGGCTTCGCGGACATACAGATCGAAAGAACCAAGAAAATCGTCATTCCGGACGAGGTGCTCCAGGCATATCTGGATGCAGACACGATTCAAAAATACAAGGCCGGAAATGTGGGAATCTATTCGATCACGGTCACGGGGCAAAAACGGACCTGACTCTTCTGAATAACTCGGACGAACACAGACCATACGGAAGAGTATCGGCCGACGCAATACGGGCACTCCGCTGACGGTTTCCCGGACACGAATACGAATCCCCGCATCGTTCGCTTCGAATCCGGCCCGCCGTAAGTTCGGTCCGACGAAGGCCCGGGCAACAGTGCAGCGACAGTTGCCCGTGGACATCGACGATTCGGCCCCACACGCTGACCGGACAACATAAACCCCGCCCAGCCCTGGAAAACAAAAGCCGGGTGCCTTTTACAGCATCCGGCTCGAATGGATATCGTTCGGGACCTTTCGGACGAACGGCAGGGCAGCGGCATTTCTCGTACACGCTATCCCGCAACGGATCATTCGTAATTGATCAGATATTCGACCGTTTCAGGATCGTAATGCGACAGGAAAAGGCTCTCCTTCCGATCGAGAACCGCGATGGAGTGCATATCCTCGGCGGATAATTCGAAATCGAATACATCGAAATTTTCAGCCATACGCTCCGCATGCGTCGATTTCGGAATAACGACGATCCCGCGCTGAATCAGGAAACGCAGCGCCGTCTGGGCTACGGTTTTACCATACTTTTCCCCGATCGTCCGAAGCGTTCCGTTCGTAAAGAATCCGTTGCGGCCCTCGGCGAACGGGCCCCACGACATAAGCTGCGTCCCGTACCTGCGCATGATCTCCTGCAAAACGACCTGCTGGCAGAAAACATGAGTTTCCATCTGATTGACAGCCGGCTTTATTTCACAGAACGCAGCCAGATCGACATAACGGTCGGGGTAAAAGTTCGAAACTCCGATCGCCCTCGCCTTGCCGACCCGACAAGCCTCTTCCATCGCCCGATAAGTGCCGTAATAGTCGTTGAAAGGCTGGTGAATAAGCAACAGGTCCACATACGAGGTCTGTAACTTGCGCAGCGACTCGTCGATGGACGCTTTCGCCTTTTCATAGCCGCCGTTGGTTATCCACACTTTGGTCGTGATGAAAAACTCCTCGCGGGGAATCCCGCTCTTCCGGACGGCACGGCCTACGCCTTCCTCATTGTGGTAAGCCTGTGCCGTATCGATCGAACGGTAGCCGATCTTAATGGCATCCGAAACGCAACGCTCGCACTCCTCGGGAGTCACCTGATAGACGCCGTAACCCAGAATGGGCATCTCGACGCCGTTGTTTAATTTTACATATTCCATATCACCACAATTATTGAAACTAACCTCGTTCCGGAATCACTTCGTTCAGGCAGGCGATCGCATTGAGCGTACGGGGATAACCGATATAGGGCAATAGCTGCGTTACAACCGCCAGCAGCACGTCTTTGTCGTTGCCTACATTCACATTACCCCGAATATGTCCCTTGACCTGCGGCTCGCAACCGCCCAACGACACGAGCATCGAAAAAGTCAGCAATTCACGCGTTCGGACATCCAATCCGGTGCGTGTCTGATAGTCGCCGAAACAGTTGCCGGAAAGCGCACGTTGAATATGCAGTTGGTTGGCCGGAGAGGTTTCATACATCCGTTCGATTTCGTCTCCGAAAATCTCCTTTTGCAGAGCCAACCCCTTCTCCATTCTCGTTTCGGGCGTAGTAATGGCCTGCGGCTCCAAAGGCGGTTCGACACCGTTTTTCCGGAAAAAATCGTTCGTCAATGCAATATAATCGACCACTTTGGCCATACCGACATAAGGGACGGCCTGATAGAGTACTTCCCGAATCGCAACGGGTGCGACCCCGTTGGCCAATGCCGCCCGCAGCGTCATTTCATAGGTGGCGGCAGCCTGCTGCGCAAGGGAGGAGGCCATCGTCACCAGAATACGGGTTTTGACATCCAGTTTCCCGTAACGCTGCACTTCGTCGAAAGCGAAATTACCGAATACTTCGGCCAGTTCGGGGTCCGTCTTCACAAATGCAGGCGCCTCGCCGGGAAACCACATCTCCGCGTTTTTTACGGCAGCGGCCGAAAGTCCGGGCCGGCACCAGGACATCGCCGTAGCCGCTTCATACTCCGCATCGCCGACCGGTTCCAGCCATGTATTCACATTGGCAGCGGGATTGCACTCGACCGCGAGGTGCGAAAACCAACTGTCCGGAGCCGCTCCGTGCCAGTGGACGACATCGGCCGGAATCTCGACCACGTCACCCGGCCGCAACTCACGGGCAGGCTCTCCCTTTTCCTGATAATACCCCCGTCCGGCGGTCACCAGCAATAGCTGACCGCCCGTGTGACTGTGCCAGTTATTGCGGCAGCCCGGCTCGAAAGTCACATTCGAAATATGCGTTCCCAATGCCTCGTTGTTACTTAGGGACAGTCGCGAAATAGGCTTAAAATTATAACAAATTGATTGTCAATGTGA
>ERZ834433.1850-NODE-1850-length-15231-cov-4.456972_pt1 | contig 15231 bp, 10 predicted proteins | sample MGYA00519948_ERZ834433 | MGnify/ENA primary metagenome ERZ834433 (study PRJEB31850, sample SAMEA3708752) | human gut metagenome | biome: human gut; feature: human-associated habitat; material: faeces | place: China | collected 2014 ...
CAAAATGCTACGCATTTCGTCGGTGTGGCGTATCCGCCAAATAAAATTTCAAAAATAGTCTTAAAAATGCAAGCATTTTACAACTGTTTTTGAAATTTTGCTTGGCTCTGAACAGTTACATATTCTTTTTTATAATTGCTCTCTTATAAGTTGCCGGTTTATTTTGCAATTGCAAGAAGCAGTTCACGAAGAACCTTACATGCTGTTGCGGTTGAGACACCACTTGCATCCAGCATAGGGGCAAGTTCATTCACATCCGCTCCTACTACATTTGCCTGTGCAACTGTACGGATGGCTTCAAGAAGCTCTAAAAAAGTTACTCCCCCCGCCTCCGGAGTCCCTGTTCCCGGAAATACTGCCGGATCCAGACAATCCAGATCAATTGTAAAATAAATTGGTACATTTTTCTCTTTCAGTTCTTTTACAGTCTCTTCCAGTCCGTCAAAAGAAAGTGGATGGAAATCTGTATGCTGCGCGGCAAATCTAAATTCTTCTCTCTCTCCGCTTCGGATACAGAACTGATGAATACGTCCGTCTCCCAGAAGATCATGGCATCTTCGCAGAACGCATGCATGACTCAATCTGGCTCCCAGATAATCATCCCTTAAATCTGCATGTGCATCAAAATGGATGATATGTAGATCCGGATATTTCGCAGCTACAGCGCGTACTGCTGCCAGCGTCACCAGATGTTCTCCTCCCAGAAGCAATGGAAATTTATCTGATTTCAATATTTCTTCTGCTCTCTTTTGAATATCCGAAAGCGCCATTTCACTGCTTCCAAAGCAAAGTTCCAGATCCCCACTGTCAAATACACTGATATCCATAAGGTCTCTGTCCTGATATGGACTGTAAGTTTCAAGTCCGAAACTCTCATGACGCATAGCTGCCGGACCGAATCTTGCGCCCGGACGAAAACTTGTCGTCGAATCAAACGGCGCACCATAAAGGACAATCGATGCTTCCTCAAAGCTGCTTTCGCATCCGATAAAAGTTTCTATATTCGGTAAAATCATGAATTATTCCTCCACTTCTTTCAGCATATCTTCCAGAAATGCCGGAAGGTAAAATGCTCCTTTATGGAGTCTTGTTGTATAGTAACGTGTACGAAGATTTAATGCATTCCATGCTTCTGCGTCCAGATCATCTACGGGATGATATTTTTTGCTTGCAAATCCAAACAACCAGTAACCTGCGGCAAAGGTTGGGATATGCGCCTGATAAACACGACTGATCTGAAATGTACTGGCAATTCTTTTATGACTTCGCTGCATTGCATGTGCATCTTCTGCGTAGAATGGACTTCCCTGCTGATTGACCATAATTCCATCCTCTTTCAACGCATTGTAACAATTTCCATAGAATTCGCGGGTAAACAATCCTTCCGATGGACCAAACGGATCCGAGGAATCTACGATAATAAGATCATATTTTGCCTCGCATCTTCGGATAAAACGGAGTGCATTTTCGTAATGAAGATGTACTCTTCTGTCATCCAGTCTGCATGCATTTTCCGGAAGGTATGCACGACATGCCTCGACAACCATCGGATCCATTTCTACCAGATCAATGTGCCTGACCCTGTCGTATCTGGTCAGTTCACGAACGACACCGCCATCTCCGGCTCCAATCACCATAATCTCTTTTGCTTCTTTATGGATCGCCATCGGCACATGCGTGATCATCTCGTCATAAATAAATTCGTCACGTTCTGTCAGCATTACATTTCCGTCCAGAGTCAGAACACGGCCAAATTCCGGTGTCTCAAAAATATCAATTCTCTGATAATCACTCTGTCTGGAAAAGAGCTGACGGTTTACCCGGATACTGTGTTTCACATCCGGTGTATGGAATTCTGAAAACCACATTTCCATTGTTATTACCTCCCTGTCAGAACATTCAGTTTCAAAATATCCGGATCTTCCGGTCCGGTCATATTACAACCCTTCGCTTTTGCATACTCGATATAATCCAGAATTTCTGCTGTAATGCGTTCCCCAGGCGCAAGGATCGGAATTCCAGGCGGATAACACATCACAAATTCACTACAGACCATACCTTCTGTTTCCCTGAGTGGCAGACTGCACTTATCTGCATAAAAAGCATCCTGTGGGCTGGTCACTACCTGAGGATCAATATATTCCTGACTCAGAAGTCCTGTTCCGTCTGTCTGAAAACGTCTGCGGATCTCTGCAAGTGCACTCACAAGCCGTTCTACTTCCTGTGCACGGTCTCCGATCGAAAGGTAGGCAAGAATATTTCCGATATCTCCAAATTCAATCTGAATGTCGTATTCGTCACGCAGAATATCATAAACTTCAATTCCTGCGAGTCCGATATCTAACGTATGTACACTTAATTTTGTAATATCAAAATCAAAAACAGAATTTCCATTTACCAGCTCTTTTCCAAATGCATAATAACCACCAATTGCATTGATTTCTTCTCTGGCATATTCTGCCATATCTGCTACCTGATGGAAAATCTGACGACCACGCTGTGCAAGATTCCTTCTTGAAATGTCAAGACTCGACATCAGAAGATAGCTTCCTGATGTTGTCTGTGTCAGATTGATGATCTGCCGCACATACCCGGCATGTACGTCCGGACCTGTAAGAAGCAGACTCGACTGTGTAAGACTACCTCCGCTTTTGTGCATAGATACAGACGCCATGTCTGCACCTACCTCCATAGCTGAAACAGGAAGTCCGCCACCGAAATAAAAATGTGTTCCATGCGCTTCGTCTACCAGACACATCATTCCTGCCTCATGTGCCATCTTGACAATTGCTCGCAGATCACTGCATATTCCATAGTAAGTCGGATTATTTACTAACACTGCGACTGCCTTTGGATGTTCTTTTATCGCTTTTGCTACCTGTTCTCTCTGCATTCCCAGGGAAATCCCAAGCCGCTGGTCTACCTCCGGATTTACATAAACAGGGATCGCACCACATAAAACAAGTGCATTCAACACACTTCTGTGAACATTACGTGGCAATATGATCTCATCTCCACGTTTGCAGGCAGTCAGAACCATTGTCTGTACAGAACTTGTCGTGCCCCCTACCATTAAAAATGCATGTGCTGCTCCAAAGGCATCTGCTGCCAGTTCTTCTGCTTCCCGTATTACAGATACCGGATGGCAGAGATTGTCCAGTGGTTTCATACTGTTGACATCGACGCCTACACATTTTTGTCCAAGAAATTCTGTCAGCTCCGGATTTCCTCTTCCCCGTTTATGACCAGGGACATCAAATGGCACAACTCTCATTCGCCGGAAAGTCTCCAGAGCCTCATGGATCGGTGCATGATTCTGGTTTAATTTAAAACGACTCCCTTTCATATTTCCTCTCTTTCCAGGTTCCTTTGTCAAAACACTTTCTTAATACAGAAAAAACGCAGATAAGGGCGCTAAGCCACAAACCTGCGTTCGGTATGTATTCGTCTGTTTTATTCTCAGCTGTAACAGAAAAGGCAATATCTTCTCTTAGATTTTTAAATAAAACTTCTGGATCATGCGTGTCAGAGTCTATATAGCAATTATACTTTTACTACTCTTATTGACCGTTTCACAAGTCTGCGCGTCTGGCGCATAAGGCTATCAAAGAAACCTACTTATAAAATTAGAGCTTTTCACTCAATCAATAAGGCAACCAAAGTTACCATAATCGGCAGTGGACCCGGCTGTCCGTATGGCCTTAACCTCGCTGGGTGGTCCGAAACAATTGCTTTGAAAAGACTCTGTCTGTTACTCTGCATCTTCGTCTCTCAAAATCGACTATAGCATAACATGTTAAAAAAACACTGTCAAGAATTTCTCCCATCTATTCGTTACTTTCTTGCAGCAATTCTTGTATTAAATTAGGGTTCGAATCAGAATGTTCCAGTTCTCTTGAATAACGATACACCGTATCTATCACATCATTTATATCTAGCACTTTTTCTTGCTTCATCCACTGTGCCATCAGAAGTTCATGGATCAACAGGGTGCTGACAACAGCCATCTGTGCTTTTGCAAATGCTTCACCATCGTATACCGCACCGCAAAAATAGGTACTGATGAAATATACAAGGAGCTGTTCATATTGTATTTCATATTCCGGCATCTCTTTCGCCATCCAGGCATGAAATTCTTGTATCATCTCAATATACCGTTTTTTGTCTATTTTTTCATTTACATTTCTATATAATAATTTCTCTGCTTCTTGAAGATAAGACTCCCAATCCGCTCTTAAATGTTCCATCTGATACTGATTTTGAAACATCTTTCTACTATATGTATAGTAATCCACTTCTGCAAGAGCATTTTTCACTTCCCGCACGCCTTCTTCAGCCTGATAGTAATCAAATACATCATCCATCGAGAATATATCTTCTTCGTCAATACATTCCTGCAGATCACGTGCAATCGCTAGAATAAGAGCTGCTCGCAGATTCAGCTTTTTCTCTCTGTCCTGTAAAATCTCAATCATCACATCTCTTGCATCTAACAGTTTCGAATAGAAAAACGGATCAAAATCTTCATAATCTTCTTCCTCATCTGTTTCATAAGTAAGAAAATGTACCGGTTCTTTTTTATTCATCAGGATTCTCGCCACTTCCGGACAGGATACAGAAAGTGTAACCTCCCGCACATCTTCAAATTCTTCGATATGTCTTGGATACAATTTACAGGTTCTGCACAGGCTCTCTTCTCCCAGTGCAGTATACATATCACAGAGGTTTGATTGATTCAGGAAAGCACATCTTCTGTCTTTATCCTGCTTGAATGTTCCTTCTTCCCAGTTGACAGATTCTTTCAAGCGCTTTGCAAATGCACCTGTTTCATTTTTATATTTCTCTAATGCAGCTTCATCTGCAACGATCTGCCATCCGGCACAACAAGTGTCCTCACATTTTCCTGCAACACAGGTAAATTCATGATAATAATCCGGGATTGTATATAACATTGATTTACTTTTTTCCATTCCTTTCGCTTTTCTGATCATCTATAGAATTTCCGACCTGTTTTATTATAGCACGCACTTTTAAGAAATGGTTATAAAAAAACGCATCAAACCGACTGAATTTCAATTATCACTATTGAATATCCGGTCGATTTGATACGTTTTATTATTTTCTTAGAAATTTAATTATTTCTTTTTCTCATATAGGAACTCTTCTGGAAGTGTTACATTAAAGTCATGTGCCAGTTCGCGGAAGTTCTCCGGTGTGATTGTCTGAATCTTTCTTGGTGTCATAGAAAGAATCTTCACAAGGATCTCTGCTGACTTCTCTACTGTATGCATAAGACCGAATGTAAGATCGAAGTCTTCTCCTGAACAAAACATTCCATGATGTGCCCAGATAGCAACATCGTATTTCTCCATCAATTCAGCTGTCTTTTCTGCGATTGCTCTTCCGCCCGGAACCATCCAGCCTACAACTCCAACTCCATCCGGGAATACAACCGGACACTCTGTTGCTGACTCCCAAAGTTCTCTTGTGAACACCTGATCATCCAAAGGAAGTACGAATGTCAACGCGATTGTATTTGTTGTATGTGCATGGTAGATTACACGATGTTTTCCATTTGTGATTCTTTTCTTCACTTCATGATTCATCAGATGAGTAGGAAGCTCACTTGTCGGTCTTCCTCCCTCTACCAGTCCCCAACGGATTCTGTATTTTGTTCCTGTAGAATCAATCTCAATAATTGCAAGACATACTTCAGGATCAACGATAATATTTCTGAAATACTTTCCACTTCCTGTTACAAGGAAGAATTCTCCTGCAAGCCCCGGAACCTCTGTTCCGATTTCTGTCCATTCTCTTGATTCATTCAGACGTGGTCTGATCAGTTCAACCTCTTCTGGTTTCAAACGATAACTTAAATTACCACCATTTCTCTCATGCCATCCCTGAAGGAATCCGTCATTTGCCATTTTAATAAAATCCTGTACAAACTTCGCATCTAAAATCTTCATATTATTCTACTCCTCCTGTTTTTACTCATTTACCGCAATGTTGTTTTATGTGGTTTATTTCTTCTTTACTATTGTTTTCTTGTGGTTTCTATTTGTATTATAGATGGTTTTATGTGGTTTGTAAACACTTTTTTCAAAAAAAATTGTACAATCCGAAAGACATTAACATAAATCAAGCCTATCATGTTATAATTCTGAACTATATCAGGAGGTACTATAATAAAATTATGAAACGTAGAGCACTAAAGGCAGCCTTTCCACGAACAATCCCTATTATGACTGGGTTCATTTTTCTTGGAATGGCTTATGGAATATATATGAATGCATCTGGTTTTTCTTTTATCTACCCATTTTTCATGAGTATGTTGATTTTCGGCGGATCACTGGAATTTGTCTGTGTTGAGATGCTGCTTAGTCCATTTGCACCTGTTCAGGTACTGATCATGGCTGTGATGATCCAGGCCAGACATCTTTTCTATGGACTTTCCATGTTAGATAAATTCAAAGGACTTGGATGGAAGAAGTATTATCTGATTTTCGGAATGTGTGATGAGACCTTCTCTGTCAATTACACCTCTGAGATTCCCGAAGATGTAGACCGCGGATGGTTTTATTTTTTTATTACATTATTGAACCAGTTCTATTGGGTTGCTTCCGCAACGATTGGTGGAATCATTGGTTCTCTTCTTAAATTCGACACATCAGGAATCAGTTTTGTCATGACAGCTATGTTCGTTGTAATTTTCCTGGATCAGTGGATGAAAGAAAAAATCCATGTTTCTTCTATGATTGGAATCCTGGTTTCGCTTGTATGTCTGATTCTCTTCGGAGCGGATTCCTTTATGATTCCGACAATGATACTGATTGTACTTCTACTGACAGTACTTCGAAAGTGGCTGGAACAATGCGACAAACTTAAAGAAAAGGAGGAGCCGACCAAATGAGTAGCATGACTTTGGCACAACAGATAATTACAATCGGAATGTGCATACTTGGAACAATGGCAACGCGCTATCTTCCTTTCTTTATTTTTAAAGAAAATAAAAAGACACCGGAATATATCCAGTATCTTGGTAAATTTCTTCCTTCTGCTGTTTTCGGAATGTTAGTTATCTATTGTCTGAAAAATGTAGAAGTACTGCACGGAACTCATGGAATTCCGGAAGGAATCTCCATTCTTGTCACCGCAGTACTTCATATATGGAAGAAAAATATGTTTCTATCTATTGCAGGTGGAACTATCTGTTATATGTTGATATTATATTTTCTATAATAATCTCTATAGCAAAAAGGTCTGAGACCACATGTGCTTACACATTAGCGGTTGCTGTTCTCACTTCGTGCGACCAGCAACCATTTCTAATCTCATAACTCTTCTCATAACTCTTACGGCTTGCATCTGCCACAAGGCTCATATCCTTCTTTAATCAAATCCGACCTACTTCCTGTATACTCTTCTTTGTTCTCTGCTTTGATGTCCTTCACACCAGAACAAGTTGATTTATGAAACTTTTTTGTATTCCTATTCAATATATAAGTTTCTTTTTGGGTTGAATTTGATGTTTTTGATGAATTGGATACATTTTTATCAGTTACTTCAGCTTCTGTTCCAGGTGCCCACTCTCCTTCCGGCGTTGCGAGTTCTTCCGTCTGATAACTTTCTCCTGTCTCATAATTGATCACAATATATGGCTGCACATTATATACATATACGTTAAATGTCACCCCGGCGCCATCATCTTCCACAGACTTTGCCTCCATCTGGACTCCGGAAGCCACCAGGTCATCACCACTATAGATTGGAGTGACACGATACATCACATGATTATCCGTTTCTTTAACATAGTCTGCCACCTCATCCTCGAACGGAAGCATACCATCTACATTCATATAGCGGGTTCCTGTAATCAGGTTACGTTCATTCGCATTCTCACCTGTCAACTGGAAACCAATCAGATGACAACGGTTGTACAGATATCCACCGTCAATTCCGTCATATTCCTTATTCACCCAGCCTGTCGGCTTCACACTACTGATGCTTTCTCTCTTCTGCGTCGGCATCAGATCTTCTCCAACACAGGCTTCCGCTGTCTGGCATCTTCCCAGTTCATCTAACGGGCTGTATTCTTCGTAAGAATCTGTCGTCAGCTCTTCTTCTGTAAAGGTTGGCTCATTATCATTGATCTCCACGTATGGCTGCCCTGTATACTCCGGTACTTCTTCCAGCGTATCAACGGATTCTATCTGCCCTGTTGATGCGAATGTCGTTTCTGTTGTCGTTTGATTTCCGCGGTCAGAATCCTGATTGCCTGATCCTTGTGATATCTGCAGTGAACCGCAGGATGTCAAAAGAAGACAAAGGGCCGTTATACATCCACATAATATGGTTTTAAATTTCTTTTTGCTCATATTGCACTCCTTTTTTCGAACATATGTACTTGTTAAGTATACACTATTTTTTCTAATATAGGAAGTGCTTTGTGTGGACACCAGTAACAAAATGTCAATAGTTTTTTAATCACTTTTCAAAAAAGGAAAAAAATAGAACGTATAGTTAATTTCCATACGCTCTATCTCACATTTCATATTAAATTTTTGAATTCTACAAACTTGAATTTCTGGATGAGTATAATATGCGGAAAATAAACTTAACTCCATCTTAAATATAGTGCTGAGTTTCACTGCCATTCTTTAACACCATTTTCACCACACCAAGCAATGCTGCAAACAAAACACCTGCAACCGGCCATACAATCCATGTAATATCCCAGCTCATCGTCCAGAAGCTCCATGCAAGGTAAATCGCTGTAGTCAAGCACCAATATACACCAGAAAACGTGTCAGTCTTTTTCTTAAACAGTTTTTCTTCTTTTGTATATTCGCCTTCCTGAAGAAGGGTATCGTAACTGCTTTTTACCATCCCAACACGAACCAACAGATTCACTCCTATTGCAAGTATGAATAGCAGCAATCCAACGGAAACACCACAGTAATAGTCAGACGCTTCCATGGCTTCGGCAATAATTGTCGGAATCACTGCCAGTATACAAAGCACTACCCCAACAGCTGTTCCTCTGATAAAAATCGGTTCATAGGAATCTTTTTTTTCTCGTACCATTCCAGATACACCATACTCTGTTTCAAAGCATTCTTTTTCAAAATGTTCCATATGTGATTCTCGCATTCCATATGTAATAAACAAAAAGACGGCTGCCGCAACCATTCCAAGCAAAAAAACACATCCAAATACTGTTGCCAGAGATTCCGAAACATGAAATACGCCATCTTCTGCCATTGTCACAAGAACAATCAATAATATTGGACTTGAGATACACATACTTGTTGCGTTTGCCACTACTTTGGATCCATTTCTTTTCATGTCAAGAAATTCATTTGCATTCTCCATAGTTACTTTTTTCAACGGTTCTGCATAGCTTTCAGTACTTTCGTGATAGGTGATATTTTCTGCTTTCATTTCATCTTTTAATAGGTAATCTGTACTAACACCAAATAGCTCCGACATCTGTAAAATTCTTTGCAAATCTGGAACAGCTCCTGCACTTTCCCACTTAGATACTGCCTGTCTGGATACGCCCAACTGATTGGCTAGTTCTTCCTGTGACCATCCATTCTTTTTTCTTTCCTCTGTAATCTTATCAGCTAAAATCATTTTTTTCTCCTTTTGCAGATTTTATGAGCTCAATATAACAGTTTTGCTGTTTGCATTCCACCATTTCAGGCTGTAAATCTGTCAACCAGCAGTTGCAAATCACAAAAGGACTCGATGAATCCCTATTTTCCAGCAATACAAGCAGGAAATTATTTATCATCTGTATTGTTTTCCTTTTTCTTATGAGTCGAACCCAAGCAAAGAAATGAAGAACCAAGACATAACCATACTATAGCCATAGAACTTTCATTTCCACTCGTAAAGCCAATAGCTGACGCTATGAAAAACAGAACTGATGCAATGTAAAATAAAATTGATTTGTTAAATGGAGGATACCCTCTTTGCCAAATGGCAGGGAGGGTATTTTTTTATTGCAGTGCCAAAATGAGAACACTTATCAAGAAGGAAAAAAGCGGTTGCAAATGAAAAAGAGGCAAATTATAATGGAATTTAGTTAGCCGCAGCTAACAATATAAAAATCACTAGAGAAGGGTGGAGGAAAATGAAAACAATTTACAGCAGCATCAGTAAAAGAGTATTCAGTCTGCTTGTTGCACTTATTATGGCAATTTCGACAGTTCCTTTTGCGGCAGCTTCGGCATTTGCGCAGGAACAGGGAATTTCCATCACAACAAGCACCATTACACCGAATACAAAATCGGTTGAGGTTACACTTGCACAAGACATTACAGCCGGCTTTGCAAAGGTCATACAGCTTGACAGCGGAGAAGGATATGACACTGATAAATTTTTTAGCTATACGGGCTTGAGCGACGTGATTGGATATGCAGCTTTGAACGAAGGAAGCAATACGATTACGCTTACAACAGCACCAACGGAAGGCAAAGAGGTAATAGCGGTACTGCGTGATACATCAAGCGGTGAAATGCAGGAATATACTTCTGTACCGATTACGGTCACTGCCTCCGGCACTTCTTCCGGCGGAGAAACAACCAAACCGACACAGGCGGAAATTTTGGCAGGCTGCGAGGTAACAATAGATGGTTTTGCAGACGGAAAAATTACAGAGGATGCAACATCCCTTACGGCAAATGTGAAGCTGCACAGCAGTGTGAAAAGCTGCTACATGATTGTTGCGGTATACCCCGCAAATACAGTCTTTGATCCCGACAGCACCGCCACAAAGCAACTTTATTCGGTACGGGTGGAAAACGGAAAAAGCTATACCTGTAATTTCGCAGGGTCCCTTCTCCCTTTGAAGGTGGGGCAGAAGGTATGCGCTTATCTGAATGTGCCTGTTGCAGAAACGAAGAATGATGTTTTTTACAAGCAAAAGCAATCCCGTGAGCTTACGGTTGTGGATAAAAACGGCGAGGGCTTTCGGGATTACACATGGCCCGAGGTAAGCATTGCGGATAAGGATTTAAAAGCAGGCGATACCAAGCTGCACATCAATTTTTCCGCAGATGAGAGATTGCTTGCATACGCAAAGGATGAAAATGTAGATTTCAATATGACAGTTTCCATCCAGCAATATCCGCAGGATAAAACATTCGACTTTGAAGGCAACTATATGCGCAGATTGACGATTCCCCTGCAGTTTACGGAAAATCTGACAAACTATGAAATCAATCTGGAGGAACCGCTTCTGGCAGGCTATCGTGTGCGTGCCGTTGTATATTGGAACCAGGTTACGGCGCTGTATATTCCTAAAGGCAATGACTACGAGGCGGCAGGCATCCTTGATGATTCTGTTTTGATTCCTGCTGTGCCTGTTGCGCCGACAGTGAAAATCAACGCAGATAAAATTAAGGCAGGTGCGAGCGCAGTAAGCGTTGTGGTTGCCGGTGATGTGGAAGAAGGCTCTAACCTTATCATCAGACAATATGCGTCTGCGGATGCGGTACAGGGGAACGATTGGGAATTTTTCGGCAGCAAGAGTGTTTCCGAAGCAGGAATGGTTTCGGTAGAGAAAAATTCCTACGGGAAGGAATTGGCAGGAGACAAATATGTTGCGGCAGTGCTGATGAAGGGCGGAACGGTTGTTGCATATTCCAATGCGGTTCCCGTTGTTTTGGAGACAGAGATGGAAAAGCCCGTACTGACTGTGAACGGGAATGTATATGAAGGGGATACCAAGGTAAGTCTTGCGGTGAGCAAAACGGATTTAATCCCCTCCGGCAAGGGAATGATTATCCTATATAAAGCAAAAGAAAACGGAGACGCTGATGTATATGGAGACCCCGTTTCTGTCGGCAGTAAAAGTCCTGTTATCAGTGGGGATAATGTAGAAATCACTATTACAAAGGCTTTAACGGCAGGGGATGTGATTATTCCTTATATCTATTATGTTGATGATGAAGATAAAACGCATTATTACCCCGGCACAGCCTTTACGGTAAAAGCGAAAGCGGAAGGGGACAGCATCAGCGTTTCCCCCGAAGCACTCACAGCAGATACGGAAAGCATTACGGTTTCCGTAAACGGATATGACAGCTATAAGGGCGGCTATGTGTTTGTAAGGCTTGCAGACGGAAACAATACACATCCGGATGCTGCGGCATCCCTCGAGAGTCAGAGCTTTACGGGAAGCGGCAGATATACCTTTGATGTAAAGGGAAAGCTTACGCCTGAAAAATATGTATTGGTATATCTTTACAAATGGGATTCTGACACTGACAGAACCCATTACAGTGATGATAAGGTTTATATTCTGATTGGCGGCAAGGTGGTAAAAGAGCCTTCTGTTGAAATTACCTCCTCCAAAATTCTTTCTACGGATAAGAATCTTTATGTAAAGGCGGATTTCGACAATGTGCTTACAGGCAATTTGAAGCTGTATACCTACCGCTATGGTGGTGCATTTGACAGTGCAAATACAGGAAATGTTTTGCTGTATTCCGGTGCGGTAACGCCTTCCGCATACAGCAGTAAAATTACATTTACCAATGATTTGACGGCAGGAGATAAAATCGTTGCGGTGCTTACGCTGCCAGGCGGCGAAAGCGAAGTGGTAAAAATCTCCGATGCAAAAACCATTCAGGCACCCCCTCAGATTATAGAACCCTCTGCTTATATCAGAGAGGAGCATGTATCCGAAGGCGATACAAAGATGGAAACCTATCTGAACTTTGAAAGAAATTATTATGATTCCGTAAGATATGTACTGTATAACTACACAGGCGAGGAATTGGATGAAAGCAAAGCAAAAATTGCGGCAGAAAGCAGCATTTACAGCCCCGGCGTAACAACCATGGGCTTTAGAGAAAGCGTAAAGCCGCTGAAAGCAGGCTCCAAGCTGATGATTAAGCTGACGCTTGTGAAAAACGGCGTAAGCAAAGTGGTATATTCCAATGCGAAAACCGTTGAGGCGGCACCCGATTGGGCAACACCTACCGTTTCTATTGATGTTGCCGCAGTCAGAGTGACAGATACTACCATTCCTGTAACAGTGACATACGATGCAGGCTATACGGAAATGAGCGACTATTATTGCAACGTAACAGCATATCAGTTCCCCTCCGACTATACAGATGATGAATTTGAGAAGAAGGAGTTGCATGAAAGCTCGATTACACAGCGTATCGGTCAGCGTGATGCGAATAAAGCAAGCAAGGAGCATTTCACAACCATCAATATTCCCGTTAAGGCGAATACGTTTGAGGCAGGAAAACGATTGATTGTAAAGCTTAGACTGCCTCATCCCGAATGGGCAGGAGAGGAAGCGGATTATCTTTCCTATTCCGTTTCCATTATTGGTGCGGAGGAAGAAATCCCCGCAGCAAAGGTACTGCTGTTCAACCTCGGTGCGGATACCGTAAAGGGCAGCAAAATCAGAGCAATTCTGGAGGAAATGGGAATTAAGGCAGTTACGGTTGAAAAAAGCCAGATTAACCAGTCCGTTGGATATCTTGCAGGGTACAAAGGCTTTGCAGGGGATGCAGAGGCATTTACAGGCAGTGGCTACACAGCGGAATTTATGCTGATGAGCGGCTTGAGCGAAACACAGCTTGACCAGTTTCTTGCAAAAATGCGTGCGGCAGATGCGGTGATTGACCATAAGGCAACAGTGACAGAAACCAATAAGCAGTGGAGCTTTAAAGAGCTGATTGGTGAAATCGAAGAGGAGCATGAAGTAATGCAGGCTTGGCTTGCACTGAAAAATGCAGTGAAAGAGGCAGAGGCTTTGCAGGAAGCGGATTACTCCGCAGAGAAATGGGCGGCATTTGCAAAGGTTTTGGCGGATGCAAAGGAGGTTTCCAAGGTTGAAGCGACGGCAGAGGAATATAACAATGCCACAAAAGCCTTGCAGGATGCCTATAAAGCACTGACTGCCAAGCCGGAGAGCGGCGGCGGTTCTTCCTCCGGCGGCAGAAAATCCAAAACACAGAAAAACGAAACAAAAGTAGAGGAAACGAAGGAAAACAACGAAACAAAAGCAAAGGAGAAAACAATCGTCGAAATGCAGATTGGCAGAAAGAGCATTTCTGTTAACGGGAATCTCGCCCAAAAGGATGCGGCTCCCGTGATTCAGAATAGCAGAACCTTGGTTCCCATCAGATTCATTACAGAATCTTTGGGCGGTGCGGTTGCATGGAACGGCGAAAGCAAAGAGGTTACCTTGCTTTTGGATGGAAAGGAAATTAAGATGACGATTGGGAAAACGCTTGAAAAATATGGCGTTGCACCTGTCATCATGGATAGCCGTACCTATGTGCCTGTTCGCTTTGTAGCGGATGCGCTTGGCGCACAGACTTCTTGGAATGAAGCGGAAAAAACAGTTACGCTCGTAAGGGAAGGCTAAAGCGGAAAATAAAAATGGTCTGAATCCTTGTGGTTCAGACTATTTTTTATGAAAAGGTTGAGTCAAGATTGACTCTATGAGTTAAAATAGACTCGATTTGAGTAAAATAGGGCATTGAACTGACCCCAAAAAGTTAGACAAATATTTTGAAGTAAAAATTGTTCAAGCAGCCGAAAGGGCTTGTTGTCTGTGAATTGCAGGCGGCAAGCCCTTCAGTTTTGCCTTGATCCTGCGGTTGTTGTAGTAATCCAGATATGCAACGAGTTCCTGTTTGAAGTGCTCCATGGACTGAAATTCCTGCAAATACAGCAGTTCGCTCTTGAGCAGTCCAAAGAAATTTTCTATCACAGCATTGTCCAGACAATTCCCTTTTCGGCTCATGCTCTGCCGGATGCCTTTCTCCCGGAGCATCCGTTGATACTGCCTGTGCTGATACTGCCAGCCCTGATCAGAATGGAGAATGTGATTTGTTCCGTCCGGAATTTTTGCAAATGCCTCGTTCAGCATAGTTGTCACCATGCGCAGCACAGGACGATCCGATATGGTATAGCTGACCAGATCGCTACTGTGCAAATCGAGAATTGGGGACAGATACAGTTTCTCACCAAACAGGCTGAACTCTGTCACATCCGTGACCCATTTCTGATTCGGTTTTTCGGCATGGAAGTTCCGATTTAACAGATTTGGTGCGATTTTGCCCACTTCACCCTTGTAAGAACGATACTTCTTCATCCTGACACGGCAAACTAAGCCCAGCTCCTTCATAAGCCGCTGGACAGTCTTGTGGTTCAGGAGGAAATTGCGCTTGTGAAGTTCTGCTGTAATGC
>ERZ834433.1855-NODE-1855-length-15221-cov-2.197811_pt1 | contig 15221 bp, 9 predicted proteins | sample MGYA00519948_ERZ834433 | MGnify/ENA primary metagenome ERZ834433 (study PRJEB31850, sample SAMEA3708752) | human gut metagenome | biome: human gut; feature: human-associated habitat; material: faeces | place: China | collected 2014 ...
CTCTTCGGCGGATTGCATCTGGTCGTTCGCGGAAAGGGTGACCGCGCGGGAAGGGCCGTCGAGGCTACCTTTTGCCGAGTTGACGTTAGCTCCGGTAATGGCGGTGCGCACGGTTTCGCTGGTCAGGCCGAGGGCGGCAATCGCCTGGGCGTTAAGTTTGACGCGAACAGCCGGACGCTGACCGCCGGAAAGCGTCACCAGTCCGACACCGGAAATCTGCGAGATTTTCTGCGCGACGCGGGTTTCCACCATATCTTCCACTTGCGTCATTGGCATGGCGGTTGAGGTGACGGCGAGCGTCATGATTGGTGGATCTGCCGGGTTCACTTTGCTGTAAACCGGCGGGTTAGGCAGATCGCTCGGCAACAAGTTGGTCGCAGCGTTAATCGCGGCCTGCACTTCCTGCTCGGCGACATCGAGCGGTAATGTTAGCTGGAACTGCAAAGTGATAACTGACGCACCGCCGGAACTTTGCGACGACATCTGTTTCAGGCCAGACATCTGCCCAAACTGGCGTTCAAGCGGCGCGGTAACGACAGAGGTCATGACATCCGGGCTCGCACCTGGGTAGAGCGTGACTACCTGAATGGTCGGATAGTCCACTTCCGGCAGCGCCGAAACGGGCAGGGCGCGATAACCGATAATCCCGGCGAGTAAGATCGCCACCATCAGCAGCGTGGTGGCGACAGGACGCATAATAAACAGGCGCGACGGGCCGCCTGTGCTGCTCGGGGGTAACACCTGCATCAGGAGCGTGCTCCTTTTTTCGCGTATTCGCGGCTGGTGGCTTTCTCTTCCGAAGTGGTGGCGCTCTGGGCTTCCACCACTTCCACTTTCGCCCCTTCGGTCAGGCGATCAATGCCGTCTGTCACCACGCGATCGCCCGCAGAAATACCTGCACGGATCACCACTTTCTGACTGTCCTGAATGCCCGGCGTCACCAGATGTTTGCTGACCTTGTTTTCGCTATTCAGCACCCAGACAAAATGGCCTTCATTGCCCATTTGCAGGGCGGCCGTTGGGATCACTACGGCGTTTTGTTCGGTGTCGACTAACATGCGCGCGTTAACAAACTGATTGGGAAACAGCGCATCATCCTGATTATTAAAGCGTGCTTTCACTTTAATCGTACCGGTAGTGGCATCGATTTGGTTATCGAGACTTAACAGCGTGCCTTCACTTAATTTCTTCGAGTTGGTGCGATCCCAGGCTTCTACCACCAGCGGTTTTCCGGCTTTCTGCGCCTGCACTACGGTAGCGATATCGCTTTCCGGCAGGGTAAAGACTAAATCGATAGGATGCGTCTGGGTGATCACCACAATCCCGGTGGTATCACCACTGGAGATTTGGTTACCAACATCAACCTGCTTGAGACCAACGCGACCATCGACTGGTGCGGTGATGCGGCTCCAGTCGAGTTGCAGCTGCGCGCTGGCGACGCTTGCTTCATCAGCCTTAATGGTGCCTTCGGTTTCACTGACCAGCGCCTGTTGGGCATCCAGCTCCTGACGGGAGACGAGATTGGTTTTTGCCAGTTGCTGATAACGCGCCAGATCACGGCGGGCGTTAGCAAGCGTGGCTTTATCTTTTGCCAGTTGGCCCTGGGCTTGTGCTAATGCAACTTTGAACTGGCTGGGGTCAATTTCTGCCAGTAAATCGCCTGCTTTGACCTGCTGGCCTTCCTGGAAATGTAACGCCATCAGTTGACCGTCCACGCGGCTGCGCACCGTAACAGTATTAGCGGCGGTAATGGTGCCAAGCCCGGTGAGGTAACGCGGAACTGCCTGTTCTACGGCGGTCGCCGCCTGAACCGGGGCTAATGGGCCGGAACGCATACCACGGCGACCACCCGCTGGCGATTGCTGCGCTTGTTTCGTCGCCCCTGGGGCTGCACTCTGGGAGTCATTGCGGCCTTGCCAGAACCAGAATGCGGCGATGGCGGCGATAACCACCACGATTACGATTACCCAACGGGATTTATAACTGCCTTTCATCGTTAAGAGTTTCTCTTCCTGAAACGTTTCGCGGAATGATACTAGTGTAGCCAGCCAATAAGGGAGAAAAATGGAGGAATTATGAAACACTATCGGGAATCGTCTGAATGGCGGGCACATTTGCGAGCACGCATCCAGTAATAACACATGAAACTATTTTATCTACGCGTTAGCGATAGACTGCTTGCATGGCGAAAGGAGGTAAGCCGACGATTTCAGCGGGACGCTGAAACGGGAAAGCCCCTCCCGAGGAAGGGGCCTTAAATAAGGAAAGGGTTATGATGAAGCACGTCATCATACTGGTGATACTCTTAGTGATTAGCTTCCAGGCTTACTAAGAACACCAGGGGGAGGGGGAAACCTCTCCCTAACCCTCACTCCTGAAATTATGTCACTCCGCCCTTAGTGTCAATCGACGGCTCTTCGTTCTTGCGAGGCGAATAGCAAAATTTTCTGCGCCGCCGGGCCTAATTCTGAAAGTTTCTTCGTTTGCTCTTATTTCATTATTGCAATCGGTATGATACCGGACCTCAATAATTCTCTAAGAAAGGATTTCTTATGAGCGAACAAATCACGTTTGCCACCAGCGATTTTGCCAGTAACCCGGAACCACGTTGCCCCTGCATTTTGCTGCTGGATGTTTCTGGTTCTATGAACGGTAGACCTATTAATGAACTTAACGCCGGATTGGTTACCTTTCGTGATGAACTGCTTGCTGATCCGCTGGCTTTAAAAAGAGTGGAACTCGGCATTGTGACGTTCGGCCCGGTGCATGTGGAACAACCCTTTACCAGCGCCGCTAATTTTTTTCCGCCCATCCTGTTTGCCCAGGGCGATACACCAATGGGTGCGGCCATTACCAAAGCCCTGGATATGGTAGAGGAGCGGAAACGTGAGTATCGTGCAAATGGTATTTCGTATTATCGCCCGTGGATTTTCCTGATTACCGATGGTGCACCAACCGATGAGTGGCAGGCTGCAGCCAACAAAGTGTTTCGGGGGGAAGAAGATAAAAGGTTTGCTTTCTTTTCCATCGGTGTTCAGGGGGCGGATATGAAGACTTTGGCACAAATCAGCGTTCGTCAGCCTTTGCCACTGCAGGGATTACAATTCCGTGAACTGTTTAGCTGGTTATCCAGTTCGCTGCGTTCGGTTTCCCGCTCCACGCCGGGAACGGAAGTTGTGCTGGAAGCGCCAAAAGGCTGGACGTCAGTGTGAGCTGGCGTCTGGTCTATGCATCAACCGTTGGAACGTCGCACATCAGCGCGGACTTGCCTTGCCAGGATGCCTGCCAGATGCAGGTTGCCTGGTTAAATGACCAGCAGCCATTATTGTCGGTATTTGTCGCTGATGGCGCAGGCAGTGTCTCGCAGGGTGGCGAAGGCGCGATGCTCGCCGTCAATGAAGCGATGGCTTATATGTCGCAAAAAGTGCAGGGCGGGGAATTGGGGCTTAATGATGTCCTCGCCACGGATATTGTGCTGACCATTCGTCAGCGACTTTTTGCCGAGGCGGAAGCCAAAGAATTAGCGGTTCGCGATTTTGCCTGCACATTTCTGGGACTGATTTCATCGCCTGACGGCACCTTGATTATGCAGATTGGCGATGGCGGCGTGGTGGTAGATTTGGGGCACGGTCTGCAACTGCCGCTCATGCCGATGGTGGGTGAATATGCCAACATGACGCACTTCATTACCGATGAAGATGCCGTTTCCAGACTGGAAACTTTCACCAGCACTGAGCGTGCGCATAAAGTTGCAGCATTTACGGATGGTATCCAGCGACTGGCGTTAAATATGCTGGATAATTCTCCTCATGTACCTTTCTTTACCCCGTTTTTCAATGGACTGGCGTCAGCAACGCAGGAACAACTCGATTTATTACCTGAATTGTTAAAGCAGTTTTTGTCCAGCCCGGCGGTAAACGAGCGTACGGATGATGATAAAACGTTGGCACTGGCGCTGTGGTTACCATGAAACCCACTTTATATACTGCTACTGGTGAGTGCGTTACGCCAGGCTGTGAACTGGGCAAAGGTGGCGAAGGCGCGGTTTATGATATCGAGGAGTTTGTCGATAGCGTCGCCAAGATTTATCACACGCCGCCACCCGCCTTAAAACAGGACAAACTTGCCTTTATGGCTGCGACAGCTGACGCGCAATTGTTGAATTATGTCGCCTGGCCGCAGGCAACGCTTCACGGTGGACGAGGCGGAAAGGTTATCGGTTTTATGATGCCAAAAGTTTCTGGTAAAGAACCGATTCATATGATCTATAGCCCGGCACATCGTCGCCAGAGTTACCCTCATTGTGCGTGGGATTTTCTACTCTATGTTGCGCGCAATATTGCTTCATCTTTTGCTACGGTTCACGAGCACGGGCACGTCGTGGGTGACGTAAACCAGAACAGCTTTATGGTAGGTCGCGACAGCAAAGTGGTGTTGATTGATAGCGACTCCTTTCAGATTAACGCTAATGGCACGTTGCATTTATGCGAAGTTGGCGTGTCGCATTTTACGCCGCCAGAGCTACAAACCTTGTCGTCATTTGTCGGCTTTGAACGCACAAAAAATCACGATAATTTTGGCCTTGCGTTGCTGATTTTTCACGTCTTGTTTGGTGGGCGGCATCCTTATTCTGGTGTGCCGCTTATCTCTGATGCGGGTAATGCGCTGGAGACGGATATTACCCATTTCCGTTATGCCTACGCGTCAGATAATCAGCGACGTGGTTTAAAACCGCCGCCACGATCGATTCCGCTATCGATGTTACCGAGTGATGTTGAAGCCATGTTTCAGCAGGCATTCACGGAAAGTGGCGTGGCAACCGGGCGTCCGACGGCAAAAGCGTGGGTAGCGGCACTTGATTCTCTGCGCCAACAGTTAAAGAAATGTACCGTTTCGGCAATGCATGTTTATCCCGGTCATTTGGCTGACTGCCCATGGTGTGCGCTGGATAATCAAGGTGTTATCTATTTTATTGATCTCGGCGAAGAGGTCATTACCACCGGCGGGGATTTTGTGCTGGCAAAAGTCTGGGCGATGGTGATGGCGTCAGTAGCACCGCCAGCATTGCAACTGCCATTACCCGATCATTTCCAACCGACTGGCAGGCCGCTTCCTTTAGGCCTGTTACGGCGCGAATACATCATTCTGCTTGAGATCGCACTGTCAGCATTATCGCTGCTGCTTTGCGGCCTTCAGGCAGAACCGCGTTATATTATTTTGGTTCCTGTGCTGGCGGCTATCTGGATTATTGGCAGTCTGACAAGCAAAGCGTACAAAGCAGAAATCCAGCAACGCCGTGAGGCGTTTAATCGCGCGAAAATGGACTATGACCATTTAGTCCGCCAGATCCAGCAGGTAGGCGGCCTGGAAGGTTTTATCGCCAAACGGACGATGCTCGAAAAAATGAAGGACGAAATTCTCGGGTTACCGGAAGAAGAGAAACGCGCTCTGGCAGCACTTCATGACACTGCAAGGGAACGGCAGAAGCAGAAGTTTCTGGAGGGATTTTTTATTGATGTTGCCTCTATTCCCGGCGTTGGCCCTGCGCGTAAAGCGGCGTTACGGTCTTTTGGTATTGAAACAGCCGCAGATGTTACCCGTCGTGGCGTTAAGCAAGTGAAAGGGTTTGGCGACCATCTGACCCAGGCGGTTATCGACTGGAAAGCGAGTTGTGAACGCCGTTTTGTGTTCAGGCCGAATGAAGCGATAACGCCTGCAGACAGACAAGCGGTACTGACTAAAATGGCCGCCAAACGACATCGGCTGGAATCGACGTTGACTGTCGGCGCGACAGAGTTGCAGCGATTCCGCCTTCAAGCTCCAGCACGGACCATGCCGTTGATGGAACCGTTACGTCAGGCAGCAGAAAAACTGGCCCAGGCGCAGGCAGATTTAAGCCGCTGCTGAGCCATTTTCTTTTAACGAAATACCACTTCCGCCCAGCGAGCCAGCCCGGCGGTGACGGAGCCAAAGTCATCGCCGCCTGCAATCGGAATGCCCGGCAACTGTTCTGCCAGCGCTTTTTTAATCAGCGGAGAACGGGCGCTACCGCCGGTCAGGTAGATAACGTCCGGTTTTTCCTGGGCGTTATCCAGGGCCAGTTGCACCTGTTCCAGAATCCGCGCCAGTGGCTGGCTGAGGGCGCTTTCCAGCCCTTGCTGGCTAATCAGCGTAGCCAGTTCATCGCTGATAAACGGCAGTGAGGCGCGGGTTTCCGCTACGCTTGAAAGAGCAATTTTGCACTCTTCTGCGCTACGCACCAGGCGATAGCTTAAACGCTGACGCCAGACTTTCTGTAGCAGGGCCACTTTTTCCGGTTCGCGGGCATCGCGTACCAGATCGTTAAGCAGACGACCGTTGGCACTACTGTAGAAATCACTTTGCGCAGGTACGTCGTTGATGGCAACCGCATTCCACCACGGCAGAATCGGCAGGGCGATGCCTTTTTTGGTTTCGCCACCCATACCCAGCAGTGGCATCAGGTTTTTAAACGCCAGTGCGATGTCCAGATCGTTACCGCCAATACGGCAACCACTGTGACCCAGCAGGCTGGCTTCACGATCGAGACGCGAACGCCACTGCGGCCCCATCAGCAGCAATGAACAGTCAGTCGTACCACCGCCGATATCCACCACCAGCACCCGTTTTTCTTCCTGCAAGGTGGCTTCGTAATCCAGCCCAGCCGCGACCGGCTCGTACTGGAATACCACGTCCCTGAATCCGGCACGCTTCGCCGCGCGTTCCAGAATCCCTTGCGCCTGGGCGTTTGCTTCATCGCCGCCCAGCCCCTGGAAGTTGATCGGGCGACCAATCACCGCCTGAGTAATCGCTTCTGGCAGCTGCGCCTGCGCCTGCTGGCGAATGTGCAACATCATTGCGCAGACCAGATCCTCAAACAGCGCTACCTGCTGCGGTTTTAAGCCGCTGGCACCGAGGAACGATTTTGGTGATTTCACAAACCACACTTCTTCTGGATCATCAATGTACTGTGCCAGTGAGGAAAGACCGAACTGCACGCTTTTCGCCGTAACATCGATATCTTCTTCGCGGTTATAACGAATCGCCCGACGTAACAGCGCCTGCGTTTCATCGTCGTCTGCCGGAACATCATGATGGCGGTACAGCCATTCACTTACTGCTTCACGCGTTGGCGCGCAAAGCGTTGAAGGCAGCAGCGTGCTGTCGTTTTCCATTTTCAGTAATTGCGGTTTACCGTCACGCATGACCGCCACTGAACAGTTTGCTGTACCGTAATCAAAACCAATAAACACGAATTAATCCCCATGCCGGTGAAGAAGGGGCGTGACTTTAGCGAAATGTTGCCGTCGCGACAACCGGAATATGAAAGCAAAGCGTAGCGTCTGAGTAACGTTTATGCTGAAAGCGGATGAATAAGGAGATGCGATGTATACCCTGAACTGGCAGCCGCCGTATGACTGGTCGTGGATGTTGGGATTTCTCGCCGCCCGTGCGGTGAGTGGTGTGGAAACGGTCGCTGAGGATTATTATGCCCGTAGTCTGGCGGTGGGCGAATATCGCGGCGTGGTAACTGCTATTCCGGATATAGCCCGCCATACTCTGCACATAAATTTAAGTGCAGGTTTAGAACCTGTTGCCGCTGAGTGTCTGGCGAAAATGAGCCGCCTGCTTGATCTGCAATGTAACCCGCAGATTGTTAACGGTGCGTTGGGCAAGTTAGGCGCGGCGCGGCCCGGATTGCGTTTACCCGGCAGTATTGATGCTTTTGAGCAGGGCGTGCGGGCGATTTTAGGCCAACTGGTGAGCGTGGCGATGGCGGCAAAATTGACCGCCAGAGTGGCACAGCTTTATGGCGAACGGCTGGATGATTTTCCGGATTATGTCTGCTTCCCCACGCCTCAGCGGCTGGCAGCAGCCGACCCGCAGGCATTAAAAGCGTTAGGTATGCCGTTGAAACGGGCTGAGGCACTGATTCATCTGGCAAATGCGGCGCTGGAGGGCTCCTTACCAATGACAATTCCGGGCGACGTAGAGCAAGCGATGAAAACGCTGCAAACTTTTCCGGGTATCGGGCGCTGGACGGCGAATTATTTCGCCTTACGTGGCTGGCAGGCGAAAGATGTTTTCCTGCCGGATGATTATCTGATTAAACAGCGATTTCCGGGAATGACACCGGCACAAATCCGCCGTTATGCCGAGCGCTGGAAGCCCTGGCGTTCTTATGCGCTGTTGCATATCTGGTATACGGAAGGCTGGCAACCAGACGGAACGGACGAATTGTAGGCCTGATACGTCGCATCAGGCAATGGGCAAACGCTCCCTCAGTTAATCGCGAAATAACTACTATTCACCAGCAAATCCAGCGGTTGGGCATCGGCAATCACATCGCCATAAATCAGATCGACGCCGATGCCAGAAAGCGTATCCATCACTAAGGGTAAAACGACTGGCCCGGCGATGGTTTTCATCCCGAGTCGCTGAGCGTGCCCCTGAATAATCGTAATCAGCATCTCATCCATCAAATTACCCTGCACGTTGGCGCATAACTCACCATCAAGTAGCAGGTAATCTGCCATATTCGCTTTCAGCGAGTTGAAGATTTGCAGATCGCGGCCCACCTGACTGAATACGATCCGACATCCCGCCAGCCGCAGTTTTTGCACGTTTTCTGCGTGATCTAAAATCGCTTCAGCCGGAATAATCAGGTGTAATAACCGTGGTGGTAGAGGGCTATTTTCCAGCTGCTCAAGCAGATCATTCACCAGCGTGGCGCTACTCAAACCGGCAACGGAAAGCGGGAGGGCGATGCTTATACCTTTACTGGCAACCGCTTTGGCGGCCTGCTGGAAAAAATCGTGGAATACCCGTCGGTCAAGAGCATGGCTAAGTGCCGGATCGCTGAAGCTACGACGAAATGTTTGTTCATCAATAATCTCGCCTTCGCAACTCCAGAGCTTAAGTGAAATCAGCCACAAATTACGCGCTTCCGGGATCCGCGGCGAAGCGACACCGTGGGCGATCATCATCAATTGATTCTCTTTAATCATCCGCCACTGTTCATCAAGCGACATCGCCGCCCGTTCGCTATGTGCGGTAGCTTGCTGCGGTTCGTAAATCGTCACCCGGCCCCGGCCACCATTTTTGGAGGCATAACAGGCGATATCAGCCTGCGACATCACTTCAGCCGCCTGATGATTGTTGTCATCAATCAAGGTAATCCCGGCACTGGCACCTACCCGATGTACACGTCCTTCCCAGATAAAGTGATAGTCATTCACGGCGCTGATAATGCGTGTAGCGATAAAACGCGCACTTTCGACATTACAATCTGGCAGCAGCAGACCAAATTCATCGCCACCGAGTCGCGCCAGCACGTCGCTGGAGCGCAGCATACTCAGCATCAACGACGCCAGTTCGCGCAGTAAAGCATCGCCAGCGGCGTGCCCGGCGCTGTCATTCACCGCTTTAAAGCGATCAAGATCGATAAACACCAGGGCATGTCGCTGATGTGTACTGTTTACCGTTTGCAGCAGGATACGCAGTTGCTTCTCAAAACTGGCGCGATTGGCGAGATGCGTCAGTGCATCATGGGAGGCGCTGTAGCTCAGCTGGCGCAGCATTTTGCGTGATTCGGTAACGTCCTGAATCACCAGAACCGAACCAATATTGCTGCCGTCCAGAGTACTTAACGGCGTAATACTGTAATGCACGTCGTAGCTGCCGCCGCTCCGGCAGTGCAACACCACATCTTGTTCAATCGCGGAACGTGAGGTGTCGGCACTGTAAATGTTCTCCATTAATGGTCCGTTGTCGCCAAAAGTAATATGCAACACCGTCAGGAGCGGAACACCTAATGCTTCTTCCTGCGTCCAGCCGCTCATCTTCTCCGCCACCGGATTCATAAAGGTAATTTTCATCGCCATATCAATACAGACCACGGCTTCGCCGATGGAATCCAGCGTAATGTGCAGGCGCTCTTTTTCCTGAAACAATGCCTCGTTAAGCTGTTTCACTTCGGTCATATCCATATTAATGCCGAGCAGGCGTTCGACTTCGCCTTCTTTATTCAGTACCCGGTTAGCGAGGGCGCGGATATGGCGAATGCCGTCTTTCACGGTAATGCGAAATTCCAGTTTAAAGGGAGAGCGTGATTGCAATGAATCGCGAATCACTTTTTCGGCGTGCTGGCGATCTTCCGGCAGCACGCACTCGTACCACACCTGCCAGTTCGGTTTGATATGCGGAGGAATTTCATACAGCTCGAACATCCGCTTATCCCAGCTAAAAATATTCGGCTTAAGCTCCCACTCCCAGATGCCAATTCCGCCCGCTTCGTTAGCCAGCGTGATGCGCTCCATCAGTTGCTGATTGACCTGTTCGGTGCGTTTTAGCTCGTTAATGTCTTCAATCTGAGCGATAAAATAGAGCGGCGTACCATCGGTGTGGCGCACCAGTGAGACGGCAAGCAACGCCCAGACAACATCGCCATTGCGGTTGTAGTAGCGTTTTTCCATTGAATAGGTGTTTATTTCACCGCTTATCAGCTTTTCAACCTGTTGGAGATCTTTATTGAGATCCTCCGGCCAGGTCAGTTGCTGAAAGGTGAGTCCGCGCAGCTCTTCCTGACTGTACCCGAGAAACTGGCAGAGCGCTTTGTTGGTTTGCAGCCATTGTCCCTCGGTGCCCACTAATGCCATGCCGATGGCGGAATATTCCATGGCATTACGAAAACGGGTTTCGCTTTCAGAGATGTGTTTGCGTTCCGCACGAAAGGCATACATCACCATCGTCATGATGTTGGCGGGCAGCAGGATCAGCAAAAACGGTAGCCACGGCATATGGCTCATCAGGTATGTACGCGGCGTAGCAAGCAGGGAGGGATCCGCGGCCATCATCAGCGACACCATCATCACCGTGGTAAGGAAGATCAAAAAGGCTTCCATTCGTGGCAGGCGCACGGCGCTCCACATCAACAGCACAATAATGAAAGTAAAAGGCCACGGCAGATACAGCATCGAAAGCCAGCTTAACGTCAGTGTGATGGCCAACGTGAGCAGCGACTCAAAAAGCAACCGTGGGTTGCGATGGCGCAGCAGATAGTGTGGTTTAAATAACAATCCCAGTGGCACCAGTGCCAGTGCGCCGATGGATTCTGACAGTACCCATATCAAAAATGCCCTGAGAGGATCGTCTCCGGCCGTCAGCAGGACAACCAGACCCCCCCCCAACAGAGGCGGAACAATGGCGCTGCCGAGTGCCAGACGCAGCCAGTCAGCCAGATTTTGCAATGGGTTATACCACGGCAGCAATTTACGCAGTAGCACTGCTCCGACCACGGCTTCAACAATATTGATGGTCGTCCAGGTCATGTTCAGCGAGCTGGTGGAAAAAAGCAGGATGGATGCGGCGATATTTCCCAGCGAGCAGCTCAGCGCAATCCCCGGCCACATGCGCCCGGCATGGCGATAAAACGCCACCATCATGATGGACGTCGGGAACCACAGTGGGGCGAGTTGGGTGCCAAACTGCGAAAGCTCAAGCGAGAAAAGGGTAAAGATAAACGAGACTAAACCTAAACTGACCAGGTGAAGCAGCGGGTGGGGCAGGGCAATTAATACATGCTGTGATTGTTTGCTCATTACCGCTTTATCCGCAAGACCAGGTCGCCAGTATTCGTTTCTGTGTTTATGCTAGTACAAAAGTTTTACATTTTATATGCGAATTGCTCATAAAGTGACGTAAAGGCGGATAATTTGCGCAACGGCGTATAACATTTTTTACCTTGTATAAAACTGATCAACGTAATTTGCCACCGGGAATTCTTCGTCAACAATTAACTCTGAGCGCGCGGCAACGCTATTCGACTGGTATCAGACGGATGAAATCCCTATAATTGCCGCGTTTGGCGCTTCGTCGCCCCCTTCCTAACATCCAGGTTAATCAGGTCGCTAAATATATGACTGATCAGTCTCATCAGTGCGTCATTATCGGTATCGCTGGCGCATCGGCTTCCGGCAAGAGTCTTATTGCCAGTACCCTTTATCGTGAATTACGTGAGCAAGTCGGTGATGAACACATCGGCGTAATTCCCGAAGACTGCTATTACAAAGATCAAAGCCATCTGTCGATGGAAGAACGCGTTAAGACCAACTACGACCATCCCAGCGCGATGGATCACAGCCTGTTGCTTGAGCATTTACAAGCGTTGAAACGCGGCTCGGCAATTGACCTGCCGGTTTACAGCTATGTTGAACATACGCGTATGAAAGAAACGGTGACGGTTGAGCCGAAGAAGGTCATCATTCTCGAAGGCATTTTGTTGCTGACGGATGCGCGTTTGCGTGACGAACTTAACTTCTCAATTTTCGTTGATACCCCGCTGGATATCTGCCTGATGCGCCGCATCAAGCGTGACGTTAACGAGCGTGGGCGTTCAATGGATTCCGTGATGGCGCAATATCAAAAAACCGTGCGCCCGATGTTCCTGCAATTCATTGAGCCTTCTAAACAATATGCGGACATTATCGTGCCGCGCGGCGGGAAAAACCGCATCGCCATCGATATATTGAAAGCGAAAATAAGTCAGTTCTTTGAATAAGCTTGATAAATTGTGTACCGTTCAGTGATAACCTGGTATGCCCTTGACGTAATTGGCGTTAAGGGAGTGATGCGCGAAAGGAGAAAATGCCATGCGTCTGTGTGACCGAGATATTGAAGCCTGGCTTGATGAAGGCCGTTTGTCGATCAACCCACGTCCGCCAGTGGAGCGTATTAACGGCGCGACGGTGGATGTACGCCTGGGCAATAAATTTCGTACCTTCCGTGGTCACACGGCAGCGTTTATCGATCTGAGCGGTCCCAAAGATGAAGTGAGCGCCGCGCTTGACCGCGTGATGAGCGATGAGATCGTACTCGATGAAAGCGAGGCGTTTTATCTTCACCCAGGAGAGCTGGCGCTGGCGGTGACACTGGAGTCGGTGACGCTGCCAGCCGATCTGGTGGGATGGCTGGACGGTCGTTCCTCACTGGCGCGTCTGGGGCTTATGGTGCACGTCACCGCGCACCGTATCGATCCGGGCTGGTCTGGCTGTATTGTGCTGGAGTTCTACAACTCCGGTAAGCTGCCGCTGGCGCTGCGTCCGGGCATGTTAATTGGTGCGCTGAGCTTTGAGCCGCTTTCCGGCCCGGCGGCGCGACCTTACAACCGCCGTGAAGATGCGAAATATCGCAACCAGCAGGGCGCGGTAGCCAGCCGAATCGATAAAGACTAATTCAGGCCCATTGAGGATACCATGAGACGATTTCTGACGACGCTGATGATACTCCTGGTCGTGCTGGTGGCCGGGTTATCTGCGTTAGTGTTGCTGGTGAATCCGAATGATTTCCGCGACTATATGGTCAAGCAAGTTGCTGCACGTAGCGGTTATCAATTGCAGCTCGACGGGCCACTGCGTTGGCACGTCTGGCCGCAGCTTAGTATCCTCTCCGGGCGAATGTCTCTCACCGCCCAGGGCGCAAGCCAGCCACTGGTTCGCGCCGACAACATGCGTCTGGACGTGGCGCTTTTACCACTACTGAGTCATCAACTGAGCGTTAAGCAGGTGATGCTAAAAGGGGCAGTGATCCAACTGACGCCGCAGACGGAAGCGGTGCGCAGTGAAGACGCTCCGGTTGCACCGCGCGACAATACCTTGCCGGATCTGTCAGACGATCGCGGATGGTCGTTTGATATATCCAGTCTTAAGGTGGCGGACAGCGTGCTGGTGTTCCAGCATGAAGATGACGAGCAGGTGACAATCCGCAATATTCGCCTGCAAATGGAACAAGATCCCCAACATCGTGGTTCATTTGAGTTCTCCGGGCGGGTTAATCGCGATCAGCGCGATCTCACGATATCCCTTAACGGTACGGTAGATGCTTCTGATTATCCGCATGATTTAACGGCGGCTATTGAACAAATTAACTGGCAGTTGCAGGGTGCCGATTTACCAAAACAAGGTATTCAGGGGCAGGGGAGTTTCCAGGCCCAGTGGCAGGAGTCACATAAACGCCTTTCATTTAACCAAATCAGCTTGACCGCCAATGACAGCACGCTGAGCGGGCAAGCACAGGTCACGCTGACAGAGAAACCTGAATGGCAGCTGAGACTGCAATTCCCGCAACTGAATCTTGACAACCTCATCCCGCTTAATGAAACAGCGAATGGTGAAAACGGTGCCGCGCAGCAGGGGCAGAGCCAATCAACATTGCCGCGCCCGGTCATTTCTTCGCGTATTGATGAACCGGCATATCAGGGACTGCAAGGCTTTACGGCTGATATTTTGTTGCAGGCCAGTAACGTGCGCTGGCGCGGAATGAATTTTACAGATGTTGCCACGCAAATGACCAACAAGTCGGGTTTGCTGGAAATTACTCAACTGCAGGGCAAGCTTAACGGTGGACAGGTTTCACTGCCGGGCACGCTGGACGCGACATCAATAAATCCGCGGATAAACTTCCAGCCACGGCTGGAAAACGTTGAGATTGGCACCATTCTGAAGGCGTTTAACTATCCGATTTCGTTGACCGGAAAAATGTCACTGGCTGGTGATTTCTCCGGTGCTGACATAGATGCCGACGCATTCCGCCACAACTGGCAAGGACAGGCACATGTCGAAATGACCGACACGCGCATGGAAGGGATGAACTTCCAGCAGATGATTCAGCAAGCGGTAGAGCGTAATGGTGGTGATGTGAAGGCCGCTGAAAACTTTGATAACGTGACGCGTCTTGACCGCTTTACCACCGATTTGACGTTGAAGGATGGCGTCGTGACGTTAAACGACATGCAAGGTCAATCGCCTGTGCTGGCGCTGACAGGGGAAGGCATGTTGAATCTGGCAGATCAAACCTGCGACACCCAGTTTGATATTCGGGTCGTGGGTGGCTGGAACGGGGAAAGCAAACTGATTGATTTCCTCAAAGAAACGCCAGTACCGCTGCGGGTTTATGGCAACTGGCAGCAACTCAATTACAGCCTGCAAGTGGATCAGTTACTGCGCAAACATCTACAGGACGAAGCGAAACGTCGCCTGAATGACTGGGCCGAGCGGAATAAAGATTCCCGCAATGGCAAGGATGTGAAGAAGTTACTGGAGAAGATGTAGGTTACCAGGTGACCTGTCCTGTAGGCCTGATAAGACGCGTAAAGCGTCGCATCAGGCACTATGAACAAGATGCCGGATCATGCATCCGGCAATTCA
>ERZ834433.1891-NODE-1891-length-14968-cov-5.569503_pt1 | contig 14968 bp, 14 predicted proteins | sample MGYA00519948_ERZ834433 | MGnify/ENA primary metagenome ERZ834433 (study PRJEB31850, sample SAMEA3708752) | human gut metagenome | biome: human gut; feature: human-associated habitat; material: faeces | place: China | collected 2014 ...
CTGCGCCGGGGCGTTGGGCATCAGCCCGGCGACCTGCCGGCGCTGTGGGGCAGCTTCCTGCAGGAACTGCCCAAAGAGCTCTGGGGCAGGGAAACGGCGGCAGGAGAGTGCCGGGAACCATCGGAAGCCGAGTGGGCGGTCTACCTTGCCCTGACTCTCTACGCCCTGCACCAGCAGGGAGAAGAGAACGTTTCCATGAATGAAAAGGGCTGCACGCTGGGCAGGGCGGTGCGCCTGCTGGCCCAGAATTCCGCAGCTGCCGCGCAGGACTGGACCGAGAGCAGCGTCCTGCGCCGGTTCAACGCACTGGCCACAGCGGATTCCATGCCCGAGGTGTCCCACTACCTCCGGGGGATGGTGCAGCTGTTCCGGGGAAATGAACCGAAGCTGAAACTGGATTACCCCCGGCTGGCTGTGGAGCTGTACCGGTTCCAGCTCCCGGATCAGGCAGCCAATGTCCGCCTGCAGTGGGGCCGGGACCTTTACCAGATGAATGCCGACACACCTGAAACCGAAGAAAAGGAGAATTGAAATGGATACCAAGCGTCTGTATGTTGATTTTCATGTGCTGCAAACGGTGCCGCCCAGCTGTGTGAACCGCGACGATACCGGCAGCCCCAAGACGGCTGTCTATGGCGGTGCCACCCGCGCCCGGGTATCCTCTCAGGCGTGGAAGCACGCGATCCGAGAGATGTTCAAAGATGAGTACATGCTGAATGCCGAAGATATCGGCAGCCGAACCAAAAAGATTGCAGATGTGGTGGAAAAGCAGATCAAACTGCTTGCACCGGATGCGGACGCAGCTAAACTGGCAAAGAAAGTAGTCAAAAACACAGGGTTTAAGGTGGACGAGAAGAGCGGAGAGGACAAACTTAAGACATTGTTCTTTTTGAGCGAGGCCCAGGCCAAAGCATTGGCTGAATTGGCGATTGCAGATTGCAATGACCCGAAGCAGTATAAAGATGCACTGGGGACGGCTCCTTCGGTAGATATGGCGTTGTTCGGAAGAATGGTGGCAGATGCGCCTTCCCTGAATTACGATGCCGCCGCTCAGGTGGCCCACAGCATCTCCACCCATGCCGTGCAGAACGAGTTTGATTACTTCACCGCTGTGGATGACTGTGCCCCGGAGGATTCGGCAGGCGCGGGCCATCTGGGCACGGTGGAGTACAACTCTTCCACCCTGTATCGCTATGCCACCGTCAACATGGTGGAACTGGTGCACCTGCTGGGGGCTGAAAAGGCAGCCCAGGCTGTCCGGGTGTTCGGCGAAGCCTTCATCCGCTCCATGCCCACCGGAAAGCAGAACAGCTTTGCCAACCGCACCCTGCCGGATGCTGTCTATGTCACCCTGCGGGAGGATCAGCCTGTGAACCTCTGCGGTGCCTTTGAAAAGCCGGTGCGCAAGAGCCCCGAGGGCTATGCGGAACCCTCCAAGACGGCGCTGAAGCAGTATGCGCAGCAGGTGTATGCCTGCTATGCGGATGCTCCGGCCCAGAGCTTTGCTGTGGGCATCGGGCTGGACGAGCTGGCCCCGGCCATGCCCCTGAACCAGATGCTCACCGCGCTGGAACGTGCCGTAAAGGAGAAGCTGCCCGGAAATGAGGTGTGACCATGGCAACGCTGTTGCTTCGGCTGGCCGCGCCCCTGCAATCGTGGGGTGCGGATTCCAAATTTGAGACCCGCAAAACGAACCGGGAACCCACCAAAAGCGGTGTCATTGGCCTGTTGGCAGCGGCTCTGGGCCTGCGCCGGGACGATGCCGCAGGCCTTGCCCGGCTGAACGGCCTGCACTTTGCCGTCCGTGCTGACCGGGAGGGCAGCCTGCTGGTGGACTTTCACACAGCCAACCGGGAAGAGGATCGGAAAAAAGGCAAGGCTCCCTATGTGACCTACCGCCATTACCTGCAGGATGCGGTCTTTCTGGTGGGGCTGGAAAGCGAGGACACCGCCCTGTTACAGGAGCTGGAAACGGCCCTGAAACATCCGGTCTACCCGCTGTATCTGGGGCGGCGTTCCTGCCCGCCCACCCTGCCGCTCTTCCTTGGTATCCGGGCCGGGAAACTGCTGGATACCCTGCGGGCCGAACCGCTGCTGGTGAAACAGAGGAATGGGGCCCCCTTGCGCATCGTGGCAGACGCGGACCCGGCGGATGCTGCTGCCGTGCCCCGGCGTGATCTGGCGGTGTCGTTCAGCCCCATCCACCGGCAGTACGGCTTCCGCCCGGTGCGGGAGTGGAGCACAAACCCGCCGGAAATGCCCGGCGCGACCGAACATGACGCAATGGCAGAATTGAGGTGAGAAATCATGTATCTATCCCGCGCAGAACTTGACCCGACCCGCCGTGAGACCATGGTGGCGCTGATCTCGCCCCAGAAATTCCATGGTGCGGTGGAAAACGCTTTTGCCGGTGCGCGCCGCCGCAGGCTGTGGCGGCTGGATCAGCTGGGAGAAAAACTGTACCTGCTCCTGCTCAGTGAGGAACGGCCGGACCTGACCGCCCTGTGTGCGCAGTTTGGCACCGGTGCGCCCCCGGAGACCCGGTCCTATGACCCGCTGCTGGAACGGGTGACAGCGGGCAGTTGCTGGCAGTTCCGCCTGACTGCCAACCCCACCCGCAGCAAAAAAGACACTGCCGACCATACGGCCCGGGGAACCCTGAAACCCTGCTATCTCGAGGTGGAGCAGGAGGAATGGCTGTGGGCGCAGGCCGCAAAGCACGGCTTTGCCGTCTCGGAGGGGTCCTTCGCAGTGACCCGGAAGCAGACCTATCACTTCAAGAAAAACGGCACCCGGCCTGTTACCCTGCTGGCTGTGACCTACGAGGGCATTCTGCAGGTGACGGACCCGGAGGCCTTCAAGGCCCTGCTGTGCGAGGGCGTTGGCCGGGGCAAGGCCTATGGCCTTGGCCTGATGACCATCATCCACAGGGGAGGAGACCATGGCTGAGATGCCGGGCATTGCGCGGCCCGAACGGCAGGCGCTGCCGCAGCTCCGGGACCGGATGACCTTTCTGTATCTGGAACACTGCACCCTTGGCCGGGACAATGGAGCCATTACCGTAACGGATGAAAAGGGCATCGTTCAGGTTCCGGCAGCGGGCATCTCTGTCCTGCTGCTGGGGCCCGGCACCCGTGTGACCCACCGTGCCATGGAGCTGATGGGGGATACCGGTGTGGCAGCGGTCTGGGTGGGGGAGCACGGCGTGCGGTTCTACGCCCATGGCCGTGCCCTGAGTGAGCACTCCCGCCTGCTGGAACGGCAGGCTGAGCGCTTTTCCAACCAGCGGGAGCATCTGGAAGTGGTGCGCAAAATGTACCAGCTCCGTTTCCCGGATGAGGATGTTTCCCGCCTGACCACCCAGCAGCTCCGGGGCCGGGAGGGCAGCCGGGTGCGCACGGCATACCGCAAGGCCGCAAAGGCCACCGGTGTCAAATGGAATGGCCGGGTGTATGACCCCAATGATTTTTCTGCAGGAGACCTCGTCAATCAGGCCCTTTCGGCGGGCACGGCCTGCCTGTACGGCCTGGCCTTTGCGGTCATCACTGCGCTGGGCTGCGCGCCGGGACTGGGATTTGTCCACGTCAAGCACGAGGGCTCTTTTGTGTACGATATCGCCGACCTGTACAAAGCCGAGGTGGTCATCCCGCTGGCCTTCGAGGTGGCGGCGCAGGCTCCGCAGGATCTGCCCTCCGTTATGCGCCGCCGTGTGCGGGATGCCATGGTGGAACATCATATTCTGGAGCGGATGGTGCACGATGTCCGCTGGCTGCTCCTGAACGAAGAGGAGCAGGCGGCGGAACCGGAAGCGGTCTATCTCTGGGATAGCAAGATCGGCACCGTTGCCAACGGCGTAAACTACTTCGATGCGGAAGAAGGTGAGGAGCCATTGTTGTCCTGACTATGACAAACTGTCCGCCCAGCCTGCGGGGTGACCTGTCCAAGTGGCTGTGCGAGATCAACACCGGCGTGTATGTGGGCAATGTGAGCAGCCGTGTGCGGGATGCCATCTGGGATCGCGTCTGCGAAAACCTGAAAAATGGGCAGGCAACGCTGGTGTTCAACACCAACAACGAACAGCGGATGGATTTCCGCACCCACAACACCAGCTGGGAGGCCGTTGATTTCGAGGGCATCAAGCTGATGCGCCGCCCGCTGCCCCGGACGCAGGCCCCGGCGGCTGATCTCAAACCGGGATTCAGCAACGCGGCCAAACGCCAGATGGCTCAGAAGATGGCCCGGAAGAAAGCCGCCGCCCCTGCCAAGGAAGAAAGCTACACCGTGATCGACCTTGAAACCACCGGTCTGAACGCCGCCTCAGATGCCATTGTGGAATACGGCGCTCTCCGTGTGCGGGATGGTCAGCCTGCCGAAGAATTTTCGGCCCTTGTCCGGGGCACAGAACCTCTGCCGGATGTGGTGGCAAAGCTCACCGGCATCACACCGGAGGAGCGGAGCGGCGGTATGGAACCGCTGGCCGCGCTGGAGGCGTTCCTCGCATTCGTGGGCAAAGATACGCTGGTGGGCTATCACCTGAAATTTGACCTCGATTTCTTGCGTGCGGCCTGCATTCGGAATGACAGACCCCTGCTTACCAACCGCAGCATCGATGTTTTGCCCCTTGCCCGCCGTAAGGTGTCGGGGGTGATGAACTATAAGCTGCTCACGCTGGCCCGGCATTTTGAGGTTGCCCAGCAGGAGACCCATCGCGCCCTGCCCGACTGCCGCCTGATCCAGCAGGTCTATGCAAAACTGAATGAAACGGGATCGGCCCACTGATAAAAATGCCGCTTCTATGGGATCTTTTTAGTCTTTTCCCCGCCCACGCGGGGGTGATCCTACGACTGCAGCTGCGGTCGGCACACTTACGGACTTTTCCCCGCCCACGCGGGGGTGATCCTCCCAGAACTTATCAACCGTGTTGTAGACGTACCTTTTCCCCGCCCACGCGGGGGTGATCCTAAATATAAAGCCTCTCTCTCAAGAGGCGGCGGCTTTTCCCCGCCCACGCGGGGGTGATCCCGAACCACGAAAACGAAACGGAGGATTTTATATCTTTTCCCCGCCCACGCGGGGGTGATCCTGAAAATGGGAAATTCTCGCTGAAAGTGTGCAACTTTTCCCCGCCCACGCGGGGGTGATCCCTCCACCAAGTCTCAGAACGGAGGTAAGAAGTACTTTTCCCCGCCCACGCGGGGGTGATCCTCGTCGCCGAGGCCATCAAAAGCATCAAGGAAGCTTTTCCCCGCCCACGCGGGGGTGATCCCCGTGGTCTGATCCTTGTATTCCCAGAGCATCTCTTTTCCCCGCCCACGCGGGGGTGATCCCCTTTGCCTGCAGCGCAGCAGCCACGGTTGCGTCTTTTCCCCGCCCACGCGGGGGTGATCCTCTGAATGGTCTGCACGGTACAGGGTGGTCTCCCTTTTCCCCGCCCACGCGGGGGTGATCCTGTCAACAGCAACGGCAATGCGAACTGCAACAACTTTTCCCCGCCCACGCGGGGGTGATCCTTTGACCCATATTCCAGGAAATAAGGGTCAAAAACTTTTCCCCGCCCACGCGGGGGTGATCCTCGCTGGCCGCGCTGACCGACGTGAAAGACCAGCTTTTCCCCGCCCACGCGGGGGTGATCCCATAGATATCCGGGAGTAGGAAGGACGACTGTACTTTTCCCCGCCCACGCGGGGGTGATCCCATAGCGCAGATCGTTTTTGACGCGGTGCAACGCTTTTCCCCGCCTGCGCGGGGGTGATCCTATCCGAGATGTCGATGCCAAACTCCCGGTAGCCTTTTCCCCGCCTGCGCGGGGGTGAACCCATGGCAGAGATCACCGCTGCGGTCAGTTCCGCCTTTTCCCCGCCTATGCGGGGGTGATCCTTATAATCCTTTTTGCCGTACAAAAAGTACGGACTTCTCCCCGCCTGTGCGGGGGTGATCCTGCCCCGACCGACCTGCGCGGGCGGCCCATCAACTTTTCCCCGCCCACGCGGGGGTGATCCCGGCCCGTGCAAGGATGCACTCGACAAGCTGGACTTTTCCCCGCCTACGCGGGGGTGATCCCAAGCGGAAATCTATCCGCTCACAGGTGAGTGACTTTTCCCCGCATGTGCGGGGGTTCCACATTGACAACCCTGCGCAAAAAGCAGATAATAGGTTTATCTTGAATGCAGAGCGAGGGAAAGTATATGCTGTATTTTGAAAACGATTACTGCGAGGGTGCGCATCCGGCGATCTTACAGAAGCTGGTGGAGACCAACTTTGAAAAGGTCTCCGGCTACGGCACCGATCCCTATTGCGCCAGCGCGCGGGAGAAGATCCGCGTGGCGTGCGGCGCACCGGATGCCGATGTCTGGTTCATTTCGGGCGGCACCCAGAGCAACGCCATCGTCATTGCATCGATGCTGCGCCGCTGGGAGGGTGTGCTGGCCGCATCCACCGGCCATGTGGCTGCCCACGAGGCCGGTGCCATCGAGTTCACGGGCCACAAGGTCATCGGCCTGCCGCACACCAACGGCAAGCTGGATGCCGGGACTGTTGAGGACTGGTGCAGGACCTTCTATGCCGATGGCAATATGGACCACCTCGTGTTCCCGGGCATGGTGTACATCTCCCACCCGTCGGAGTACGGCACCCTGTACACCAAGGCAGAACTGGAAGAGCTGTCCGCTGTCTGCCATAAGTACCACATGCCGCTGTTTATGGACGGTGCCCGTCTGGGCTATGGTCTGGCCGCCGAGGGTACCGATGTGACGCTGGCCGATGCGGCCCGCCTGACCGATGTGTTCTACATCGGCGGCACCAAGGTGGGCGCGCTCTGCGGCGAGGCAGTTGTGTTCCCCCACGGCGCACCGGCTCACTTTATGACCATGGTCAAGCAGCAGGGCGCTCTGCTGGCAAAGGGCCGTCTGCTGGGCATTCAGTTTGATGTACTGTTCACCGATGACCTGTACCAGACCATCAGCAAAAATGCCATTGAGACCGCCGCCGTGCTCAAGAAGGGGCTGGCCGGGAAGGGCTATTCGTTCTTCATGGATTCCCCCACGAATCAGGTGTTCATCGTGTTGTCCAACGAGCAGCTGGCCGCGCTGGAAGGCAAGACAAAGTTCGGCTTCTGGGAGAAGTACGATGATACCCACACCGTTGTCCGCATTGCCACCAGCTGGGCCACCCGGATGGAAGAGGTGGAGCAGCTGCTGGAGCTGATGTAAGGGCACACCTGCCAAACGTTGGCGCGGCTCTTTGTGCAGGATGCAGATTGTATTTTCTGCGCGGATATGCTATTCTTAACTGGATAAAGGCTGCACTTTGTGCACCGTGGAAGGATGGTTTATATTATGGGCTTTTTTGACAAGCTTTTTGGCGGCAAGGCCGCATCCGAGACGAAATTTTCCGGCCAGAAGATGACGGTCATGCTTCCCATTGACGGCAAGGTGATCCCGCTGGAGCAGCTGCCTGACGAGACCTTTGCCTCTGCGATCCTGGGCCCCGGCTGCGGCGTGGAGCCCACCGGCGACACCGTTTATGCTCCCTTTGACGGCACTGTTACGCAGGTGCCCGAAAGCCTGCACGCCGTTGGTATGATGAGCGATGACGGCATTGAGCTGCTGATCCATGTCGGCATGGACACGGTGGAGATGAAGGGACAGGGCTTTACCTCCCTGACCAAAGAAGGGGCCAAGGTCAAGGCTGGCACCCCGCTGCTGAAGGTGGATCTGGAAGCCATCCGTGCCGCAGGCCACCCCACTGCAACGGCCCTCATCGTGACCAACAGTGATGACCTGCCGGAGATCAGTGTTGCTGCAAACGGCGATGCTGCCGCTGGCACGCCGGTGTTCAAGTTCAAGAAATAAGTGAGCAGATCCCCCGGAGGCAGAGTGCTTTCGGGGGATTTTTGCGGAGAAAAGTCGTACTTATTTGCAAAAAAGCTGTATTTTGCGCGGTTTTCTCTTGCATTGCAGGGGGAGCTGTGCTAAAGTAGACAAAGTGTGAGCCAAAAACCGGTACTGTGAGAGGAAAAGTATATGGAAACAAAAAAGAAACACGAATTATCCCTTGCAAAACGCATGGCGATCTCTCTGGTCTGCGGCCTGGTGGCCGGTCTGGCCTTTATGTTCCTGCGGGAGCATCTGAACGCCAGCGGTCAGGCAGAGACCTGGACCACCATCAACAACCTGCTGTTCCAGGATATCACCGCCGAGGGCGCTGAGCGTGCCTTTGGCATCTTCTATATCATCGGCCAGCTCTTCATCAAGGCGCTGCAGCTGGTGATCATCCCCATGGTCTTTACCTCTATTTCGCTGGCCATCGGCAGCATTGCAGACACCCGCACCATGGGCCGCATTTCCGCAAAGACCCTGTTCTGGTTCCTGCTGTGCTCCTTCCTGGCGCTGCTGCTGGCAGGCTGTGTGGGCTACGGCGCCTACTCCATGGGCCTGTTCAACACCCGCATCGAGGGTCTGGCAGAGGCCAGCGGTTCCACCGGTTCCAACCCCCTGAACGTGGTGCTGAACATCATCCCCTCCAACATCATCACTGCCTTTGGCAGCAATGGCGCTGTGCTTTCCAGCGTGTTCCTGGCAGTGGCCATCGGCCTGAGCATGAACACCCTGGGCGAGAGCCGCACAGCGAGCCTGCGCCGCCTGCTGGGCGAGGTCAATGATGTGGTGGTCGTGTTCCTGAACTTCATCGTCAGCAACTTTGCCCCCTTTGCAGTCTTTGTGCTGCTGACCCGCACCTTCGCCATCTACGGCATCGATTACCTCAAGCCCGCGCTGGTCTATGTGGTGGTCACGGTGGTCCTGCTGCTGGCCTTCCTGATCATTGCCTACCCGCTGGTCATTGCACTGGGTGCCAAGCTGAACCCCTTCACCTTCATCCGAAAGATCGCCAACGTGGCAGTGTTCGGCTTCTCCACCTCCTCCAGCGCCGCCACCCTGCCCCTGAACATCAAGGTGTGCGAGGAAGAGTTCGGCGTGGATGAGAGCATTGCTTCCTTCGTCCTGCCGCTGGGCATGACCATCAACATGGACGGCACCGCCATCATGCAGGTCATTGCCACCGTGTTCATTGCAGGCTGTGCCGGTTACACCGTCACCCCCGGCCAGCTGGTCGTGGTCGCCCTGCTGGCCCTGCTGGCATCTGTGGGCACCCCCGCCGCTCCCGGCGCTGGTGCTGTCATCCTGTTCACCATCCTGTCCGGCATGGGCTTCGTCAACGACGGCGCTCTGCTGGCCTACTCCCTGATCCTGGCCATCAACCGCCCCATCGAGATGCTGGTCACCTCCCTGAACGTGGTGGGTGATGCAGTTGCCAGCATCTGCGTTGCCAAGAGCGAGGGCCTGCTGAACGAGGAGACCTTCAATAAGTAACAATACGCCGTAACAGGCGCAGCAAAAACTCCCATGCACAGCATCTTCCGATGTGAGCATGGGAGTTTTTTTGTGGTAGTAATTGAGGGAAGAGTGTGGTATACTCGGCTTAGTTCAACAAATCGGAATTTGGAGGTACACGATGATAATAAAAATTGTTACAATTTCACTGATGGCAGTGTTCTACATCTGCTATTTTGCAAAGCTGATTAGTCAGAAAAAGCAAGGCATAAAGACAGACCAATTAGGAAAAGGAAAAGAGGGATTTGTCAAATTTATAGAAGTAGCTCTTAAAATAATCACATATTTGCTTCCTGTAATACAGATTATCAGTATTGTGTTTTATTCGGGAACAGCACATATTGTGTTGCAATTTACAGGAGTTGTAATAACAATGTTCGGTGTACTTGCTTTTATTGTTTCTGTTACACAGATGAAGGAGAATTGGAGAGCAGGTGTGCAAAAAGAAGAAAAGACCAATTTGGTAACAACAGGCATCTATTCTATTAGCAGAAATCCTGCATTTTTGGGTTTTGATTTAATGTATATAGGAATATTGTTTTCGTTCTTTAATTGGTTCCTTTGCTTTGCCACAGGTTTTGCAGTGGTATTTTTTCATTTACAGATAGTCAATGTAGAGGAAGATTTTTTGATAGAAGCATTCGGAAATGAGTACCTGCAATACAAATCAAAAGTATGCCGATATTTAGGAAGAAAAAGATAAATTCGCGTTTGTGGAGCAAAGCGGAACAATAAAAGAGCAGTGCTTCCGGTGGGTGGACCCATTGGAGAGCACTGCTCTTTCTTTGTGGGAAAATTCAGCTGGCAGGAGCGTTACAGTGTGCCGTAGGGTGCAATGCCAATCATGTACTCAACACCAATGGCGACCAGAACGACCAATGTGGAGATGATGAAGCCGTGCAGCATGGGCTTTGCGCCGGAACGGCAGAGTGATTTGAAGTTCGTGTTCAGACCAATGGCCGCCAGAGCCGCGACCATCAGAAACTTGCTGATGGTCTTCAGACCGGAAACCAGCCCGGCGGGCAGAAGGCCCAGACTGGTCAGCAGGGACATGGCAAGGAACGCAAGGATGAACCAGGGGAAAATGGAACGGATGCTCACCTTGACACCGTTGGCCTGGGCACTCTCTTTCTTTTTCAGGTGCAGGTTGATGGCGGCAAAGACCAGAACAGCCGGAATGATCGCCAGCGTGCGGGTCAGCTTGACCATCGTTGCAAAGTCGCCGGCTGCTTCACTGAAAGCGTAACCGGTGGCTACGACGCTGGAGGTATCGTTGACCGCCGTACCGGCCCAGAGACCGAATGCGGCATCGGAAAGCCCAAGCCACCGGCCAAGGAGCGGGAACGCAACGATCATCACCGTATCGAACAGGAAGGTGGCGGACATACCGTAGGCGATATCCATGTCATCGGCCTCGATCACCGGCGCAATGGCGGCAATGGCAGAGCCGCCGCAGATGCCGGTTCCGGCGTTGATCAGGCTGCTGGTTTTCCAGTTGAGCCCGAGCGCTCTGCCGATCAGCGCGCCCAGTCCAAAGCAGGTGGCCAGGGTGAAGAGCATGACTGTCAGCGAAAAACGGCCCACGGTCAGCACGGTGCGGATGTTCAGGCTGGCACCCAGAAGGACGATGGCGAATTTTAGGACCTTTTTAGAGGTGAATCTGATGCCCGGCGCGGTTGTTTTGTTGGGCTGGAAAAACGCATTGATGGCCATGCCGATAAACAGGGCGATGACCGATGCGCCAATGAGGTGGAGCCCGGCGCTGCTTTCCAGCGTTTCCAGCCACTTGGCGATGCAGGCGATGCCCAGTGCCAGCGCGGCTCCGGGGATCAGGGCGGTGATCTTCTTTGACATTCGTTGGGTTTCCTTTCTTTTGCATGTTATACGGAAATAAAAACAAGCGAAAACCACCGGCAGAACCGGTGGTTTATTGCTGGAGAAAAGGGCGCTCAGAACGAGCCGCCGGAGGAGCCGCCAAAGCCGTCGCTGTCCACGGAGGAGCCGCCGGAGCTGCTGCTCTCCTCGTGGGGCGGGTCGTAGACCTGCACGCGGTCGGTGTGGGTGTAGTTGTCCACCTGCACCCGCAGCTTTAAGCCCGCACCGATGTAATCGTTGGCCTCGGTCTTGAGCCGGGCTGTTTTCATCTGGCTGTACAGCACGCCGCAGACGATACCGGCAATGATCATGGGCACACCGATGACGATGAGGAGCAGGATGGGCCAGCCGCTGGTATCGTTGTCAACATCCAGCGGTTCGCCGTGCTCGGCGTAGAAATCCAGCGTGTCGGCGCACATGGAGAGGTACTCGGAGGCGGCCTCGGCCCAGTCGTCGTCCGAGAGATAGGGAACAACGGCATCTTCGATCTGCTCGATGCGGTAATCGGTAAAGGCTGTCACGCCGCCGCCGTAGGTGATGGTGACATACTTGCGGGAGCCGACTGCCAGCAGGAAGAGGATGCCGCTCTGTTCAGAGCCGCTGCCCAGACCGTTGGCAAGGTAGTAATCTTTGGCGTACTGGCGCTGGTCGGTGTCACCGATGCTGTCCACCACCAGAAAGTATACGTCGCAGTCGTGGCCGTCGCTGGCCGCTTCGGCGGAAGCTTCCAGCTGGCTGTAAGTATCCGCATCGAACAGGCCCATCTCGTCCCGCACCAGCGGTGCGGCGGCAAAGGCGGGGATGCTCAGGCAGAGCGCCAGCACCAGAGCGGCCAGCAGGGCGGCAAAGTGTTTTGCAGTGTGTTTCATTCTGCCACCCCCTTATAACAACAGCAGGAACGCCAGCACTGCCATCAGGGGCAGGCTGATGCCCGCAAACCACGCGGCCACCCGGCTCTTGTCCACCGGCAGGTCACCGATGAGCCGCCCGGTCTGCCCGTTCATGGCGAACAGGAAATCCTTGTCCTTCCACCGGGTGTGGAGCATCCAGACCGGCAGCAGGGCATAGTGGGCGCGGGTCATGTCCACGTTGATGTTCTCAGAAATGGGGTGGATCTCGCTGTAGCCGCCGGTGGTGGCGTGGAGCGCATCGGCCGTGGAGTTGTACATCCGGCGGTAGGCGCGCTCGGCACAGGCATCGGCATCCTCGTCATACCGGTCGGCCAGATAGCCGGGCAGGTAGGCCGTGGAGAAGGGCTTCAGGTCGCCGTAATCAAAGGGCTCAATGGCATCCATGTGGGTGTTGGGCATCTTGCTGGAGCCATCCACCGGCACCTTGGCAAAGTCGGCCGAGCCCTCGCGGCGCACATCGTAGTGCTGGGTGGTGGTCACCATGTAATCGCCTTCGCGGTGGCTTTCGGAGTTCTGGCCCTCGTACCGGCCGCGCGCGTCGGCCCTGGCATCGTAGAGCCAGAAGGGGACATATACGCCCTGGATCTCTGCGATGTGGTTCTGGCTCTTGAACGCCTTGGGCAGGAAGGCCTTGCCCTTGTAATATCTGGTCAGCTGGGCGATGGCGGCCTTTTTGTCCAGCTTGAAGGGCAGGATGTATTCCGGCTTCAGCTTGCCGGAGAGCTTGCCGCCCAGCACTGTGGGGTTGCCGCAGTAGGGGCAGGTGGTGGCGGCGGTGGTCTCGTCACAGACCAGCTCGGCCCCGCAGGTGGGGCAGGAGTAGCTGTTCAGGCCCTCCGCCTCGGCCTCGCTCCACACCGGGCTGTCCTGCCGGGGCAGGCGGGCGGCTTTTTTGGCATCGCCCTCGGCGGCAGTGTCGGCAGCGGCCTGCTTTTTGGCGTAGCGGGCCTCGATGTCCTTTACGTCGTAGGTCGAGCCGCAGTAATCGCAGACCAGCTTGCCGCTGGCACCATCGTAGTGCAGGGGGCCGGTACAGGCCGGGCACTGATAATTCGTTGTCTTTTCAGCCATGCGTCAGACCCCTCTCAGGCCCCAAAGGGCTTGCCGCACTCGGGGCAGAACTTGGGCGGGTTGGCCGGGTCGGCAGGCACAAAGCCGCAGTTGGCGCACTTGGCGGCGGGCCGGGGCTTGCCGCATTCCGAGCAGAACTTGCCGCTGTTCTTTGCACCGCAGCTGCACACCCAGACAGCCGGGGCTTCGGGCCGGGGCTTGCCGCATTCGGCACAGAACTTGCCCGTGTTGCCGGTGTGGCCGCAGCTGCAGGTCCAGCCAGCGGCCGGTGCGGCCTGAGGCTGCGCGGCGGTCTGCTGGCCGCCCATCTGGTAGAGATCCCGGGCGTTGACACCGCCCGCTGCAGCAGCCTGGTTCATCCCCATAAAGGCCATGGCGGGACCGGCGGCGGTGTTGGAGGCGGCAGCCTGCATGGCGGAGGCCTGTGCGCCCACCAGATGCGCGGCGGCGCGGGTGGGGTCCATAAAGGCCGCACTGCGCTGCAGCTCCTTGATCATCTGCTCGTCTTCCTCGCTGGCCTTGACACCGGAAACGCCCAGAGAGACGATCTCGATGCCGCGCAGCCTGCTCCACTTGGCGCTCAGCTCCTGATTCAGGGCCTCGGCCAGCTCGGCGGTGTGGCCGGGCAGGGCGGAGTAGCGGATGCCCTGCTCGCTGATCCGGGCAAAGGCGGGCTGCAGGGCGGTCATCAGCTCGGTCTTGAGCTGGCCGTCCAGCGCGTCGAAAACAGGATGGGGTTGACCACCCGGTAGCTGTACTCGCCGAAACACCGGATGCCGATGTCAATGTCGATACCGGCGCGCTGGTCCACCACCCGGAAGGGCACCGGGTTGGGGGTGCCGTACTTGTTGCCGGTGAGCTCCCGGGTATTGATATAGTAGATGCGCTGGTCGGAACCGGCCTGCCCGCCAAAGCTGAACCGCTTGCCCAGCTCGGCAAACACGCTGTCGATGTTCTTCAGCCCGCCGCTGAGCAGGGAGGGCTGGGTGCCGGTGCTGTAGGTGTACTCGCCGGGTTCGGCACAGAGGTCCACCACCTTGCCCTGCTCCACGATCAGCACGCACTGGCCGTCGGCCACGGCGATCACAGAGCCGTCCGAGATGACGTTTTCGCTGCCGTGCCGGTTGGCAGAGCGGCCATTGGTCCGTTTCTGGCCCTTGACAGCCAGCACCTCCGCAGGCAGAGCGTCACAATAAAAATATTCCTTCCACTGGTCGCCCATCACGCCGGATGCCGCGCCCATGGCTGCTTTGATGAGACCCATAACTTCAATCTCCTTTTGTGCCGGGCAGTGCCCCAAAGCAGAGAATGGCTCCCCCGGGCGCTGCGGAATTTGGGACAAGTATAACATAATCCGGGAAATTGTAAAAGCGATTTGGCAAAAAGGCGGCAAAAAGGCGAAAGAAAAACTTATTCTTGCTTTTTTGCCCCGGCGGGTGTACAATACCCTACGAAAAACAAAACACAGGGGAGCTCGTAAGGCGGGCTGAGAGGAAGTAACCAAACTTCGACCCTTGACCTGATGCGGATAATGCCGCCGTAGGAAGTCATAGGAAAATGATTTTTTGCAGGAGGCACCGCTGTGGTGTCTCCTGTTTTTTGTTGCCGCAAGCCGCCGCAACGGGCGGCTCCGGGCTGAGGGGGAGCGCCCTGAGCCTTGAAATGACTGCGATGGGAAGCCGTGTTCCGGCGTGAGAGGAGGCCAGCAAGCCTCGACCGCTT
>ERZ834433.1901-NODE-1901-length-14848-cov-4.407152_pt1 | contig 14848 bp, 12 predicted proteins | sample MGYA00519948_ERZ834433 | MGnify/ENA primary metagenome ERZ834433 (study PRJEB31850, sample SAMEA3708752) | human gut metagenome | biome: human gut; feature: human-associated habitat; material: faeces | place: China | collected 2014 ...
GTCCAGCACCTCCAGCAGTGCGCTGGAGGGGTCACCCTTGTAATCGCCTGCCAGCTTGTCGATCTCGTCCAGCAGAATGACCGGGTTTGTGGACTTGGCCGTTGTAATGGCGCTGATGATGCGCCCGGGCATGGCGCCGATATAGGTGCGGCGGTGGCCACGGATCTCAGCCTCATCATGGACACCGCCCAGACTCATGCGGGCGAACTTTCGGTTCATGCACTCGGCGATGGAATGTGCGATACTCGTCTTGCCGACACCCGGAGGGCCGACAAGGCAGATGATCTGTCCCTTGACATCCTGATTCAGCTTGCGCACGGCCAGCAGCTCGAGAATACGCTCCTTGACCTTCTGCAGGCCGTAATGCTCACGGTCCAGCACCTTGCGGGCATGGGCCTGATCAAGGTCATCCTCGGTCGCGGTATGCCACGGCAGGGCAAGGCAGGCGTCCAGATAGCTGCGGATCACACCGCTCTCGGCGCTGCTGCCCTGCATACGGGCCAGACGGTCACACTCTTTCAGCAGCTTTTCGGTGGATTCTTCATCAAGGTTCAGTGCCTTGACTTTCCCGCGGTATGTATCGGCCTCGGCGCGGGTGTCCTCGGCGTCGCCGAGCTCCTCGCTGATGACATTCATCTGCTCACGCAGGTAGTATTCCCGCTGGCCCTTGTCCATCTGGGCATTGACCTTGTCGTCCAAGTCGCGCTCAATCTCAAGGACCTGACACTCCTGCCGCAGCAGGGTCAGCAGCTTTTCGAGGCGGCCCAGCAGGGTCGATTCGTTCAGGATAACCTGCTTATCCTCATATTTGAACAAGAGGTTGGCGGGCATGTACTCGCTCAAATACAGCGGCGAATCGGAGGAAACGATGTTATAGACGACATCCTTGGAAATTTGCGGGCTGTAGGACAGGTACTCCTCAAAGCAGTCCTTCAGGCTGCGGACGAGAGCCTCGACCTGGTTGCGCTTGTCGGCAGGGATGCCGCGCACAGCCACGGGGCGTACCGTGGCCTGCAGATACTTTTCGCCGGCGTCCAGCTCCAGCAGACGGGCACGGGTCTTGCCCTCGACGAGGACCTTCACGAGGTCGTCGGAGACGCGCAGCACCTGCTTGATTTCGGCAATGACACCGTAGGCATACAGGTCGCGAAGGGCCGGTTCTTCCTCATCCATCTCGCGCTGGGCGACGAGAAAGACGCTGCTATTGGCGTGCATGGCGGCCTCGATGGCGGCAATGGACTTGGTGCGGCCCACCTCAAAATGGACCACATTGTTGGGGAAAACCACCAGCCCGCGCAGGGCGATGGCCGGCAGATGCACCACATTGCGGGCGATCTTGATCTTTACTTTTTCAGACATTCTTACTCTCCCATAGCCTGCAGAACAGGCGTCTTGTTTGCGTTTGCGGCAAGCTCCGGCGGCAGCAGAATGCGCGCCGCACTGTGCGCGATCTCCGCGTGCATCCGCAGCTGGGGCGAGCACTCACCGTCCAGCGTTGTGATGAGCGGGTTGCCGTCCAGCACCTCTATGTCAATGCTGCCTGTACGGAAAAACGTCATGTACGGGGCGAATTTTTCGGTGACGGTGTCACCCTCCGAAAGGTGCTTCCCTTTTTTGTAGCTGCCCAGCAGCCCCGGCAGCTTTAAACGCGGCACGGGCCGCAGCAGCACCACATCCAGCAGACCGTCGGTCATGCTGGCGTGGGGCGCGGCGCAGTAGCCGCCGCCGTACTGTTGGCCGTTGCAGACCGCCAGCATCATGAAGGTGTCCTCCAATTGGCGGTCATCGGCGGTGATGCGCAGACGGTGCCTGAAGGTGCTGCACACAGCCTCGAGAATCGACAGCGTGTAGGCCGTTGTGCCGCCGCAGAAGGGCACGCGCCGCCATTTGGGGATGCCGTTGGCGACCTGGGCGTCGATGCCCGCGGCATAGATGTCGATGCCGCAGCCCTGGGGCGTGCGGATGACGTCCGCTGCGAACGGTTGTGCGGCCAGCTGTGCGTCAAGGTCCAGGAACTGCGCCTGCGTGCCGAAGTTGCGCACATAGTCATTGCCGCTGCCGCAGGGCACGCAGCCGATGGCGGCGTTCGGGTGGCCGACGGTACCCTGCAATATTTCGTTCAGCGTGCCGTCGCCACCGCAGGCGTAGAGGTATACTTCTTCCCCTCCGGCGGCGTATTGGGCGGCCAGGGCGCGGGCCTGCCCGGCGCGGCGGGTCACCTCAATGGTAGGATGAAGCCCTGCGCGGCTGGCAGCGGCGTGGATCTGCGGGATGAGCGCCACGCTGGCGTCCACCTTGCCCGCCGTTGGGTTTATGATAAAAATATGCTGCATCGGTTTGTCCCTTTCAGCATCGGTTACTTGCAGTCTACAGATACTAATTATTGTAGCTTTTTTGCCGCAAAAGTGCAATACCTTGGAGGAAATTGGTTGACGGAGAGATTGGCTTCCCCCTCGGGGGAAGCTGTCAGTGGCCCCGACCACTGACTGATGAGGGGCGGATATGCCGTTGCTGCCCGGTAAAGTGCTGCGGCGGCAAGGTCTGCCCTCATCCGGCCCTGCGGGGCCACCTTCCCCCGAGGGGGAAGGCTTAGGAGTTCTCCCACACAGCCAGAATTTCGGTAATCTTTGCAAATATCGCGGCGCTGGAGGTTTCGGGCTTTAAAATGCCGTCCTGCAAAACGGTAATGGTATACCGCGGGTCGTCCGCCGGGTAAAAGCCGCTGAACCAGTAGTTGAGCAGTTCCTCGCCGTTCTCGTCGTACTGGCCGGTCTGCGCTGTGCCGGTCTTGCCGCCTGCCGTGCCGGTTTTGGGCTGTGCCTCGCTGCCGATACCCTCCGACACGACGGAGGCCAGCATGCTGCGCAGCACCCGTGCCGTGGCCGCATCAAAGACCGTGCGGGTGTCAGCCGCCCGGGTCTGCCCGGTCAGCGTGCCGTCGGCGTCAACAATTCCCTGTACAAAGGCCGGTGTCCTGTACACGCCGCCGTTTGCGACGGTGTTCATCATGGCTGTAATTTGCAGCGGCGTCACGGTCAGCGCTCCCTGGCCAAAGCTGAACGTCGCCAGTTCGCCTGAGTTTTCAAGTGCGGCGGCATCGGGCAGTGTGCCCGATGCGCCTTGCAGGCCGGGCGCAAGCTGCGTGGCCGTGCCGAAGCCGAGTGTCTCTGCCATTTTGCGGATGCGCTGTGCCCCCAGCAGGCGGCCCAGCTCGATGAAATAGGTGTTGCAGCTTTGTTCCAGCGCGCCGCGCAGGTTGACCACGCCGTGGGCGCGGCCCAGTGCACAGCGGTAGGTCTGCCCGGCAACCTCGACCTCACCCGTGCAGTCGTGGGTGTACCAGTCAAGGCCGCTCTCGTAGGCGGCTGCAGCCAGCACGACCTTGAACACCGACCCGGCACTGAATGCGCGGAGAGGCCGGTTGAGCAGCGAGGTATCGTTGGCGGCAATGCTGGCGGCGACATTCTGCGGGTCAAACGACGGCATACTGACCGAGGCAAGCACCTCGCCGGTGGCCGTGTCCATCACGACGATGCAGCCGCGCGGCAGATACACCATGGCCAGCCCCTCACAGGCGCGCTGCAGGTCGGCGTCCAGCGTCAGCCGCACGCCCTGCCCCGTGCCGGGTGTTTCCACCGCCACAAGCGGGCTTGTGTCCGTCAGCAGGCGTCCCTGCGCGGTCATAAAGCAGGTCACAATGCGCGCGTCCCCGGAGGCGGTCAACAGATCGTCGTAGGCTTTTTCCAGACCGGACACGCCGCGGCCCTCGCTGTCCAGATAGCCCAGCAGGTGCGCGGCGGTGCTGCCGCCGAAATGCTGCGGCACGGTGCAGGTCGTGATGCCCTGCGCGGTCAGGTCGCGGTCCACCTGTATCAAAAAGGGGCTTGCAAGGTTGCGGCGCTCATACAAAAGGCTCTGCTCCGCATACGGGACATACGGAAACAGCGCCGTGTACCCGGCGTCTCCGGGCAGGCAGAGTGCGTAATACCGCGGGGAAAGGCCGGTCAGCCTGCGGCCCGTGCGGTCATAGAAATCGCCCCGGGCGCGCGGCAGGGTCAGCGTCTGGACGCTCTGCCCGCCCGCACTGGCGGCATAGGCCGTCTGCTGCCCCACCCAGTAGGTGCGGCAGAGCACGACGCCCGCCAGCAGCACCAGCACAGCGCAAAGCCCATACAACCGACGCAGAGACAAGGCACATCCCCCCGGTGGGAGTATGGGCGGCGGGTCAACCTAAAATACCTCTATTCCCCATATAATTTGGGGTTGAGTCCTGCTAATTGCGCAGCCTCCTGACAGCCCAAAGCACCAGATACACCGCCGCCACGCAGGGCAGAAAGCCCATGGCGTCAATCGCAACGTCGCTCAACTGCGCGGCACGGCCCGGCACAAAATACTGGTGGAACTCATCACCGGCCGCATACAGCATACACAGCGCCGATGCCAGCAGTGCCTTTTGCCGCAGCGTAACGCGGTGCAGCCACAGCTGCACGGTCACGGCCATGCTGACGCCGAGGGCACAGTAGATATAGATGTGCGCCCACTTGCGGACGTTGGCGTTCAGGTTTGTGGTGCTGAACCACAGCGGCGTGATGGCTTTTATCCTGCCAGCCTGCACGGTCTCGGTAACGGCGCGGCTGACCTTGGTGGACAGCTCCGCCGGCTGCGAGGACAAGACAAAGATCACCGCCATAATCGCCAGCGTAACGGCCAGTGCCGGATATTTTGCGTATTTTTTCATGGCGGCTCCCCCGCTGCGTTATTTCTGTCTATTATAGCACACTTTGCCGGTTTATACAAAAAGGCCGAAGCCTCTTTTTGCGGAGACTTCGACCTTATGGTTGCTTGTGGGGTGTACCCAATTAGTACATGCCGCCCATGTCAGGGGCCGGAGCAGCCGGAGCCGGGGGTTCCGGCAGGTCAGCGACAAGGCTTTCGGTGGTCAGGACCATCGCGGCGACGCTGGCGGCGTTCTCCAGAGCGGAACGGGTGACCTTGGTCGGGTCGACGATACCGGCCTCGATCATATCCTCAACGTACTCCTCCTTCTGGGCATCAAAGCCGTAGTTGGGCTTGTTGGCCTTCAGGATGTTGTCGATAACGACGCTGCCCTCGAGGCCAGCGTTGGCAGCGATCTGGCGCAGAGGAGCCTCCAGCGCTTTGCGGACGATCTTCGCACCGGTGCGCTCGTCGCCCTCCAGCTCGCCGACCAGCTTGTCGACAGCGGGGATGGCGTTGATGGTGGCCGTACCGCCGCCAGCGACGATGCCTTCCTCAACAGCGGCCTTGGTCGCGTTCAGGGCATCCTCGATGCGCAGCTTCTTGTCCTTCATCTCGACCTCGGTAGCGGCACCGACCTTGATGACGGCAACGCCGCCGGCCATCTTGGCCAGGCGCTCCTGCAGCTTCTCGCGGTCAAAGTCAGAGGTCGCAACGGCGATCTGGCTGCGGATCTGGGCAACACGGTCTGCGATAGCCTGCTTGTCACCGGCACCGCCGACGATGGTGGTGTTCTCCTTGGTGACCTTGACCTGGCGGGCCTGGCCGAGCAGCTGCATGGTGGCGTCCTTCAGCTCATAGCCCAGGTCGCTGCTGATAACCGTGCCGCCGGTCAGGGTGGCGATATCCTGCAGCATCTCCTTGCGGCGGTCACCAAAGCCGGGTGCCTTAACAGCGACAACATTCAGGCCGCCGCGCAGACGGTTGATGATGAGGTTGGACAGAGCGTCGCCCTCGACATCCTCTGCAATGATCAGCAGCTTGCGGCCGGACTGGATGACCTGCTCGAGCAGAGGAACCACATCCTGGAATACGCTGATCTTCTTGTCGGTGATCAGGACAGAGCAGTCGTCGTAGACGGTCTCCATCTTCTCGGTATCGGTGACCATGTAGGGGGTCACATAGCCGCGGTCAAACTGCATGCCCTCGACGACCTCGGTGTAGGTCTCGGCAGTGGTCTTGTTCTCCTCGATGGTGATAACACCGTCAGCGGTGACCTTCTCCATTGCGTCAGCGATCAGCTGACCGATCTCGGCATCGCCTGCAGAGACAGTGCCGACACGGGCAATGTCCTTGCTGCCGTTGACCTTCTGGCTGTGCTGCTTGACAGCGTCGACAGCAACGGCGACGGCCTTCTGCATGCCGCGCTTGATGTCCATCGGGTTTGCACCGGCGGTGACATTCTTCATGCCCTCATTGACGAAGGCCTGTGCCAGAACGGTAGCAGTGGTCGTACCGTCACCGGCGGCGTCGTTCGTCTTGGTAGCGACCTCGCGAACGAGCTGGGCGCCCATGTTCTCGAACTCGTCCTTCAGCTCGATCTCCTTGGCGATGGTGACACCGTCATTGGTGATGAGCGGGCTGCCGAACTTCTTGCTCAGCACAACATTGCGGCCCTTGGGGCCCAGGGTGACCTTAACGGTGTTGGCCAGCTGGTCGATACCTGCGCAAAGCGCCTTGCGGGCGTCCTCGCCCTGCTTGATCTGTTTAGCCATAATGAATCTCTCCTTTTATCTGAAAGAAATCGGTGAAATCAAATTTACTCGACGATTGCGAGGATGTCGCTCTGGCGGACGATGGTGCATTCCTCGCCGTCAACCTTGACCTCGGTGCCGGAGTACTTGCTGGTCAGGACCTTGTCGCCGACCTTGACGATCATCTCAACGTCCTTACCATCCACATTGCCGCCGGGGCCGACTGCGATGACCTCGGCAACCTGGGGCTTCTCCTTGGCGGAGCCGGACAGGATCAGGCCGCCCTTGGTGGTTTCTTCTTCTTCGACCAGCTTAATGACAACGCGGTCTGCAAGAGGTTTGATTTTCATAGTGGAAGTTCCTCCCTATAAAAGATTTCTCTTTTGATTTTTAGTTTAGCACTCAATCTCTCTGAGTGCTAAATATATAATAGCCACTTTGCACCGAAAAATCAAGTGTTTTCTATATAAAATTTTTGTGAACAAAAACACACCGGCGCATTCCTGCACCGGTGTGTTTGCAAATTATTGCTGGGACGCCATATTTTTGTAGCGCGGGCGCATCATGCCGTGCTCGATGTGTGGCTCGCCCCCTGCCACCGTATCCGCATCGATGGTCACCTTTGTGATGGTGGCGTCCGACGGGATGTCGTACATGATCGGAATCAGCAGTTCTTCGACGACGCTGCGCAGACCGCGGGCACCGCTCTTGCGCTCCACCGTTTTCTTGGCGATGGCGTGCAGCGCGTCCTCGGTAAAGACGAGCTCGGCATTGTCGAGGTGGAACAGCTCCTTGTACTGGCGCACAATGCTGTTCTTCGGCTCGGTCAGAACTCGGACAAGAGCTTCCTCGTCCAGCGGGTCAAGCACCGTCACAACGGGCAGACGGCCGATCAGCTCGGGGATGAGACCGAACTTGACGAGGTCGTCAGGCTCGACCTTCTTCAACAGCTTCTGGCGCGTCTCATCCTTGTCCAGCGTTGTGCGCAGCTGGCTGCCAAAGCCGAGGGAGGCGTTGTCGGTGCGCTTCTGAATGAGCTTTTCCAGCCCATCGAACGCGCCGCCGCAGATGAACAGGATATTCTTCGTGTTGATCTGGATGAACTCCTGCTGCGGGTGCTTGCGTCCGCCGTTGGGCGGCACGTTGCTGACCGTGCCCTCCACGATCTTCAGCAGCGCCTGCTGTACACCCTCACCGCCGACGTCACGGGTGATGGAGGGGTTCTCGCTCTTGCGGGTGATCTTGTCGATCTCATCGACGTAGATAATGCCGATCTCGGCGCGGGCGACGTCAAAATCCGCCGCCTGAATGAGCTTGAGCAGGATGTTCTCGACATCCTCGCCGACGTAGCCTGCCTCGGTGATCGTCGTGGCGTCCGCGATGGCGAACGGCACATTGAGCATCCTTGCCAGCGTCTGGGCCAGCAGCGTCTTGCCGGTGCCGGACGGGCCGAGCATCAGCACGTTGGACTTCTGCAGCTCCACGTCGCTGCTCTCGCGGGAGAGAATGCGCTTGTAGTGGTTGTAGACAGAGACAGCCAGCACCTTTTTGGCGGCATCCTGCCCGATAACATACTGATCCAGCCCCGCCTTGATCTCGGCGGGGGTCAGGATATTGATGCTCTCGAGCGGGTCATAGTCATAGTCCGCACCGGGCTGCGCGGCTGTGCGGCGGCGGTTCCGCGGCATACCGGCGCGCGGCGGCGGGGCCGGGCGCTCGCCGTCCTTGTACAGGGCATTGTTGCACATATCCAGGCAGTCCTTGCAGATATTGACGCCGGGGCCAATGATCAGCTGCTCTACCTCATTTTGCGTCCGCCCGCAGAAGCTGCAGACGAGCTCGCGTCCTTTTCCGTCCTTGCCGGACGTTTGATTTGCCATGTTGTTCCCCCGAATCAGTGTTTATAGAGGATGTCGTCGATCAGGCCGTACTCCTTCGCCTGCTGCGCGGTCATATAGTTGTCGCGCTCGGTGTCGCGGGTGATGACGTCCAGCGGCTGGCCGGTGTACTGGCTGAGCAGCGTGTTCATCTTCTCGCGGATGCGCACGATGTGGTCGGCGTGGATCTTGATGTCGGTAGCCTGGCCGGAGATACCCTGCCCGCCGATAAGCGGCTGGTGGATCAGGATCTCGGAGTTCGGCAGGGCAAAGCGCTTGCCCTTGGTGCCGCTGGCCAGCAGGAAAGAGCCCATCGAGGCCGCCATGCCGACGCAGATGGTGGAGACATCGCACTTGATGTAGTTCATCGTGTCGTGGATGGCCATACCGTCAGAGATCGAGCCGCCGGGGCTGTTGATATAGAAGTAGATGTCCTTCTCCGGGTCCTGGCCCTCGAGGTACAGCAGCTGCGCTACGATGACGCTGGCAGAGGCGGAGTTGACGTCCTCGCTCAGCACAATGATGCGGTCATTGAGCAGGCGGGAGAAGATGTCATAGCTGCGCTCACCGCGCGCAGTCTGTTCGACAACATAAGGTACAAGGCTCATTCTGGTTTCCCTCCTTGGTGCTTTCGATAAAGTATGGGTGATGACAAAGGAACCGATACGGCGGCATAGCTGCGCAACCGTACCGGCCCTTTTACTCAATGTTTACGGATGCCCGCAGGGTGATTACTCGCCCTTGGTCTCCTCTTCCTTCGGCTCCTCGTCCTGCTTGGCGGCAGCCTTCTTGGTGGTCTTGCGGGTGGTCTTTTTGGCGGGCTTCTTCTCCTCGGCAGCACCGGCGACGATGTTGGCCTTGGACTTCACGAAGTCGATTGCCTTGTTGATAGCCAGATCCTTCTTGACGGCGGCAGCATCGACCAGGCTCTTGACCTTGTCGGCCTCCATCTGGTAAGCATCGGCAATGCGCTTGATCTCGGCCTCGAACTCCTCCTCGGTAGCCTCGATGGACTCCTTGGCGACGATAGCCTCCATGGCCAGGCGCATCTTGACCTGCTTGTCGGCCTGCTCACGGAACTGCTCCTTGAACTGCTCCATGGTCATGCCCATATACTGCAGGTACTGCTCGAGCTTGAGGCCCTGCTGGGAGATGCGGTACTGGAAGTCCTGCACCAGCTCCTCGATGCGGCTCTCGATCATGGCGTCGGGGATCTCGGCCTTCATGCCGCCCACGACCTGGTCGATCAGGTCGTTCTCGACCTTCTGGTCAGCCTGCTTCTCATGGTTGGTCTCGATGCCCTTGCGGATGGAGTCCTTCAGCTCGTCGAGAGTGTCGTACTCGCTGACGTCCTTGGCAAAGTCGTCGTCCAGCTCGGGCAGCTCCTTGTACTGGACCTCATGCAGCTTGATCTTGAAGGTGGCGTCCTTGCCGGCCAGCTCCTCAGCCTGGTACTCCTCGGGGAACTTGACGTTGACGTCGAACTCCTCGCCGGCCTTGTGGCCGACGACCTGCTCCTCGAAGCCGGGGATGAAGGAGCCGGAGCCCAGCACCAGAGAGTAGTGCTCAGCCTTGCCGCCCTCGAAAGCGACGCCGTCAACGAAGCCCTCGAAGTCGATGTCAACGGTGTCGCCGTTCTCGGCAGCACCCTCACGGGTCAGCAGACGGCCATTGCGGTCCTGCATGCGCTTGATCTCGGCGTCAACATCAGCCTCGTCAACAGTCTTGACATCTTTGTTGACGGTTAAACCGGTGTACTCGCCCAGCTCGACCTCGGGCTTGACGGCGACCTTGACCTTCAGGGTAGCGCCCTCGTCCTCGGACATAGAGACGACCTCGGGGTCAGGACGGCCAACGACCTCGATACCGGCCTCCTTGACGGCGGCCTCGTAGTTCTCGGGGAACAGGTCGTTGATGGCATCATACTGGAACAGGTCCTTGCCATACATCTTCTCGATCATGGCCTTGGGAGCCTTGCCCTTGCGGAAGCCGGGGATGGCGTACTTCTTGCCCTCGCGCTTGAAAGCGGTATTGACAGCAGATTTGAAGGTCTCCGCGTCAATGGAGAACTGCAGTTCGACCATGCTCTTTTCGAGCTTTTCACAGGAAATCAGTTTCATTTATAAATTCCTCCAAAAATAGATGTACATAAAAATACAAGTTATTATACCATGCCTGTGCGGAAAATACCAGTCTTTTTTGAATTTTTTAACAAATCAGACGGTAATTTCTGATTTTTCACGGGAAAATACCGCCGCCAGACAGAAAACCAGCGGCAGACACCCCGCCACAGGCAGGAAATAGCGCATACAGTCATTGACCGGGGACGCAATGCAAGTCAGCCAGAAGATGCCAAGACCGATAAAAACCGGCAGCACAGGCTTTGCTTTGCAGCGCGCCAGCCAGAGACCAAGCACGGCAGTCAGCCACGCCATGAACCCGATGGACGTTGTAAGCCCCACGAGCGGCAGCTTTTCAAATGCTGAGAGCGCCTGTACAAAAGCATACCGCAGATAGCCGGATTTATCAAGATAGTGGACGTTCATTTCAGACATTTCCATGCAAATGTCATTATTGAACGTGTAGTAATCGTTGATGGCGCGGCATTTCGTGATGGTGTAATACCCGTGGGAGTTTGCGTGCGTTGCCTCAAAATAGCAGACCGGGTGCTTGAGCAGCATTTTGGCCCAGACCAGCATAGCGGGCCAGGTCACCCTTACCGGGATTTTTGTAGTACTGCTTGACGCCGTCGGACAGCTCCGGCATGTAGCTTTGGGCAATGGCGTCGTAGTCGAGGACCTTCTCGATGGCGGTGCGCTCGTCGTCGGTGACTTCATTGCCGTAGTCGCGGATATAGCGGGCGGTCTGCTGCATCGGGACTGAGAGCGCCTCCCCCACGCTGCCTGCGGGGATGTCGAGGACTTTTTCGGTGAACGTGTCAAACCCGAACGAGCCGATGCAGACGGCCAGCAGCACCGCCAGCACGGGGCGGCGCAGGCGCTTTTCACTCACGGTGAAGGCCGACGCCAGCAGCATCGGCACAACGGCATAGATGCCGTTTTTGCGCAGCAGGCAGCAGAGCACGCCGAGCACGGCGTAAGCGGTCAGGCGCGGGCGGCTCCCCTGCCATTCCTGCGGAAAGAGCAGCAGGTCGGCGGTTTTCAGCACGAACAGGACGAACAGTCCCGTGTAGAGCGTATCCTTGACCTGCGTCTGTATGAACGCGCCCCAGACGGGGTCGAGCGCAAAGAACGCTGTGACCGCATACTGCACACCACGGGAGCAGCCGAGCCTGGCGGCAAAGGCCGTTACCTGCCCGAATACCCACGCGCAGACGAGAAACTGCAATACTATGTAGAGAAACACACCGAGGTTGTCGCTGCCCAGCGCACGGCCCAGCCGGAACAGCCAGCCGTGCAGCCAGGTGGAGAGCACCGTATGGTGGGCGGTCATCTCCTGCACCCCAAGCACCTGCGAGATCTGCCCCCAGGAGTCCCAGTCCACGGAGCCGGGCCAGAACACGGCGACCCACGGCAGCCACGCCGCGCCGATGAGCAGCGACGACGCGCGGCCCGGTGCCTTGGCGAACCACGCCGCGAAGCGGGTCTGTGGGAAGTCCTCCCCGCCCGTCCGGCTGCGGCCCAGCAGGGCGTACAGCCCCCAGACCGCGTGGTAGAACAGCACCGCGTACCCGGCCATGCAGAACACGCCGACGCAGAGCTGATACGGATTTTTAAAGACAAACGCCCAGCTGCCCAGCTTGCAGATGCTCAGACCCAATACCTCAGCAATGCCAAAGACAATGCTCAGCACCAGCTCCGTGCGCTTGGGTTTCGCCTCACGCTGACCGCGCACCCAGCAGAGCAGCACGGCCAGCCCCGCGGCGGCAGGCCCCCAGGCCCAGCCGTCCAGCGGAAAATTCTGGTGCAGCATGACCAGCGCCGCAAGCCAGCCAGGCACGGCGTCAAGGTCGAGGCCCGTTGTCTCGTACTGCATGCCGATCAGCAGATCCGCGCGGGCGGTCTCCCAGTCCGGCACCGTAATGACGGCGGACAGCGTTACTGCGCATAAGACCCCCAGCAGCAGCGCCGTGACAATGCTTTTTGTTTTCTGCTTCATCAGCATCACCTGATTTTATATGGGCAGAACGACAGACCGTCGGCGGAGATCAGCCGGTAGGTGATGCCGTCGCGCTCGCCCTGCGTTGCGTAGCGGATGGACTTGCCGTGCAGGTGGCCGTAGTAGCACTCGGTCACGCCGAACTCATTCAGCACATCCACCAGCTCCTGCGCCTGTGCGCCGGGGTAGATGGGCGGGTAGTGGAGAAAAGCGATTTTTTCTGCCGCATCCCCCGCCGCCTGCAAGGACATGCGCAGACGGCCCGCTTCCCGCGCCATGAGCTTTTCGCCCTGGGCGGCAACGTCGTCAAACGGCCAGCCGCGGGTGCCGCACAGCGCCACATTGCCCACAGTGCAGGCGTTGTTGTGCAAAATATGCAGCGTGTCAAAGCTGTTGGCAGTCAGGAAGTTCTCCATCTTGCGGGTCGTCGTCCACCAGTAGTCATGGTTGCCTTTTAAGAGCCACTTTTGGCCCGGCAGGTTTTGGATAAAGGCAAAATCCGCTTTTGTGTCGTTCAGGTTCATGGCCCAGCTGGTGTCACCCGCCAGAACAACGGTGTCGTCCGGGCCGATCAGCTTGCGCCAGCTGGCTTCCAGTCGGGGCAGATACCCCTCCCACCCCGGGAAAACGTCCATGGGCTTGTCCGTTCCCAGCGAGAGGTGCATATCCCCGATTGCAAAGATGGCCATAGGGCCCTCACTTTCTAGTTGTTGCTTTTAACGAAGAGCCGCGGTGCGGATGTCGGCGGGCTGCAGCACGGTCTTGAACCGCACCTCGAGCTTATCCAGCTCACGCAGCGAGGCGGGAGCCTCGGCGCCGGTCCCGGCGGTCAGCGCGGCCATGGCGGCAAAGTCGCTGGCGGGGGCCTCCACGCCCAGAGCCGTCAGGACGTCGCGCGGGAACTTGAACGGGCTGGCTGTGGAGAGCACGACCATCGGCGCGTCGGTGCGCCGGGTCTCGGCCACGCGGAAGGCCACGGCGGTGTGGGTGTCGCAGAGGTAGTGGTCGCCGTCAAAGCGGGCCTTGATTTCAGCAGCACCGTCGGCATCGTCGGCGTAGCCTGCGGCGAAGCTCTGCTGGATTTTTGCCAGCGTCTCGGCGTCAACGGTGTACTTGCCGGTGGCGGAAAGCTCCTGCATCCAGCCTGCAACCTTTTCGCTGCTGCCGCTGACGTGGTAGAGCAGACGCTCGAGGTTCGAGGAGATCAGGATGTCCATCGACGGCGAGGTCGTCTTGTAGAAGGTGCGGCGGGCGTCATAGGTGCCGGTGCGCAGGAAGTCGGTCAGAACATTGTTCTTGTTGGACGCGCAGACCAGCCTGCCCACGGGCAGCCCCATCTGCTTGGCGTAGTAGCCCGCCAGAATGTCACCGAAGTTGCCGGTGGGCACGCAGAAATCTACAGGCTTGCCCCACTCGACTGCGCCCTGCTCGGCCAGACGGAAGTAGGCGTAGAAGTAGTAGACGATCTGCGGCACGAGGCGGCCCCAGTTAATGGAGTTGGCGCTGGACAGGCGGATGCCGCGCTTTTCCAGCTCGGCGGCGACGTCGGCATCGGCAAAGACCTTCTTGACGCCGGTCTGGGCATCGTCAAAGTTGCCCTGCACGGCGTAGACCTGCACATTTTCGCCCTTCTGGGTCGCCATCTGCAGATGCTGGATCTCGCTTGTGCCGTCGTTCGGGTAAAATACCTCAATTTCAATGCCATCGAGGTCGGCGTAGCCCGCCAGCGCGGCCTTGCCGGTGTCGCCGGAGGTTGCCACCAGAATGCGGGTCGTCTCGGTGCGGCCCAGCATCTTCTTGGCCTCGACGAGCAGCTTCGGCATGAGCTGCAGGGCGTAGTCCTTGAAGGCGCAGGTCGGGCCGTGCCACAGCTCGAGAGAATACAGGCCGTCGCGGACCTTGACGGTCTCGCCCGCCTTGCCGCCAAAGGCAGCGCCGTAGGTAGATGCCGTTGCGGTGTGCAGGAAATCAGCGCTGTAATCGGTCAGAAAACCGGCCAGAACCTTTTCGGCCAGCTCGGGATAGGAGAGATTTTTCCATTCGTCCAAATCAGCCTGGGGAAAGGTCTCCGGCACGAACAGACCGCTCTGCGGTGCCAGACCGCGGACGATAGCCTCCTGTGCGGAAACGCGGAGTGCGGAATCTCTGGTGCTCAAATACTGCATACGTTTACACCCTTTCTCTTATTCTCTTTCCTCTATATGTATAAGCCTTTTTTGGCGCTATACCGTTGCTGTGAGCGGCGGATTGCGGGCGGATACGGAATCTGTCCCTACGGGTTGCAGGGGTCGATGTCCGTCATTGCCCCGGAAAGTGTGCGGCTGCCACAAGGTTCTCTCCCCCACCCGCTGCGGCGGGAGCCCCCTCGCAGAGGGGGCCAAG
>ERZ834433.1930-NODE-1930-length-14606-cov-2.806886_pt1 | contig 14606 bp, 11 predicted proteins | sample MGYA00519948_ERZ834433 | MGnify/ENA primary metagenome ERZ834433 (study PRJEB31850, sample SAMEA3708752) | human gut metagenome | biome: human gut; feature: human-associated habitat; material: faeces | place: China | collected 2014 ...
GGTAAATACTGACATAACTCCTTCTTTCCGCTGATACCAGCCTCTCTTATTTTACAAAGGCAAAGCCGGCTCATGTCTGAAATGAACCGGCCCTAAAGAATTCAATATAGTTCTTTAAGTAGCCCTCCATCTAAAGATGACAGTCGCAAGACTCTTAATCTTACGCCCAGCAGAAGACCTCCAGTAATCTTCCACTTCGGCGTCATCCCCTTTCTTTTGGTTTCACCTGTGTCTGGCACATCTTACCAACGTACTGATGAATAACGCGACCTCTACTTCACTGACTGCCGCATTTTCTACGGCTCTGTTCGGTTTACAGGCTGCCCTGTAATTATATTGAATATATCACTTACTTATTATGATGTCAACTTCTATTCTGTTTCAGGCTTCTTCTTCCTCAACCACATCAATTTTGCTGACGGAAACTTCATATGCCACACGCTTTTCAACCTGCTCCTCGCTGATTTTCTTCGTGTATTCACGGCTCTGGACCCTGCCCCATATCTGAAGGTGTCCACCGACTTCGATTGTAGAGGCATATCTCGCATTTCTGCCCCATGCAATGCACGGTATGTAATCGGACTTTCCATACGGACGGTTAACGGCGACAAGGATATCTGCTATTTCTCTGCCAAGCGGTGTCTTTCTGTAGACCGGCGGCTTGCACACATAGCCATCAAGGAATATCTGATTGGTTCTTGCCTGTTCTTCCGGAATTTCTTCTTCTTCAATAAACTGCATTTCCCTTACAAAAATGGATAAAATGAGTTTATTTTTAACTCCTTCATGTCTGTTATAGGAACGGAACTGTCCGGATACCTCAATCTTCCTTCCCCTGTAATCCTTTGTCACATCGACAAGCCTTTCAGATATCATTAATGGGATGATATCTACCATATCGCTTAATCTGTTAACCGATACATTTACCAGATAAAAGCCCTCGCCAAACACTTCATGGCTGAATTCAAATTCTGAAACGACTTCTCCGATAATACTCACCCTGTTGTTTTCAATCACCTTATCAAGCATCTTAGTATTTCTCCCTTCTTAATACCGGTCATTTTCTTAAAACCGGTTTTGTGCTTTATTTTGTGTTCTTAATATGTATATGTATCGATATGGGGATATATTACAAAAAAAATGTGTTTTTTTTACGTACAAACCATAAAATTTTCTTATATTTACAAAACATCTCATAAAATTTTAAAAAAATACAAATTCCGACAACCCGCATAAAAACAGGGGTTGCGCTCGTGTTTCCCTTATGATACAATCAATTTTATAAGTTTACTCTTGTATTTTTCTAATATTGTGATAGAATATAAAAGTTGCTAATCATAGTCGGATATAGTTTATATACATTCAGAAAGGAAAAAACAATGATTACAAAACGCGAAGATATTCGTAATATCGCTATTATTGCGCACGTTGACCACGGTAAAACAACACTGGTTGACGAACTTTTAAAGCAGAGCGGTACTTTCCGTGAGAATCAGGAAGTCGCAGAGCGTGTAATGGATTCTAATGATATTGAAAGAGAACGTGGTATCACGATTCTTTCAAAAAATACTGCCATTACTTATAAAGATACAAAAATCAACATTATCGATACTCCGGGTCATGCCGATTTCGGTGGTGAGGTAGAGCGTGTCTTAAAAATGGTAAACGGTGTTGTTCTTGTTGTCGATGCATTTGAAGGTGTTATGCCGCAGACCAAGTTCGTACTCCAGAAGGCTCTGGAATTAAACCTGTCTGTTATCGTATGTATCAACAAGATTGACCGTCCGGAAGCCCGTCCAAATGAAGTTATTGATGAGATTCTGGAACTGTTTATCGATCTGGATGCCAACGAAGACCAGCTTGACTGTCCGTTTATTTTTGCTTCTGCAAAATCAGGATATGCCATTGCTGACTTAAATGACGAAAGAAAAGATATGCAGCCTTTATTTGACTGTATTGTTAATAATATTCCGGCACCGGAGGGTGACCCGGATGCCGATACACAGATGCTCATTTCCACAATCGACTACAACGAATTTGTCGGACGTATCGGTGTTGGTAAGATTGAAAACGGTAAGTTAAAAGTCAATCAGGAAGTAACAATTGTAAACCATCACGACCCTTCTGTACGCAAGAGAGTCCGCATTACAAAGCTTTATACTTTCAGCGGTCTGAATAAGGTTGACGTACCGGAAGCATCTTTTGGTGATATTGTTGCCGTATCCGGTATTGCAGATATTCACATTGGTGATACACTCTGCTCTGTTGAAAACCCGGTAGCCATTCCGTTCCAGAAGATTTCAGAGCCGACACTTTCCATGGATTTCATGGTAAATGACAGCCCGCTTGCCGGAAAGGAAGGTAAGTTTGTCACATCAAGACATATCCGTGACAGACTGTTCCGTGAATTAAATACAGACGTCAGCTTACGTGTGGAAGAAAATCCGGGTTCTGAAAATTCTTTCAAGGTTTCAGGCCGTGGTGAATTACATCTTTCCGTATTAATTGAAAACATGCGTCGTGAAGGCTATGAATTTGCTGTCAGCAAGGCTGAGGTTTTATACCATACAGATGAACGCGGCAAAAAGTTAGAGCCAATCGAACTTGCTTATATTGATGTTCCTGAAGAATTTTCAGGTTCAGTTATCCAGAAGTTAAGCCAGAGAAAAGGTGAACTTCTCGGAATGACACCAATTAACGGCGGTTATACCCGTCTTCAGTTCTCGATTCCGTCCCGTGGTCTGATTGGCTACCGTGGCGAATTTATGACAGATACCAAAGGTAACGGTATTATTAACACTTCTTTTGAAGGTTATGAAGAATACAAAGGTGACATCTCTTATCGTAAGACCGGTTCTTTAATCGCTTACGAAGACGGTGAAGCTGTAACTTACGGTCTTTTCAATGCACAGGACCGCGGTACACTCTTTATCGGACCTGGTGAAAAGGTTTATGCCGGTATGATTATCGGTGAAAATCCGCGTACGGAAGATATTGAGGTCAATGTCTGCAAGACAAAGCACCTGACCAATACCCGTTCTTCCAGCGCCGATGAAGCATTAAGACTTGTTCCGCCTAAAATTTTAAGTCTGGAACAGGCTTTGGATTACATCGATACAGACGAACTGTTAGAGGTAACACCAACCCATTTAAGAATCCGTAAAAAGATTCTGGACTCTACATTAAGATACAGAGCCAACAAAAAGTAAAACAAATTATCACAAAAACACAGAATTTGGAGGTATGTGACATGGACAGCGATTTAGGAGCAAAGGTAAAGAAGTTAAGAATTGCACACGGACTGACACAGGAGGACGTTGCAAAAGCCCTCGATGTAACACCTGGTTACATCAGTAACGTAGAAAACGGACGTAATCTGATGACACTCAGAATGCTCTCTTACTATGCAGAGCTTACCGGAGTTTCTCTGGATTATCTTGCAGGAAGTGTTGATAAGAACTATCAGAATACTGCTCTGGATAACGAAATCATGCAGCTCGTTCAGAAGATGGATGCTGATTCTAAGGAAAAGCTGATTGCTACGCTGCGTATCTGGAATACAAACGAAAAGTAATAGATTTTCTTTAAAGCTTAAAAAAAAGATTTAAAAACAAAAAGGGATAGGAATGCAAAAGTTGCTTCCTATCCCTTCTTTGGAATTTACAAAAAATATTCTTATCTGCTTTTGTGCCTGTATTTAACTCTGTATCGACTTCATCTGATAGAACTCGCCCTTTAATGCCATCAGTTCTTCAAATGTGCCGTATTCTACGCAGTGTCCGTCTGCGATGACCGCGATTTTATCGGCATCGCGGATTGTTGAAAGGCGGTGTGCCACAATAAAAGTCGTCCGTCCCTTCGTCAGGTTATTCAATGCTTCCTGTATCAGTTTTTCGGAGATACTGTCAAGCGCCGAGGTTGCCTCATCTAAGACGATTACCTGTGGGTTGCGGATTAATGCCCTTGCAATGGAAATACGCTGTCTTTGACCGCCTGAGAGCTTTCCGCCATGCTCTCCGACCATGGTATCAAGTCCCTTTGGCAGGGATTCGATTAAATCGGTCAGATTGGCAGCTTTTACAACCTCCTGTAACTGTTCCTCGCTGACATTTTCAATGCCGTATGTAATATTGTCACGGATTGTACCCGAAAACAGTATCGAGGTCTGCGGAACAACTGCCAGATGCTTTCTGTAGCTTCTTAAATCAATCCGGCTGATGTCCTCACCGTCAACCAGCACTTTTCCGTCCGTAGCAAAATTAAACCCAATGACAAGATTTAAAATTGTCGATTTTCCTGCGCCGGACTCTCCGACCAGTGCAATCGTTTCACCCTGATGAACGGTAAGATTTAAGTCATTTAATACATTTTTATCTGTATTATTATAATGGAACTTTACGTTTTCAAAACAAAAATCGCCATGCACACCGGCAAGCTTTTTCTTGCCCTCGTTGTGCTCCACATCTTCTTCTAACAGCACTTCACCAATGGAATTGACAGATTCAATACCCTTTGCAATCGTTGGAATCAGCGACATCAGTGAAGATACCTGACTGACAATGGTGCTGAAATAGCTCTGGTACAACGTAATATCACCCGGCTGGATTGCCGCCCGCAGAGCCAGCACACCGGTAAAGGCAAGGCAGACTACCTGAAAGACCTGGAAAATCGCCCAACCCACCGAACCAAACAGCGACTGGATAATATCCAGCTTGTAGCCTTTTTCTGCCACGGCAAAGAGCTGTCCGATCATTTTGTGGACTTCTTCTTCCTCCAGCGCATGTGCCCTTGTCACCGGAATCAGTTCCACCATTTCCATGACTTTTGCCGAGGTTTCTTCCATTTCCTTACGAAATTCTGTATTGCGCCTGCGCATGACATTTCTGAAAAAGACCATGGTAAGCGCCGCAATCGGTGTCGTCAGCAGGAAAAAGACAAACACCACCATACTTTTTGAAATCGTTACTGCCAGTGCAATGATGATGTTTAACGCAATATTTAAAATGCTTAAAAACATCTGCGTTGAAAGCGTTTCCACGGCTTCCACGTCACGCATGATTTTCGACTGCAGCCGCCCCGACTGCGTTTCTTTATGATACGAAATCGACAACTGCTGCAATTTGCGCACCAGTGCCTTTCTAAGTCCCGTTTCCGCATATCTTGTTGCCAGCGATTTGTATCTTGTATACATATAATTGGTCGGAATGTTGAGTGCAATCAGTACAACCATGATAATCGCTTCAATAAAAATATGCTGGTATGCGTCCGGTGCGCCGCTCGTAATATCGTTGATGATATTTGCCGTAATAATCGGCAGCACCCACACCGGACAGTGCTTGATAAAGAAAAATACAACCGCCATAAAGAACTTGTTGTAATTTCCCTTATAAAGTCCTAAAAGAATCCACATCGGATGTCCTTTGTATTTTCTGTAACATTCAATAAACCAGTTTTCTACGTCAATTCCTTTTGGTGCATGAAGATTCATAATCTATTTTACTCCTGTATCAGTTCGTCTACATTGCCTGCAACAATCGGTTCACCCTCACAGCCTGTAACCTTTACATTCTTTAAAATAAGCTGTTTTACGTTATTGACAACCAACCCCTGCTTTGAAGCCTCATCACAGCCAAGCATCATTGCCGCTACGCCGGATTTTGCATTTTCCGCATAAGAGAAGCTGATATTCTCAAAGGTAAGCTTTTCAATTTTGCTTTCCGGCAGACCGTAAATGTACGTACCCGCAACGTGGCAGTTGGTTGCCTTAATATCTTTAAACGTCAGACGCTTAATAGACGGCGTTCTTCTGTCCACCGGCAGCGGTTTTTTCGTACCGACATATTCGGTCTTGCCGTCAGGATCACAGAAATAAAAGCTGTTGACAACAAATGGTGTCATCACGTTATCCATGTCAATATTTTCAAAGGAAATATCATCCAGAACGGATAACTGTCCTCTGCCTCGTCTGGTCTTTACACGCAGACCACGGTCCGTATTCATGAAAATGCAGTCTGTAATATGAACGTCTTTAACACCTGCCGCAATTTCACTTCCAACTGTGACCGCACCGTGTCCGTCCCTCATACAGCACTGTCTGACAATCATATTGGAAGTTGGCACCTGATATTTTTCTGCCATATAAATTTTACCGGACTTAATTGCAATGCAGTCATCACCGACAGAAATATACGTACCAAGCACCAGTACGTCTGTACAGCTTTCCGGGTCTAAGCCGTCTGTATTGTGTGAATTTGCCGGGTTTTTAATCTTTACATCAATAAATTTCAAATGTTCACTGAAGTACGGATGAATCGTCCATGACGGAGAATTCTGAACCGTAATGCCGTGCATCATCACATTTTTGCAGTGATTGATAAAGAACAGTCTTGGGCGCCATGCCGTATCCCTGACCTTGCAGTTCTTCCACCAGTTCTCAAAATTGGTACAGCCGTCAATTGTTCCTTCACCAGTAATGACAACATTTTCTACATTGATACCGCATACGATTGCAGAAAACATATCGAGCGGGTTGCCTTCCCATGAACCTAAATTGTATTGTGCCGTTTCGTCATAGGACTCAATTTCACCCGGCAGAACCGGGAATTTTTCTCTGTCAGTAAAGGCGGAAAGCACTGCACCCTTTGCGAGTTCCAGTGTCAGATTATCCTTTAAAAAGATACTTGAAATCTTATAAACACCTTCCGGCACTAACACACGGGAATCCTTCGGGCATGCCATAATCGCACACTGGATGGCATTGGTATCATCATGGACACCGTCGCCGTATGCGCCGAATTCCCTTACATTTAACGTTACAAATTCATACTTTGTCTGAACGTCTACCGCCGCAATTTCCTGTCCGTCATACACGGCAGAAACCTTGTATAACGTATCCGGTTTTAAACCGTAAAGTGTTGTAATAACCTTTTCACTGTCCATATATTTACTGCCGTCTACGTAGATTTCATACGGCTTTTCTGTATAAAATTTTCCTGATTCCGTCAGTTCTACCACTGCACTTCTGCTTGTTGCTGTAACAAATTTTAACTCCATAATGCGCCTCCCTTAGTTCTTCCGTAGTCCTGATATTCTCTGTTGCGCAGGCTTTCCGCGTAAGCCGTTACCAGTACGGCTGTATATGCTGTATCCGCGCCAAATACATCATCTTCCTGTGCTTTTGCTTCTGCCGCTTCCAATATATCCAATGCTGCTTTTTCGTATTTTTCAGTAATAAGCGCCTTCATGCGGCAGCCCTTTAATACGGCATACGCATAAAACAGTCCTGCCTCCTGCGCTTCTTTTGCAAATGTATCAAGGCTCTTTGTATTCATTGCAGCGACTGCCTGCTTTAAAATCTGTCTTAATCTGTCAAAGATCTCATATAACGGCTGTTCCATAACCTCCATGGTATCTACTGCCGCTGCTGCGTACGCTGCCATTTCAAGGTCTGCCGTAGCGTTTCCCAATTCATTTTCCACAGACGGATATGCCTTCTCCTGTAAAATGTTAAACTGCGCAATGATATCATTGTACTGTTCTTTTCCGCCAAGTTTTGTTTCATAATTCATATAAAACGGCTGTGTCAGATATGCATCTGAAAGCTTTGTGGAAAATGTGCCTGCGCAGGTTTCTGTTGCATCAAATCGTGCACCGGAAGTCATCACCTTTTCCTGCTTTAAAATGGCTTTTTCTGTCTTTTCAGCTGCTGTGTCCTGCAGATTGTATACAGTATCCATTGCACGTACTGCAAATAACGCATTGCCAAATAAATTATCGGAAAGGCTGCCCTCTGCCTTTGCATACGTTCCGTCTTCCGCTACAAGGTTATCTACTGCCTTTTTTGCAAATGTGTGATAATCCGCATCACCTGTTGCCTGATACAGCTTTTCCAGCCCCAGAATCAGCTGCCCCTGCTGTTTTGCTGCCAGCTTTTCAATATCCACCGACAAAAGCCAGCTTTTCAACTTACCTTCCAATATAATATTTCTTTCTTTCAAAGTTCATTCCTCCTTATTTTTCCGGCTGGTAGTCAAACCAGTCAAAATCAACATACAGGGTGTCATCCCCGTGTCTTCCGTATTCGTCTACATATCGGCTGCCAAAATCACCTGCATAAGCGTACATGCCTATCATTGCCCCTGTAAAACGCTTGCCCTTCTTTAAGCCTTCATCACACAGGTAATAGACATTTTCAAGCACTGCCACCTTTATGTACTCTTTACCATCATAACTCATATAGCAGGTACGTTTCAAATCATTCGTTTCAATTTTTAAATAAACGTCCTGACGTCTGAAATCCAGTTCAATGCTGCCGCTTTCTTTCACCTGTTCTCCAATGACTTCTACTGCTTTCACAATCAGACGCGGCTGCGGCTCCTGTGTCGCAAATACACCAAATTTTACAAAAGTATTCTCATCATAATAGCAGGTCATGCCCGCATCCTGTCCCGGATACAACTGTGGCATTTTCATCTTGCAGACTGCCGTAAATTTAAAATGCTGCTGTCTGCGCAGCAGGATATTTCTTGCTCCCATGGAATCCAAATCCGCGCAGCTTCCCTTTATCTTTACATGAGAATCCTGCAACAGCACACCGTCCGGTTCCGGCACTCTCGGAAACATCCAGTCTGTGCTTAAATATTCACCATCAAAATCATCAAAATAGGATGATTCCCATACTGTTTCCGGCAAATCCGGCTTTATCTGCATGGCACTCGGACCGTCTAAATTATTGACAACCGGCCAGCCGTCTGCAGTCCATGTAATCTTATCCAATGCCGTTTCCCTGCCTAAAATGCTGTAACCGTCACCGATTTTTCTGCCGCACAGATAAACCATATACCATTCACCGTTCTGCGTCTGCACCGGCTTTCCATGTCCACAGCGCTGGATAATAGCTTTTTCATCTGTCTGGCGCATAATCGGATTATATGGACACGGCTCATACCGCCCCATCAGCTCGCGGCTTCTTGACACGGTAATACGATGTCCCGGTCCTGTTCCGCCCTCTGCTTCAAACAGATAGTAATATCCATCCTTTTTTAATAAATGTGGTCCCTCCGGCGCTCTTTTCTGATCGCCATAATACAGTAACGATGCTTTTGATATCTGTGCCGTGGCATCTTCATTTAATTCAAAAATACGCGCACCTCTGTTTAAAAGCATATAGCGCCGTCCGTCATCATCATTAAAAATAGAAGGATCAATACCGTCTTCATCTATCACCGCCGGTTTACTGTACGGTCCTTCCGGTCTGTCCGAGCTTACAACAATCTGCTTTCGATAAACCGTTCCGTCATCATTTAAGCGATACGTTGCCGTAATATAGAATCTGCCTTTATAATAGGAAATATCCGGCGCCCAGTATCCTCTGCCACCCTCTAAATGCTGTAAACCTGCCCATTCCGGATTGGTAATGGCGTAACCGATAATTTTCCAGTGAATCAAATCCTTTGACGTTGAAACCGGAATACACGGATAATAAATAAAGGATGAATTCACCATATAATAATCTTCACCCACTCTGACAATCGACGGATCCGGATACATTCCGGTACGAATCGGATTGTGATACATTTTTTCAAGCGGTGCGCCAGTCTCCTCCTGAAAATACTCCTCTAAATCAAAAAATTTGTTCTCATGCGCGATTTCATACGGTGTCAAAAGATTGATGTCTCCGGATAACGGTGACAATCCAACCCGTTCCACAAGATACTTACAGGTCGCAACATTACCGGACATCGCTGCATAGTGCAGCATATTTTTCTGATTTTTATCCGTAATATTCATACTGGCTCTGGAGTATTCAACGATGTAACGTACCAGATTCAGATTGCCTGTTTTGGCTGCCAGCAGTGCCATTAACACACCATCTTCATCTACTTCGTCAATCAGCGGCGGATTTTCTTCCAAAATACGCTTCACTTCATCTATTTTTTCCAAATATATGGCATCTTTTAGCGTAATCATTTTCCCTCCTGTTCTGCCTTTTAAAAAGCATCTTTTTAAATCTTTCTCTAGTATACATGACCTTTTTGTTTTTTTCTACATATTAAAGCAGAATATTGTAAAAACCTACAGAAAAAGTGTTCAATCGGAATACCTATGACTGAATACACATAAAAAGGCTGCCGCATATGCGACAGCCTGTAAATTCTGTTGAATTTTTAAATTATTCCTTAACGGCACCAACATTAACACCCTGTACGAAGTACTTCTGACAGAATGGGTAGATGATTGCGAAAGGAAGGATAGCCACGATAACGGCTGCATTGGCAATCGTATTCGGGTCGATACCACCTTCATCAGGGATATCGTTATCCATAACCATGTTACGCAGCTTCATCTGGAAGTTGAATAACTCGTTCTTGTTGATATAAATCTTGAAGTTTGTATAATCGTTCCAGAACTGTACGGCATACATCAAACCGATAGAAGCCAAAGCCGCCTTTGAAAGCGGAAGTACAATCTTAAAGAATGTACCCATTGGAGAACAACCATCAATTTCAGCTGCTTCAAACAGTGATTCAGGAACACCTTCAAAGAAGTTTCTCATTAATACAAGGTTATATACATTGATAGACAATGGCAGGATTACTGACCAAAGTGTGTTCAGTAAGTGTAAGTCCTTCATAACGAGGTACTTAGGAATCATACCACCATCGAAAATCATTGTGAATAATAACATATATGCGAAGAAGTTTCTTCCCGGCATTTCCCACTGAATTAATACATAAGCGCCTAATGTTGCTAATAACAGACCGATAAATGTACCAGCAATCGTTACAACTACTGAAATTAAGAACGGTCTATAAAGTGCAACTCTGGAAAGGATTGAACTATAACCACCGAGTGTAAATGTCTGTGGCAGGAAATTCATACCATAACAGCTGGCTGATCGTCTTCTCCATATCGATAAGAAGCTTGTAATTAGTAACAGCAGCCTTCTCCTGGTCTGAAAAGCTGTTATAGGTCTTTCTCAGGGCTTTGACTTTTTTCTTCTTTTTTCTTGCAACTACTACTTGTTCTTTACTCATTATCTATCCCTCCTATACAATACCGCGACCACGTACTTTTTTACTTGCATAGTTACATCCAAGTACGAGGATCATACCTACAAATGACTTGAATAAACCAACCGCTGTTGTATAACCATAATCGGAGTTACCACTACCGAATGTCTTACGGTATACATATGTCTGAAGTACGTTAGAAACGTTAACGACTGCATCGTTCATTGTTACGAATACTGATTCGAAAAGGTTCATAACCTTAGCAAGGTTCAGAATGAATACAGTAATAATAGTATTTGCTAAAGCAGGAAGTGTAATATAAATTAATCTCTTCCAACGGTTTGCACCATCAATCTGGGCAGCTTCATAAAGGTCTGGACTGATACCTGATAATGTAGCAAGGAAAAGGATTGTTCCCCAACCTGTATCCTTCCAAACGTTGATGAAGAAGAATGTACCTCTCCAGTATCTTACATCACCAAGGAAGAAAATTGGATTATCAATCACGCCCATTCCCATTAACATCTGGTTAATCATACCTGAGCTGTTAACTGAAAGAATTAAACGGAAGATAGAAGCAACTACTACCCATGACATAAAGTGAGGTAAGTATACAATTGTCTGCACTGTCTTCTTAAATGCAAGGTTTGTAATTTCATTCAGTAATAATGAAATAATAACGGCTGCACCAGTGTTAAGAATTAACTTAACGATAGAAAGCAGTAATGTGTTACGGAATGCATCCCAGAAGAATACATCGTTTGTGAACATCGTATTAAAGTGAAGAAGACCTACATAATACGGTGAACGGATAATATATTTTGTAAAGGCATATCTACAACCTAACATTGGCCAGTAGTTAAACAGTAAAATCATGATTAATACCGGCAAAAACATTACATAGAACCATCTGTGGTAGTAGATCTTTGACCATACTTTCCTGTTGATTGAGTTTGTCATGTACTTAGAGTCAACGTTGATATCTTTCTTGAAGTACTTCATGATATCAATAAAGCATCCTGCAATACCAAGAATGAGACCAATGATAACTACATATACACCGCAACCTACTGAATATGAAGAACCTTCATATCCGTTTGATAATAAATCTGTCAATGAATGAAGATTATAGAGCTTTCTGCTCTCGTAACCTCTGAAGTTCATTCCTACGAATGAAACAATAAAAATTATACCTGAAATAGCTGTAGGTATAATTGAAAACATATCTTTCTTTGCTGCTAAAAGTACCAGAGATACTACAATAGCCAGCATGTAAAGGTACCACATAGCTGGTACATCAATGTTCATAAAACTGTAGGCATCAGAAATCAACTCAACATCTGTATTCTGAACAAAAGGCAATAGCCCGCCTATTAACGCAATAACTAAACCGGCGACAGCAATTACTTTAAGGTTGTCTGACTTCTGCTTTCCAACGAGTTCTCCGCACTTCGGACAAACCTTTGCTTTTTTAGGTAATTCTGTTCCACAAGACTTACATTGCATCTTCATACCTTCTTTCCTAATATTTTTTGTAAAATTCCAAGCCTACTCTCGATATAAATAAGCTAAAAATTAGAATCCATTCCGGGTGGGTTCCCCCACCCGAAAGTGGATTCTTATAAAGTGGCTATACAGCCGTGTTTACATAATCAGTTACTGATTACTTGTTTAAAGACTTAAGTACTGTATCAGCTAATGAACCAACTGTTGTCTTGTAGTAGTTCATACCTTCATCAACTGTCATGTAACCTAAAGCTACCTGAGAGATAACGTAGTTTCTAGCTGTGTTGATATCAGTGATGTTCTCAGAAAGAGCAGTTGTCATTGGAAGTGGAACTGCTACAGTTGAGTTTTCAGCGAAGAAATCACCGTTAGCCTTAGCTGTTTCTGTCATAGCACTAGCACCTGGATCTTCCTTACCATCCTGGAACTTAGCAAGAGCAAGGATTGGATCGATGTGGTTCTTAGACATTAACTTATCCGGTGATTCCGGCTGTGGAAGGAAGTGGAACTGACCTTCTTCATAAGTCTTAGTCTTCTTGCCTTCGTCATCCTTAGCAAGTGTTACAGTTTCTGCCTTTGTATCCCAGTGGGTTCCCTTTGCGCCGTACTCCCAAAGTGTCTGAACGTCGCCGCCATCTAACATTGTATCGATGAAGTACTTAAAGATACCTTCCGGGTTCTTAGCTGCTGTAGTAATACACCAGCATGGTGCGATTCTTTCTACATATGTACCAAGTTCTTTGATTGGCTTAATAGCAATCAGTTCATTATCAAGACCCTTAGTAGCAAGCTGAGTCTTTAATGTATTAGCCCATGTACCAGCCCAGTATGTGAATACGCCTGATTCAGAGCCTGCATCTGTTGAATAGAACTTATCACGTGCATTAGATGTAGAGTTGTTTACAGATTCCTTATCAATAATACCATCATTAACAGCTGTCTGGATTCTCTGAAGAGCCTCTTTCATCTTGTCTTCTGCGAAACCATCAACATACTGTCCTGATGAATTCTTGTAGAATGTGTAGCTAGCCTGCTGATAGAATTCTGGCAGGTAGTTTGTGTAAGGTGCTTCATTGCTGATGAAGCCCGGAGCAGAAATTACATAATGACCCTTATTAGCAGCCATCTGCTTTAAGTAGCCATAGTATGTGTTGAAATCAAGTGTCTTGCCTTCAACGTCTGCTGTATTGATGCCAGCTGCATCTAACCAAGCCTTCTTGATGTATGTACAACAACCATTACCACGGTATGGAGAGAAGCCGTACATAGCCTTTGTTCCATCTTCACCATTAACCATAAGAGCTGAAAGAACGTTATCAGCTGTGCTGATTAATCTTCCTGATTTCTTTGTTTCTGATGAGTTCCAAGCATCTGTCATGTTCCAAAGGAAACCATTTGAAGCATATAATGCATAGTAGTCAGATGAAAGTAATACAACGTCTGGCATTGTTTCATCTGAGTTAAATGCATTAGCAACTGCATCATAGTAACCGCTGTGGTCCGGACGAGTCCACTGGAAGTCAAGACCTGTTGCAGTCTTTAACTGTTCGTAGAATGCCGCAGCACCATTTGTTTCTGTAACTACCGTACTATCGCACATAATTGTGAACTTATCCGGTTTTGTTACTTCCTTGCTTGAGCTTGATCCGCCTGCTGCATTGCTGTCATTTGAGCTGCCGCAAGCTACGAGTCCCATTACTGAAGTAAGTGTTAAACCTACAGCAGTAAGCTTTTTGATTGTTTTCTTCATAAACCTATAAACCCTCCTTGTTTGGTTTCGCGGGGGAACCACCCCCAGCCAACATTCATTGACATAGGTATAATAGCATTTTTGTGTGATTTTAACAAGACTATTTTGAACAATTCTTGTACTTTTTTTGAATTTTTTGTGAAACCCCAGTATTTATGCGGCTTTCCAGTTTTATTTTTTTTTACATTTTTTTCAGTTTTCTTATATTTTTATTCTTATTAAATAAATTCTCTGCGCAAAATATACCATGCATTATGTAAATTATGCACTATCTGTACCATATTTTTTGTTTATTTTTACATCACATTTACAATACAAATTGAATTTTTCGGTTTTCA
>ERZ834433.1933-NODE-1933-length-14591-cov-4.313429_pt1 | contig 14591 bp, 16 predicted proteins | sample MGYA00519948_ERZ834433 | MGnify/ENA primary metagenome ERZ834433 (study PRJEB31850, sample SAMEA3708752) | human gut metagenome | biome: human gut; feature: human-associated habitat; material: faeces | place: China | collected 2014 ...
CTCTCGTCGTGGCATTGACCGCCGGGGCATTCACTACCTCGCCTGTCCAGGCCGGTATCCCTGTTATCGACGGCGGCAACCTGGTGCAGAACGTCATGTCTGCGATGGAAGCGGTCGCCCAAACTGCCAAGCAAATCGAGCAGTACCAGACCCAATTGCAGCAGTACGAAAACATGCTGCAAAACACGATGGCCCCGGCCGCGTATATCTGGGATCAGGCGCAGGCCACGATGAATAACTTGCTGGCCGCGCAAGACACGCTCAACTACTACAAGAACCAGCTCGGCAGTCTCGATAGCTACCTGGGCAAGTTCCAGGACGTGGCCTATTACCGTGGCTCGCCGTGCTTCAACGGTTCGGGTGGCTGCACGCCGGCCGAAAAGGCAGCGATGGAAGAGAACCGCCGCCTTGCCAACGAAAGCCAGAAAAAGGCCAACGATGCCTTGTTCCGCAGCCTGGACAAGCAGCAAGACGCGCTGACCGCTGACGCTCGCACCCTGCAACAGCTCCAAGGCAAGGCGCAGGGCGCGACCGGCCAGCTACAGGCCATCGGCTACGCCAACCAGCTCGCCAGCCAGCAGGCCAACCAGCTCTTGCAGATTCGCGCCATGTTGCTCGCGCAGCAGAACGCGATTGCGGCCAAAGCGGCCGCCGATCAAGACCAGGCCGCCCGCGACCAGGCAATGGAAGGCTCGATGACCAAGGGCACTTACAACATGCCCACGCCGCAAACTTTCTAAGGAGGCCGCATGAAAGCCAAGACCATCATCTTGACCCTGGCCGCACTGGCCTCGGTGCTGCTGGCCGGTTGCAGTGATGACCGTTATTCGGTCAGCGATGAACATTGCAAGCCGGAGTATTGGCAGCAGCTCCCCGATAACCCCGAACGCGCCGCGCTCGTCGAAGCGTGCATGACGCGATGAAGGCGCTGATTCGGGTTGGTCTGGTGATGGTCATTGTCCCGGCAGCTCTAACGGGCTGCTGGGACAACAAGGCCGCCCCTATCGAACCGACTGCGGAATCATGCAGCCCTGATTTTTACAAGGCCCTGCCGGCTGGAAAGCAACGCGACAACCTGGTCGAAGCCTGCATGACGAAAGGCCAGTACCGCGCTGCTGAACCGCAGACGTTCTAGGAGAAAAAAACATGAAAAATCGCAGTGCATGGTTTGCGATAGCGGCGGCGGTCGTCGTTCTGCTTATCGCGGCCCCCGATGCTTTTGCAGGCACACCGGGCAATGCCAACGTCGGCTTCTACGACGACATTTTGCGGCGGTTCCAAAGCGCGGCCACTGGCTGGCAGTCCGTCATCACTAACGCCGCTTCCTGGCTGTTCTGGACGCTGGTTGTGATTTCGATGGTCTGGACGTTCGGCATGATGGCCTTGCGCAAGGCCGACATTGGCGAGTTCTTCGCGGAGTTCGTCCGGTTCACGATCTTCACCGGCTTTTTCTGGTGGCTGCTCATCAACGGCCCCAACTTCGCCGTGTCGATCATGCAATCGCTTTCCCAGCTCGGCGCGTCGGCCGGGGGCCTGCCATCCACACCGGGCCAGCTCGGCATCACGCCTTCTGGAATCGTGGATATTGGCTTTAAGATTTTCGGGCAGATTATCGACAATATGTCGTTCTGGCCTAACAAGTTCCACCTGAGCCTTATGGGTGGCCTCATGGGCTTGGGCATCCTGGTCATGCTGTGCCTTATCGGCATCAACATGCTGTTGCTCCTGGTGTCGGCCTGGTTTCTTGCGTATGCCGGCATCTTCTTCCTTGGCTTTGGTGGATCGCGTTGGACTTCCGACATGGCGATCAACTACTACAAGACCGTGCTGGGCCTGGCCGTCCAGATTCTGGCAATGGTGCTTCTGATTGCCATCGGCAAGACCTTCCTTGACCAGTATTACGCGACCCTCCAAGCCGACATTAGCGCCACGAACCTGAAATCAATGGCCGCGCTCTTGATGGCGTGCGTTGTTCTCCTGGCGTTGACCTCTCGGATTCCTCCGCTTCTTGCTGGAATCATCACTGGCGCGGCCGTAGGCGGCGGCGGTGTTGGCAGCATGGTCGGTGCTGGCACGCTTGCAGCGGCCGCAGGTATGGCCGGCGCGGCCGTAGCGACTGGCGGCGCGGCTCTGGCCGCCGGCGGGGCAGCAGCAGCGGGCGGGGCGCAGGCAGTTATGGCGGCGTTCTCCAAGGCCAGCGAAAACGCCTCAAGCGGCGGCGGTGGCGGCGATCTTATGTCGGCGTTCAGTGGTGGCGGTGGCGATGACGGCGGCGGCGGTGGCGGTGGCGGCGATGAAGCTGGCACCGGCGACACGCCCTTTGCTCAAGCCGCCGGCTTTGGTGGCGGTGGCGGTGACGGCGGCGGTGGCGGTGGTGCTGGCAAAATCGCGCTCGCTTTCAATCACGGCATCGGGGTAATCCTGCAATAATTGCAGGCGGGCGCTGCGCCGTGCCAGAGCTGCGGCGGTTTCGGGGGTGAAAGTCTGCTCCTGTGTTTCCCGTGCCCAACAGGTGGTTTCCTGCACGCAGCCGGGCAAAGCCAGCCGCCCCAGGCGCAGCGGCAGCCACCGTACGCGGGGCGGAACATCCTCCAGCAGTGCGCCGGACCCCGGCAGCTGCCAGCTGCGGCCCAGCAGGGTTAGGGTGCGGCGTTCCGCGCAAGCGCCGGTCAGAACCGGGCGCTGCTGGGTGAACGCCTGCTGCCCGGTGTAGGCCAGCCGCACCCGCGCTGTTACGGTGCCGCTGGCGGGCTGGGGCACGGGCGCACCGCTGCGGTCCAGCTTTTCCGCAGCGGCCAGCAGCATGCCGTTGCCAACGTATTGGCCCGGCTGCACCTGTGCAAAACCGCTGGCAATGTTTACGGCAAGCACCTCGCCGCCTGCACGGGCATAAAGCCCGGTGTTCTGGGCGGGTGGTTCCGCATGTGCCTGCTGGAGGGGCGTACCCTCGGCGGCCAGGCAGCCACCGGTAAAATTCAGGCTGACCCAGCCAAAATCACCGCTGGCTTCCAACAGCTGCTGCGCCTGGGCCAGCTCCGCCTGGCTGGGGCGGCAGCCCTCCCAGATGCCGCTCTGCGCCAGCAGTGTGCGGATGCTTTCCTGTTGGGGAACGGTTAAAAGTTCCAGATTCATGCACCACAAAAAGCCGCCCAGCCAGTGCAGCAGCACAAAAAACAGGCCGATGCCCGCCAGAATGCCGGGGCGGCGCAGCAATCGCTCTGCTAATGGACCGGGGCCGCGCCGCTGCATTTGGATCACCTGCCACCCGCCCGCACCGGCCAGCTGGCAGAGCTTGGCCCAGCCGGCGCCGGACACCACGGCGGTAAAGCCGTCTGCCTGCGGGGCAATGCGTTCCAGCTTCAACCCGGCCTGGGCGGCTTGGCCCAAAAGGCGCTGCGCCCCGCGGCCGCGCACACAAAACCGAATGCTATCTGCTGCCTGAATGCGGCGCTTCATTGGCGTCAACCTCCCACTTGGGTGCAAAATCAATGCGGGCCACCCGCCCGGCAACCGTCAGCCGTTTGCCGTTCAGCGATTCTATTCGCAGCGCAGTGCCATAAAATGTAATAACCGTGCTGCCCACATCCAGCGTGATCTTCTGTGGGGCAAAATCCAGCACCCGGCGGCAGCCATCGGTAACAATGCGCCCGGAGCGGATCTCCAAATCCGGCAGACGGTAAAAATCGGCGTCCGGCTGGCGCAGCAGGTCGTGCAGGGTGGGGGCCGGGGTGCGGCATTTGGACCGGCGGCGTGGGTGCTGCTTCATGCCAGACCGCCTCCTTTCGTCTGCCGGGGAACACACATGCGGGGATCATTCACCCCAATATACGGCAAAGGCGGTGCAGATATGAAGCAAAAATCAAGCCAAATGCGGTTTGCCCCCTGGCCGGTGGTGCAGGCCGCACTGGCGCTGGCGTTGAGCGGCCTGCTGCTGGCCCGGCCCCAGGCAGCGGCGCAGGGCTTTGCGGCGGGGCTGAAGCTCTGCGGCGGCAGCCTACTGCCCGCGCTGTTCCCACTGTTTGTGGTGTGCGGCCTGCTGGGGCCGCTGGCTCCGGTGCTGGGGTGGCCGCTGCGGCCTTTGATGCGGCTGTGCGGGATCCGCAGCCCACGGGCCCCGGCGGTGCTGGTGCTGGGCTGGTGTGGTGGATACGCGGTGTGCGCCCAACAGATTGCAGCATTGCGCAAAACGGGGGAACTGCCCCCGCGGGATGCCGCGCTCCTGCTGCTGTTGGGCTGCTGTTCCGGCCCCGGCTTTGTGGTTGGCTGCATTGGGGGGCAGCTGTTTGGCAGCGTGGCGCTGGGGCTGCTGCTGTATGGCTTGCAGCTGGCAGCCAACCTTGCTGCCGCAGCCTGCCTGGTGCTATTTTTGCCAAAGCAGGAATTACCAGCTGGGCAGGGGAGCAGTCAACAAAAGAGCGTGACCTTCCCACAGGCCATCAACAATGCGGTGCAAAGCAGCCTGACGGTGTGCGGCTGCGCGGTGTTCTGCCGCGTGGTGGGCAGTGTGTTGGGGCAGGGGATGCCTGATGGTGCGCGGCCTTACCTGAACGCTGCGCTGGAAATCTCCGCAGGCTGCGCAGATTTTGCCGCTGCAGGCAGCGTGGCGGGGGTGTGCCTGTGCCTGAGCCTGCTGGGGGCATCGGTGCTTGCCCAGCTGGCGGCGCTGCTGCAGGGGACAGTGCCGCTGGGGCTGCTGCTGGCCGCACGGGTGCTGCATTTTGTGTTTTTGCAGGGGCTGCTGCACTTGTGCCTTCCGCTGGTACCGGGGCAGGCGGCTGTGTTCACCAGTCTGGCCCCGCAGGTGGTCGTTATGAAGCGTACCGCGTGGGATACGGCGCTGGCAATTGCATTCTTTTTGTGCGCTGCACTGTATCAACTTTACAAAACCTGCCAAAGCTCTTATAATAATACTATTCCGGCAGCGCACCGCAGCCGTGCAGACGGCCCGCGGTGAACCGCTGCCAAACCTTGCAGTATTGGAGGAAAGCGGATGTTCAAAAAGCCGCCCTATGGCACAAAAATCTCTCCGGCGTGTGCTTACTGCACCCACGGCTCTCCGGCGGCTGACCAGAAAATGGTTCTGTGCAAAAACCGGGGCGTGGTTTCGCCCTATTTTGCCTGCCGCAAGTTCCGGTATGACCCGCTGCTGCGCGTGCCGCACCGGCAGGAACTGCCGCATTATGACCCCAAAGATTTCAGCCTGGAGGACTGATATTTCATGCCTGATTTGAAAAACGTACCACCCTCGCCGCGCCCCCGCCGTTTGAGCCAGCTGAAAGATGCCTGGAAGAACAAGCGCTCGGTTACCATCGTTTACCTGTTGCTGCGTGCCTCGGTCATTCTGGTGCTGATTGCCCAGATCTTTAACCGCAACTTTGAAAATGTCTTTTTGTGTGTGCTGACGCTGTTCCTGTTCGGCGTGCCCAACATGGTGCAGCACCGGCTGGACATTGAACTGCCAAATACGCTGGAAATTATCATCCTGCTGTTTATCTATGCGGCGGAAATCTTGGGCGAGATTAACGCCTATTACGTTACCTTCCCCTATTGGGATACCGTGCTGCACACCCTGAACGGCTTTTTGTGCGCGGCCGTCGGGTTCTCTTTGCTTGATATCCTCAACCGGGAGGAAAAGATCGGCTTTTCGCTCTCCCCGCTGTACCTGGCCATTGTGGCATTCTGCTTTTCCATGACGGTTGGCGTGATCTGGGAATTTTTTGAGTGTACCATGGACCAGCTGTTTTTGCTGGATATGCAAAAGGATTCCGTGGTCAACACCATTGGCAGCGTGATGCTGGACCCCACCGGCGGTAACCATCCCGGCGTCATCCGCAATATCACGGATGTGATCGTGGTGCAAAGTGACGGCACCCAGACGGCCCTTGGTCTGGGCGGCTACCTGGATATTGGCCTGCTGGATACGATGGAGGACCTTTTCGTCAACTTTATCGGTGCGTTTACGTTCTCGATTATCGGCTATTTCTATGTGCGCAGCCGCGGTAAAAACAAGTTTGCCAAGCGCTTTATCCCCGTGGTGAACGAAGAACCCCAGCCCCAAACGAAAAGCACCTCTGCAGAAGACGCACCCGAAACGGAAAAAACGAAAGAATAATCAACAAAACAAGCGCCCTGTTGTGAAAAACACAGCAGGGCGCTTGAATTCTTGTACAGAAAACACAAAAATAAACCGCGAAGGATTACCAAACGGAACCCTGCGCGGTTTATGGAGCTGGTGGCCGGACTTGAACCGGCGACCTGCTGATTACGAATCAGCTGCTCTACCAACTGAGCCACACCAGCACAACAATAATAGTATACTGGATTTTTGGCACAAGTCAAGGGGAAACGGGGCAAAAGTTGAAAAAATATTCTGGGTGGGATACTTTTGTTCATGACAACCAAAAAGGTTACAATCATCCCCTGCGTGGATTTTAACATGCAGGAGGTTAAAATTTTGTGCAACATTCATAGTTTATTTTCGACAAAACTGTGCTATAATTCAAATTGAAAGATTATGGCTATCTGTAATCTTTTACCACAAAAACCGCAAAAACAGGCGTAAAAGCGTGCGGGCTGGCCCGGCGGCTGACGCCTGGCTGCACAGGAGGTACCATATTGGCCGAAAAATCAGTCGAATTAGACAGCATCGAACTGGCCGCCGCCATTTTTGGCAACTGTGACCAGAACGTAAAATTGCTGGAAAATGAGTTCCACGTCACGGCGGTCTGCCGCGGCTCCCTGTTAAAGTTTACCGGTGAGCCAAAAGACGTGGAAGCTGCTGTGCATGCAGTGGACGGCATGGTGACCCTGATGCAGAACCACACCCCGCTGGAGGAACAGACGGTGCGCTACTGCATCAGCCTGGCCCGCGGCGGCGAGGAAAAGCGCCTGCGGGAACTGAACGATGATTTTGTCGCCGTTACCGCCAAAGGCCGCCCCATCCACCCCAAAACGCTGGGCCAGAAAGAGTACCTCTCCGCCATCCGCGCCAACTCCATCACCTTTGGCGTGGGGCCTGCCGGTACGGGCAAAACCTACCTGGCTGTGGCCATGGCGGTCAAGGCGTTCAAGTCAAAAGACGTCAGCCGCATTATTTTGACCCGCCCCGCCGTGGAAGCGGGGGAGAAGCTGGGCTTTCTGCCCGGCGATTTGCAAAATAAGGTGGACCCCTATCTGCGCCCGCTGTATGACGGCCTGTTTGACCTGCTGGGGGCGGAAACCTTCCAGAAGCTGGTAGAAAAGCAGGCCATTGAGGTGGCCCCGCTGGCTTACATGCGCGGCCGCACGCTGGACGATGCCTTTATCATCCTGGATGAAGCCCAGAACACCACCCCCGAACAGATGAAGATGTTCCTGACCCGCATGGGTGTGGGCAGCAAAGTGGTAGTGACGGGCGATGTGACCCAGGTGGACCTGCCGGAAAAGACCCGAAGCGGCCTGGTGGATGCCCTGCATATATTAAAGGGGATTGACGGCATTGCGCAGGTTTACCTGACCGAAAAGGACGTTGTGCGCCACCGCCTGGTACAGCAGATCGTGAAAGCCTACGAGCGTGCCGCCCAGCCGCCCAAGCGGGCCCCGCAGGCCAAGCCGGAAACGGCAAATGCGTAACGGATAGAGTATAAAAATAAAAATGATTTATAAACGGTGCCCAACCGCACCGAACAAAAGCACAGTCAGGAGGCAGATTTCCTATGTCTAACAAAGTATTGATCACCAATGAGCAGAACGCGGTCAAAGTTCCTTCGGGGCTTCGCATCCTGATCCGCCGCAGCTGCAATGCGGTGCTGGAATACGAAAACTTTGACGGCCCGGCAGAGATCAGCGTGACCTTTGTGGATAACGCCCGCATCCACGAGCTGAACAAGCAGTACCGGGATAAGGATGCCCCCACCGATGTGCTCAGCTTCCCCATGGCAGAAAACGGGGAGTATGATGTCGACGAGGACAACGGCTGCAAGATTCTGGGCGATATCGTGATTTCTATGGAGCGCGCCATGGAACAGGCCGAACTGTATGGCCACAGCTTGCAGCGCGAAGTTGCCTATCTGACGGTACATTCCATGCTGCACCTGCTGGGCTATGACCATGAATCCAGCGGGCTGGAAGCGGTACGTATGCGCGAAAAAGAGGAAGCTGTTCTGATGCAGCTGGGCCTGCCGCGCACCGTCAGCTACACCAACGACGAAGTGTGAGCTGTACATGAAGCCCAAGAAAAAGAATCGCATGCTGACGGACCTTGCCCGGTTTGGGCACGGCTTTGTTTACGCATGGCACGGCATCTGCGCAGCTGTTTTGGAGGAACGCAACTTCCGCTTCCACCTGTGTGCGGCACTGTATGTATTTGCCGCGGCGCACATGGCGCACATTGACGCCACCGGCGTGGCGCTGCTGGCCATCTGCGTGTTTATGATGCTTGGCATGGAGCTGATGAATTCCGCCGTGGAGCGCGCTGTGGATAAGCCGGATACCACCCACTGGTGGAGCGCCGGTGCCGCCAAAGATATGGCGGCTGGAGGCGTGCTGGTCACAGCGTTTGGTGCGGTGGTCGTGGGCATCTGCCTGTTTGGCAACGCGGCTGCTCTGAACGCCATCTGGACCAGCGTGACGGCGACGCCGCTCAGCACGGCGCTTTGGGTGCTTTCGCTGGTGCTGGCCTACCTGTTCACCTTCCGCCTTGGCAAGCAGGAACAGGTCAAAACCCCAAAAGAAAATAAAACCGAAGAAAAATAAGGCCCGGCTGCCCAACCGTGCAGCATGGGTGAACCCAACCGGGCCAAATAGCCCGCAGATTGCAGCAGATTGAAAGAGAAGGTACGAATGCAGAAGAACCACAATGAACCTGAAATGCCCTCCAGCGTGTTTGTGGCCCTTGTGGGCCGCCCCAACGTGGGCAAATCCAGCCTGACCAACCACCTGGTTGGCGAAAAAGTTGCCATCGTGACCCAAAAGGCACAAACGACCCGCAACCGTATTACCGGCATTATCACCAAGGGGCCGGTACAGTATGTGCTGCTGGATACCCCCGGCATCCATAAGCCGCGCAACCGGCTGGATTCCCGCATGACCCAGACCGCCGCCGCCAGCCTGAAGGATGTGGATGTGACCCTGATGCTGTTTGAGCCTACCGGGGAATTCACCGAATCCGAGCTTGGCATGGTGGAAGCCCTGCGCAAAGCAGGTCCGGCGATCGCGGTCATCAACAAGGTGGACCTGCTGAATGATTTTGCTGCGCTGGAAGCCCGCAAAAAGCAGGTGGAAGAGTTCGGTATTTTTGATGCGATCGTCACCGTTTCCGCCAAGGATGGCACCGGCTGTGAAGAATTGTTCCCGCTGCTGAAGCAGTACGCCAACCCCGGCCCGCATTACTTTGACGACGATGCTTTTACCGATATGCCGGAAAAAGAGCTGGTGGCCGAGCTGGTGCGCGAAAAAGCCCTGCTGTTCATGCGGGAAGAAATCCCCCACGGCATTGCCGTTACGGTGGAAAGCTTCAAAGAACGCCCGGACAGCGATTTGATCGACATCAGCGTGGAGATTTGCTGCGAGCGCAAGAGCCATAAGGGCATGATCATTGGCAAGGGCGGCCAGATGCTGAAAAAGATTGCCTCCGCCGCCCGCATGGACTGCGAGGAACTGCTGGGCGCCCGCGTGAACCTGCAATGCTGGGTAAAGGTGCGCGAGGACTGGCGCGATAACGACCGCCTGCTGGATAACCTCGGTTTTGCCAAGCCGTAACAGCGGGGAGACTGCGCGAACCCTGTCCAACCACACGGTTGGACAACTTTTCCACGCATGGATCGGTATGATGGTGGCAAGCTAATCCGTAAAGGGGGCGGGCCATCATGCCAGGAAATGCTGAAACCGACGGAATCCGCGCCGCACAGTGGCAGAAATTTGCTGCCAGCGGCAGTATTTATGACTACCTTGATTACCGCAGCACTGCGCCGCAGGGCATAACCACGGGGGAAAACAATGCAGATCAACACAATGGGGCTTGTCCTGCGTGCGGTCCGGGTGGGCGAAGCCGACCAGATCCTGACAGTGCTGACACCGGGTAACGGGGTGCTGTCAGCATCCGCCCGCGGCAGCCTGCGGCTGAAAAACAAGCTGTTCAGTGCCTGCGGGCTTTTCTGTTATTCAGAATTTGCCATTACACTGGGTCGCAAAACCAATTTTATTGACAGCGCCGCTGTCAGCAAGGTGTTCCACGGGTTAAGCAAAACCGTGGAAAGCACCGCCCTGGCAGCCTATCTTTCGGAGCTGACCATCACGCTGGCGCCGGAGCCGCCGGAATCGGCGGACTGCCTGCGCCTGCTGCTGAACACCCTGTACATGACCGCTGAGCAAAAACGCCCGCTGCGCCAGCTGAAAGCCATCTATGAAATGCGCACCATGACCCAGGCGGGATACATGCCGGGGGTGCTGGCCTGCGATGTGTGCGCCCGGTATGATGGCTGTGATTTTTACCTGGATCCGGTAGCGGGCCGTCTGCTGTGCGCCGACTGCGCCGCCAAAGAGCACCGCGCCCCCAACCTGGACCCCGGTGCGCTGTATGCGCTGCGGCATATCTGTTTGGCAGAAGATGCCAAACTGTTCAACTTTACCCTGACGGACCAAAGCCAGCGCCGCCTGGGCCGTGTGTGTGAACAGTATGTGGCGGCTCACCTGGACTATCAGCCCAAAAGCCTTGAATTTTTGCACGGTGTGCTGGAATAACCGTGCACGATAGATGATACGATAAAACAAGATTTTTGACCCATCTGACCCAACAGGAGTAACCAATTTATCTATGGATGTTTCCTACCGTACAACCCTGGAACTGGATAAAATTATTGCCCGTGCGGTGCAGCTGTGCACCTGTGCGGAAACCAAAGAGATGATGCGCGCCATTGAGCCGTTTGCCACAACGGAGGAGGAGCGCTACGCCCTGACCCAGACCAACGCCATTAACGCCCTGCTGCTGAAAAACGGCAGCCCGCGCTTTGGCGCTGTGCATGAAGTGCGCCGCGTGGTGGCCCATGCGGCCAAGGGCGGCATTCTTTCGATGGGCGAGCTGCTGGAAATTGCTGCAGCGCTGCGCAATTTTTCCGGCCTGGCCCAGTGGTACGGCCTGACCGACCACGATATGCTGCCCACCGATGACCTGTTCTTTGCCCTGGCTCCTCAGCCGGTGCTGGAAAAGCAGATCGGCGAGTGCATCATTTCGCCGGAAGAAATGGCCGATACCGCCTCCGTTACCCTGCGGGACCTGCGCCGCAAGATCCGCGCGACCGAGGACAGCATCCGCACCAAGCTGGATGCCATCATCAAAAACTCTACCACCAACAAATTTTTGCAGGATGCTGTGGTTTCCATCCGCAACGGCCGCTATGTTGTGCCGGTTCGTGCCGAGTACCGCGGCGAAGTCGGCGGCGTCATCCACGATGTTTCCTCCACTGGCTCCACCGTGTTTGTGGAGCCCACCGCTGTGGTGGAAGCCAACGCCCGCATTATGCAGCTGCACGCCCAAGAGCAGGAGGAAATCACCCGCATTCTGACGGCGTTCTCCGGCCAGGTGGCATCGCTGGAGCCGCAGTTCAGCTACAGCTATGACGCTATGTTGCAAATTGACCTGCTGCTGGCCAAAGCCCGCCTTGCGGTGGAGCAGAACGCCTTTATGCCGCAGGTGAACGATAGCTGCCGCTTTGCACTGAAAAAAGCCCGCCACCCGCTGATCGACAAGAAAAAGGTCGTGCCCGTGGATATTGCCCTGGGCGAAAAATATGATACCCTTGTCATCACCGGCCCCAACACCGGCGGCAAAACCGTCAGCATCAAAACGGCCGGCCTGCTGAACGCGATGGCCCAGCACGGCTTCTTGATCCCGGCGCACGAAAGCAGTACCGTCTGCCATTTTGATGAATACCTGGTGGATATCGGCGATGAACAGAGCATTGAACAGAGCCTGTCCACCTTCTCCGGCCATATGAAGCGGATCACCGGCATTCTGGAGCTGGCCGGCCCCGATACCCTGACCCTGATCGACGAACTTGGTGCCGGTACCGACCCGGCAGAGGGCGCGGCGCTGGCCGTCAGCATTCTGGAAAGGCTGCGTAAGCAGGGCACCCTGCTGATGGCCACCACCCACTACGCTGAGCTGAAAATTTACGCGCTGGAAACCCCTGGCGTGGTGAACGCCAGCTGTGAGTTTGATGTGGAAAGCCTGGCCCCCACCTACAAGCTCAGCGTGGGCGTGCCCGGTAAGTCCAACGCGTTCCTCATCAGTGCCAAGCTAGGCATTCCGGAAAGCGTCATCGATGCCGCCCGTAATCATATGTCCAACGATGATAAGCGGCTGGACAGCGTTCTGGCCCAGTTGGATGATTTGAAGCTGCAGCTGAAAGCCGCTGAGGACGAAGCCGAAAAGGCCCGCTATGAAGCAGAGCATGCCCTGGAAAGCGCCGAGAAAAAGCGTGATGCCCTGATCAAACAGGGCGAGGAAGAGCTGGAAGCCACCCGCCGCAAAGCCCATGAGCTGATGCAGGGTGTGCAGAACCAGGCATATGCCCTGACGGACGAGCTGCGCCGCATCCAGAAAGATGAAAAGACCAACGCCGCCGCCCGTGCCGTGCGCGCCCGCGAAATTGCCCGCAAGGATACAGAGCAGCTGCTGAACCGTACCGAGAAAAAGCAGCCCAAGCGCCAGTTTGTGCCGCTGAAAGAGGTCAAGCCCGGCCAGGAGGTCGTGATCGCGGAGCTGGACCAGCACGCCGTGGTGCTTTCCCGCCCGGACAAAAACGGCATGGTGGAAGTGCGCGCCGGTATTTTGAAAACCAAGGTCCCCCTGACCGGCCTGTGCGCCCCCGATAAGATGGATAAGCGCACCCAAAAGCAGGAACCGCCGCGCACCCGCACCCGCGTGGAGCTGAACCACGACCGCAAGTCCAGCATGGAGCTGAACCTGCTGGGGTACACCGTGGAGGAAGCCCTGGCCGAAGTGGACCGCTTCTTGGACCACGCCATGCTCAGCAACCAGAACACCGTGTATATTATCCACGGCAACGGCACCGGCGCGCTGCGCAACGCCATCCAAAAGCACCTGCGCACCCACCGCGGGGTCAAATCCTTCCGCCTTGGCCGCTATGGTGAGGGTGAGAGCGGCGTGACCGTTGTGGAACTGAAATAACGGCGGATTTGTTTCAAAATTGAACAAAAGCGGGTGCGCTGTGAAATAATCTGGTACATTTTCCCGCATTTATCTATAGCACACGCGGCCCGCGCGTGCTATTCTATTATTAAGGTATATCTGAAAACAAAGAAAATGACGGATATTTCGCAAACACAAGCAGAATGTAAGGCAAAGAGCTGCAGGAATCCTTTGTGAATTCCAAGGCTTTTTAGCGCAAAATCCCGCTGTGTTTGTAGAAACAGACTGAATTTTCGACTTTTCAGATACACCCTAGGGGAATGCCCCAGGGGCAGCGCTGTACCGCTGCCTGCATACACTGTAACGGCCGCGCTGCTCCGCGGCTGCGAAAGAGGGATACCATGAAACCTGATTTGGAAAGCTCCCGCAGCTTTGCCATGACGCTGGCCCACCGCGCAGTGCGCGATGTGCGGCGCGATGGCTTCCGCCAGCTGCGTAACTATGTGGATATGTGCGCCCTTTTGGCGCAGCGTCCGGACTTAAAGCGCTTTTTTAACCATGCGCAGACCGTCTTGCAGCGCACCGACAGCCTGTATTATAAATTGATCAACAACCTTGTGGCACAGGTCAACGAGGATGCCATCTGCACCGCAGGCATCAACCTTGGGTTTGATGCCATCATCAGCTGTGCTTCCAACAACCGCAAGCAGAACGGGGAGACCCGTTCCTGGCTGAATGTGGGCTTTTGCAGCGCCCCGGAGCTGGACGATGCCATTATTCAGGCAGAGGCCGGTTCCAGCTATGCCTGGGTGCTGTATGCGGACGAGGACCTTACCCCGAAAACGGTCGCCATGCTGCAAAGCCATACCCACAGCGTGTTCTTTGTTCTGTTTGATGCCCAGAAATTTAATGAAGCAACCATGGAACGCGTTGCCGGGTGCAATAACGTGATCACACTGCTGTGCCTGCATGAGCCGGAAATTACCACCGAAGCCTGCCGCGCAGCCAACGCCATGCGCAGCAAACAGATGTTCTATGGCTTTTTGGTGGAAATGGGGCGGGCAGATGCCGCCCAGGCCGTGAATACCGACTGGCTGGATGTGCTGGCCCAGTATGGCCTGTTCTGCGTTTATACCCGCAAGCCGGATATGGATCAGCAAACCTCGGATGCTATGTACCGCCAAATCGTCCACAGCCGCATTGGCAGCGTTGCGATCCCCGTCCTGCTGCTGGATTGGGAACATGATGTAAAATACCTGAACAGCATGATCACCCCCAAAACGGAACTGGGCCAGTGCATCCCGGAGGGGAAAACTTTCCCGCTGAATTTTGACTGAACTGTAGAATAAATAAAACCGGCAGCTTTCCCGCTGAAATAAAGGGGAAAGCTGCCGGTTTTCGTTTATTGTTTATGGGCAATACCGCATAATTCTAAGTGCCGATACGGCGAGCGAGGTGCGGC
>ERZ834433.1949-NODE-1949-length-14496-cov-18.814071_pt1 | contig 14496 bp, 8 predicted proteins | sample MGYA00519948_ERZ834433 | MGnify/ENA primary metagenome ERZ834433 (study PRJEB31850, sample SAMEA3708752) | human gut metagenome | biome: human gut; feature: human-associated habitat; material: faeces | place: China | collected 2014 ...
TTAGGGAATAATAAAAGCTAAATTAACATGTACAAGTTATTGAGCGTTCGCCCTGCTTATGCCTATATTTGGGGTGCGGAAGCTACCGATAGAACTTTTAGTGGAACATGGTATAATAATTGGCGGGATTTTAGGGATAGAATAGATGGACAACCATTCTATATGCGTCGTCAATAAAACAGTGATAAAGATTAAAAATAAAGCCAGAGTCAATCATGATTCTGGCTTTGTTTTTTGAATATAGGAATTTATTTTTTCAAAAACAACTTCTTAAATTCCGCCGGATAAGGCGTCTCGAACTCCATTAAATCTCCCGTTACCGGATGATAGAAACAAAGTTTGAAGGCATGGAGTGCCAATCGTCCGATAGGGTTGGGAGAATCTTCTCTTCCATATCTTCCGTCGCCGATAATAGGATGGCCTAAATCCTGCATGTGTACACGAATCTGATTCTTTCGGCCAGTTTCCAAATCGAGTTCCAACAGAGAATATCCGTTAGCGCGTTTGATTGTCTTATAGTGGGTAATAGATTTTGATCCACCGTCATCATATTCACTGGAACTTACGTAAAGCGTTTTATCAGTCAGCCAGGAAACGACTGTATCATAATCTTTTTCCATACTACCTTCCACTACGGCTACATATCGGCGGTCGGTCACTATCTCATGCCAGTTGTCGCGTAGCGTCCGCTGCGTTTTTTCATCTTTGGCAAACATCATCAGACCGGAAGTATCTCTATCTAAGCGGTGAACGATAAACACACGGAATTGACGTCCGGAGCGTTGCACATATTCATTCAGTATCGTGTAGGCAGTGCGCTCTTTCTGACGCTCCGTATTGACGGATAGAAGTCCTTGCATCTTTTCGACGACAATGATATAGGCGTCTTCATATACAATCTTCAGCAATCTGTTATTAAATTCTTTCTTTCCCTTTTGCTTGCTGATTTTCACTTTCATGCCTGCTTCAAGGGGAAAGTTGAATTGCGTGGTTATCACATTATCAACAAACACGACCCGCTTGCTTAACAACGATTTTAATTTCGTGCGACTTGCATCCGGCATCTTGGCAGCCAGGAACTCCATTAATTCCATGGGCTCTTTGACTGCATAATTGGTATATTGAGCACGTGCTTTTTCAGCAGGAGTTCTTCTAGGTCTTTTTTTCATTTCTTTTTTCTTTTGAGAATTTATTTTTCACCACAGATTACACAGATTAACACAGATTTTTATTACTGATTATTATAATCTGTGCTAATCTGTGTAATCTGTGGTGAACTCTTTATCGAAGTTTCAGCAACACCACATTTTCTACGTGATGAGTGTGAGGGAACATATCTACGGGCTGAACAGCCTTCACCTTATACTTTTCATTCAGTAATTGCAGATCCCGCGCTTGAGTAGCAGGATTACAACTTACATATACAATTCGTTTCGGTTCCGCAAACAAAATGACATCAATCACATCCTGGTGCATACCGGCACGGGGAGGGTCTGTGATGATTACGTCGGGGCGCCCATGCTGATTGATGAAATCCTGCGTCAGCATATCTTTCATATCACCGGCATAAAAAATTGCGTTCTTGATATCATTGATCTCTGCATTCACCTTTGCGTCTTCAATAGCTTCCGGCACGTATTCGATACCGATCACCTGACGGGCTTGGCGTGAAACGAAATTGGCAATTGTTCCTGTTCCTGTATAAAGGTCATATACCAGTTCGTTTCCTGTTAATTCGGCAAAGTTACGGGCTATCTTATATAAATTATAAGCCTGTTCCGAGTTAGTCTGATAGAATGATTTCGGGCCGACCTTGAAACGCAGGCCTTCCATCTCTTCAAAGATGTGGTCTTTCCCTTTAAATACGTGAACGTCCAAATCGTTGATGGTATCGTTGCACTTATTATTAATAATGTATAGAAGCGAAGTGATTTCGGGGAAAGAGTCCGCTACGAATTGGAGTAATTGCTTGAACAGTTTCATTTCGTGATCTTCTGTAATCTTGCAAATGACGATTACCATCAGTTCCCCTGTGGAAGATGTGCGTATAATCATATTCCGTAGCATACCTTCCTGTGTGCGCAGATTGATGAAAGAATAATCGTGTTCGTAAGCGTAGTCACGTACTGCGTTCCGGATGTGGTTGGATATATTATCCTGCAACCAGCATTTCTCAATAGCCAGTACTTTGTCGAACGCTCCCGGAATGTGGAAACCTACCGCATTCATCTGATCGTATTTCACGTCCTGACGAACTTCCTCGTTTGTCAACCAGCGCTTATTTGAAAAGGTGAATTCCAGTTTGTTTCTGTAAAACTCCGTTTTGTCAGAACCGAGAATCGGAGAAATCTCAGGAAGTTCGATCTTTCCGATACGTCTCAAATTATCTTCCACTTGCTTTTGCTTATATCTGATCTGCTCTGAATAGGGGAGCACTTGCCACTTGCAGCCACCGCATACGCCATAATGTTGGCAGAAAGGAACAGCGCGATTGGGCGACAGCTCGTGAAACTTCACCGCTTCAGCTTCGGCATATTTATTCTTTTTACGCTTGATTTGCAGGTCTACAACATCACCCGGCACTACATAAGGAACAAAAATCACCAGGTCGTTTACTTTTGCTATGGCTTTTCCTTCGGCAGCCACATCCATGATTGTTACCTTCTCCAATAAGGGAAGCTCTTTTTTCTTTCTTGCCACTTTTACACCAGTCTAATAATTACTTTGCAAAAGTAGGTATTTTTTTTGGAAAAAATTCGGGTATACAGAATTATTCCGGATTGTAATGTCGAAATTGCATTTTGATAGAAAGTTTTTTCGCAAAAAGTTTTCAAGTTTGCGAAATATCCTTAGATTTGCGAACAGAAAAAAGTCATAATGTAACTTTAAACACAATATTATGGATAAAAAAAGAGTTTATACCTTTGGTAATGGTCAGGCAGAAGGAAAGGCTGACATGAAGAATTTGCTCGGTGGTAAGGGAGCCAACCTTGCTGAAATGAATTTAATCGGAATTCCTGTCCCTCCCGGATTCACAATAACTACAGATGTTTGTACGGAATACAATACGTTAGGACGTGATAAAGTGGTTGAGTTGCTGAAAGATGAAGTTGTAAAAGCAATCGCTCATGTGGAAGCGTTGATGAAATCTAAATTCGGTGATGTTGAAAATCCTTTGTTGGTATCTGTACGTTCCGGTGCACGCGCATCTATGCCGGGTATGATGGATACGATCCTGAACCTCGGATTGAATGATGAAGTGGTGGAAGGTATTATCCGTAAAACGGGTAATGCACGTTTTGCATGGGACTCTTATCGTCGTTTTGTACAGATGTACGGTGACGTTGTGTTGGGCATGAAGCCTACCAATAAAGATGATATCGACCCGTTCGAAGCTATCATCGAAGAGGTGAAGAAAGCGAAAGGGGTAGAACTGGATAACGAGTTGAAAGTGGAAGACTTGCAGGAACTCGTAAAGAAATTCAAGGCTGCCGTAAAAGAACAGACCGGAAAAGATTTCCCGACTTGTGCATACGAACAACTTTGGGGAGCTATCTGTGCTGTATTTGATTCATGGATGAATGAACGCGCTATTCTTTATCGTAAGATGGAAGGTATACCTGATGAATGGGGTACAGCTGTCAATGTACAGGCTATGGTGTTCGGTAATATGGGTGATACATCGGCTACAGGTGTTTGTTTCTCACGAGATGCCGGTACAGGCGAAGACCTTTTCAATGGTGAATACCTGATTAACGCACAAGGTGAAGATGTAGTGGCAGGTATCCGTACTCCACAGCAGATCACTAAGATTGGTTCTCAACGTTGGGCTGTATTGGCTGGCGTTACCGAAGATGTTCGTGCTGCGAAATTCCCTTCAATGGAAGAAGCAATGCCGGAAATCTATAAAGAATTGGATGCTCTCCAGACTAAACTGGAAAATCATTATAAAGATATGCAGGACATGGAGTTCACCGTACAGGAAGGTAAACTCTGGTTCCTCCAGACACGTAATGGTAAGCGTACAGGTGCTGCCATGGTAAAGATTGCTATGGACTTGCTCCGTCAGGGTATGATTGACGAAAAGACTGCTTTGATGCGCGTGGAACCGAATAAGCTTGATGAATTGCTCCACCCTGTATTCGATAAGGATGCTTTGAAGAAAGCCAAAGTGTTGACCCGTGGTCTTCCGGCTTCTCCGGGTGCTGCAACCGGTCAGATCGTATTCTTTGCTGATGACGCTGCCGAATGGCATGCTGCCGGTAAACGTGTGGTGATGGTGCGTATCGAAACTTCTCCGGAAGACTTGGCCGGTATGGCAGTGGCCGAAGGTATTCTTACGGCTCGTGGCGGTATGACTTCTCACGCGGCTGTTGTGGCTCGTGGTATGGGTAAATGCTGCGTATCGGGTGCAGGTGCATTGAACATTGATTATAAAAACCGTACGGTAGAGATTGACGGTGTACTACTGAAAGAAGGTGACTATATCTCTTTGAACGGAAGTACAGGTGTAGTATATAATGGTAAGGTAGAAACGAAGGCTGCAGAGCTTTCCGGCGACTTTGCCGAATTGATGACACTGGCTGATAAATATACTCGTTTGCAGGTACGTACCAATGCGGATACTCCTCATGATGCGGAAGTTGCACGTAACTTCGGTGCAGTAGGTATCGGCCTTTGCCGTACAGAACACATGTTCTTCGAAGGCGAAAAGATCAAAGCAATGCGTGAAATGATCCTGGCGGAAAATGCAGAAGGACGTCGGAAAGCATTGGCTAAGATTCTTCCATATCAACAAGAAGACTTCAAAGGTATCTTTAAAGCAATGGCTGGTTGCCCGGTAACCGTTCGTTTGCTTGATCCTCCTTTGCATGAGTTCGTTCCTCACGATTTGAAGGGACAGCAAGAAATGGCGGATACGATGGGTGTAAGCCTGCAATATATCCAGCAACGTGTAGAGTCACTGTGTGAACATAACCCGATGTTGGGTCACCGTGGTTGCCGTTTAGGAAATACTTATCCTGAAATTACTCAAATGCAGACACGTGCAATTTTGGGTGCTGCATTGGAACTGAAGAAAGAAGGAGTGGAAACTCATCCGGAAATCATGGTTCCGTTAACCGGTATCTTGTATGAATTCAAGGAGCAGGAAAATGTGATTCGCTCGGAAGCTAAGAAATTGTTTGAGGAAGTAGGAGATAGTATTGACTTCAAAGTAGGTACAATGATCGAGATCCCGCGTGCTGCTTTGACTGCCGACCGTATTGCTTCTTCTGCCGAGTTCTTCTCATTCGGTACAAATGACTTGACGCAGATGACCTTCGGTTATTCTCGTGATGATATAGCTTCTTTCCTTCCTGTTTATCTGGAAAAGAAGATTTTGAAAGTAGACCCGTTCCAGGTTCTCGACCAGAATGGCGTGGGACAGTTGGTACGTATGGCTACAGAAAAGGGCCGTGCTATCCGTCCGGATCTGAAATGTGGTATTTGTGGTGAACATGGTGGTGAGCCTTCTTCAGTGAAGTTCTGTCACCGGGTAGGTTTGAACTACGTTAGTTGTTCTCCATTCAGAGTGCCGATTGCCAGATTGGCGGCCGCTCAGGCTGCAATCGAAGAATAAGGGCGGTATAGCTGATATTCAGTTAATTAGGCGGTATGCTTTTCATTTACAAAGGCTTACCGCCTATTGTATTTTAAAAATGTACGTGCATTTTGCACAAAAAATGAGTAGAATAAACGCAAATGTTGTACAATAGTTATGCAGTTTTGACAACAGTGTTGTACAAGTGTTGTACAAATGCTTTCTCCGTATAGTCAATAAGTTACGGACGTTTTGCCCCAATCACATTGAAACACGGAACAGTCGCTTTGGAACACAGTACACCCAAACAGAATGTTTAATTATAAAACGAATATAAAATGGCAACATTGAAAGCAGTAGTGAGAACGGCACGGGCTGACGGATTTTATCCGGTGTATATCCGGGTGACTCATCATCGAAGCTCTGCGTTCATTAAGACAGACAAGATGGTGACGAAGAAGGAACTCACCAAAACTAATGAGATTAAAGACCCGTATGTTTTGCAATTCTGTTCGCAGAGAATATTGGAGTATACGGAGAGGCTTAATAGCAAAAATATCGAGCATTGGACAGTCAAGGAAGTAGTCGAGTTTCTTGCAAGTGGGAATGATGACGTTTGTTTTTCAGATTATGCACGAAAGCATATCAACCGAATGATTGACAACGGTCAACAACGTAATGCTAAGAACTATCAGCTGGCATTGCAACATCTGGAGCGTTTTTTAGGAACAACGCAGATAATGTTCTCACACCTTACATCGCACTTGATGAATAGGTGGATTAAGTCGCTTGAACAGACACACCGAGCTAAGGAGATGTATCCTATCTGTATGCGACAAGTATTTAAAGCTGCTATTCTGGAGTATAACGACTATGATAATGGGATTATTCGTATAAAGACTAATCCATGGGTGAAAGTGGAGATTCCTTCGGCAGATCGTGCAGAAAAACTTGCCATTACACCCGAAGCGTGTCGGGAATTCTTTTCATTTCCTCTGCCGGAAAGTAAGATGAAATATCCACAGACGGAGTTCGGACGTGATATAGCCATGATGGTGCTTTGTTTGGCAGGAATCAACACAGTTGATCTATACAATTTGAAAAAGCAGGATTATCGGAACGGCATCATTCACTATCAGCGTGCCAAGACAAAGAAATTTCGTGCCGACGGTGCATATATGGAAATGCGCGTGCCGGCAATTATTCAACCGCTCTTCGATAAATATCTCAATACGAAAGAGGATGACGATCGTCTGTTCAATTTTTATCAGCGTATGACAACATCTGACAGTTTTGGTTCCAATGTTAACAGTGGAATTAGGCAAATATGTGAGGCCATGGGAATGGCAAAAGAAGAACGGTATTCGGTCTATACATTCCGGCACACGTGGGGTACTGTGGCACAGAATGACGTGAGAGCTTCAATTGATGAGGTTGCATTTGCGATGAATCATGCTGCTGGACATAAGGTAACACGGGGCTATATAAAGATTGATTATTCTCCTGCTTGGGAATTAAACGAGAAAGTGGTTGATTTCATTTTCTTCTCCGGTAAGACATCTGTTCGCGAGCAGAAGCAGGAAGATACGCATTTTAGATTATCATTCCGATATATGGTAAATGGGGCGGCTTACCACAATGGACAGAAAGTTGCAGAGTTGACTGATGTAGGATTCAACAACGTGGACGATGTTATAGCACGACTTGTGACAATGTTACCCCAAGATATTCCTAACCGTTCTATGGTGATGTTTAAAATCGTCAATCTTGATAAGAATCAGACGGTAGTATATCAGCGGCAGAAAGGAAAGGGCTTCTGATTTTTTCGAACCTACAAGGAACTTTTTCTTTGTAGGTTTTTGTTTTTATGAAGAAAAGCGACATCCTTTCGGATATCGCTTTCAAGCAAAACTGTATTATATTACCCCTAAGGGTAAGCAACTCCTCGCGTCTAAAGTAGAGAGAAGTAGATTATTCTTCGTCGTCCTCTTCATCTCCAGCAAGTTCGACCAGCTTATCCTCAATGGTCTTTTTCGTCTCTGTTGCGACATCAAGTGTTGTTGTCTGCAATTTCGGTGCAACATAAGCTGTAAACTTTTCCATAGCTGCAACTCTATCTTTGGGGTCAAGGTCGGCTATATCCTTCACGAAAATATCAGAATTGAAGTATTCGTCGAGCATTTTTGCAATTGCTCCACGGACTGTTGAGGACACTTTGTTAGGTGTTCCTGCTACTCTCCCTCCTGTTTTTCTTCCCTGTGCCATGAACTGTAAAAAGATAAAATGATGTTGCGAATATAAGGGCTTACTTTCGCACTAGAGGTATAACTTTTAATAATTAAAACAAAGGTCTTATGGGATTAATTGGAAGTGCTATAGGTGCAGCAGGCAGTATATTCGGCGGTATTAAAGCATCAAAAGCCATGAAGAAAATTAAGAGCAACGTTGAGGCGCAGCGACAGAAGAACCAAAATTGGTATGATCGCAGGTACAATGAGGATTATACGCAACGAGCCGATGCGCAACGTATTCTTACGCAGACGGAAGAGAGTATCAAGAACCGTAATAAGCAGGCAGCTGGTATACAGGCTGTAATGGGCGGTACTGATGAAAGTGTAGCAGCTACAAAAGAAGCGAATAGCAAGGCTCTTGCTGATGCAACATCACAGATTGCAGCACAGGCGGATGCGCGCAAAGACAACATCGAGGCTACCTATATGCAGAATGACAATGCTTTTGTTGAGCAACTTAATCAATTAGAAAAAGGTAAGGCAGAAGCGATAGCCGGAGCCGTACAAGGAGTAACGAGTGCGGCAAGCAAAATGCCATTTTAATGTGTGGAGGTAACTTATGGCGACATATGATGATATATTAGGTAATGGAAGTGGCACACCTTTTCCGAAAGGTTCTAAAGAATGGCATGAACAGCAGCAAGACGGTTCTTCTGCACCTCCACCTGTAAAGGGTACACAGGAATGGGCGGAACAAAAAGCGGCCACCGCTCCTGTTGTTACCGCACTCAAACCTGACATAACTACTACACCGCCACCTCCGACCAAACAAGAAGGCTCGGACGGTGGTGCCCTTTCATACACCGAACTGTTCAAGAAGCTTAATCCTTATACTCCACCGACTGACGAAGAACTTGCTAAAGAAAAGAAAAAGCAAAAACGTGACCAAATTTTTGCGGCAATTGGTGATGGCATATCTGCTCTCTCCAATTTGTATTTTACAACGCAGGGTGCATCGAATATGTACAGTGGAAAAAACACAGCTTCGGAAAGGCTACAGGTTAGGTATGATCGATTAATGAAAGAACGTAATGAGAATGCCCGGGCTTATTTGAGCGGCCTGTTTGGTGCTATGCAGGCTGATGATGTCAAAGCGAGAGATGATCGTAATTGGAGACATCAGTTAGCACGCGAGAAAAGAGCCGATGCCATTGCGGACGCAAAGGAAAAACGAGATAACCAGATATTTGACCTCAACGTTAAGCTCCAAAACAATAAAATATCAGCAGCCGAAGCTGATGCAGAACGTAAAAGAGTGGAGGCCGAATATGCTGATGACCTTGCAAAGGCTAGGCTTGAAACTGAAAAGGCTAAAGCGGGCGCTTCAAAAGCTTCTGCTTCCGCATCCAATGCTAGAGCTGGGTATTATAACCGTGGTGGTAGTGGCGGCAATAAGAAAAGGATGACACTTACTATTGATGGTAAGACCACTTACTATGATACGAAAGAAGATTATGAGAGAGCGGTGCAGCGTGAGGCTAAACGGTTAGGTATTAAGACTCACCAATATGTGAAAACCACAGAAAATGATGTAATGGGGGCAAAAGAAAAGAATGTCTCTACTCCAAAACCTATCAGCCAACTTGCCGGTGAAGTTGAAACGGCATCGAATAAGAAGAAAAGTCCAACAGCCGGAGATAATAGTAGTAATAAAAAGAAAAGTCCAACATCATAAATGAAACATTATGCCTGAAAATGAGGATAAAATAAAGAAACTATACGATACGTTTGTTTCTGATGGTTACGATATGGAGAGTGAAGAAGATTTCCGCAAGAACTTATCGGATTCTACAAAACGCAAGGCAGCTTATGATGCTCTAGTGAAAGAAGGTTATGAGATGGAACCGTTTGAAGAGTTTGAGAATAATATAGGTTTCGGAAAGATTCAAACACCTGTACCGGAGCCTGCTGTACAAACAGAACAGGCGTGGCAACCTACCGAACAAGAAAAAGCAGAGATGATTGCCAGTACAAACCGTATGATGCAGAATGTGGAAACACAGATACAAGACGCAAATGAACGTGTAGATAATATACAAGAATACGGGTTGAATCTCGGATTGCAAACTAAAGAGGGTAAAATGCAGTTTAATCCTGAAAATGGGAAACTGGAAAAAACATATATTACTCCACTTGGTAACAAGACTACTAGTAAACCTCTTGCTGACATCGAGAGTTTCCGGTACCGACAAGCTGCCGATATGTCAATCGGCGGACAGTTACGCAAGGCTAATCTCCGTTTGCAGGAGTTAAAAGCTAAGCAAGCGGAAAGAGCCTCCGAAGTGCATAAGGAATGGGTAGAAGAAACGGAAAAGAACAAAGCGCCGCTCGCTGCCATATTGGGAGCAGCCACTTACACACCGCGCCAGCAATCAGACAAGGAAAACAGCACATTGAGAGTAGCCATTAGAGAAACAGAAGAGCTCATCAAGAACCTTGAAGAACAGAAAGACCGTGAAAATGGGGTTGATGTAGGCTTTTGGCGTGGTTTTGGTCGTACTATGGGTGATGTACGCACGTGGGATTTCGGTATGGGTGATATGGCGGATGCCATGACCATGATGAATGCCGACAAACTTAAAGGTGATAATGCCACAGAGGGCGAGCGTGAATCTCATGATATGATGATGGGTGCAATCCATGAGAAACAACAGGCAGAGGAAAGATACGGTGGAAATGCCGACTTTTGGAACAGAGCCGGTGTCATGACTGGATATATGCCTTCATTTATGTTGGATTTCATTTTGACTGGTGGCGGATTTAAGGGTTTGTCTACATTCTCAAAAGGAAGCACTAAAGTCGCCGCAAAGGTCATAGGTAAAGAAACAGCTGAAAAAATGGCTCAACAGGGGTTCAAATCCTATATTAAAGAGAATGGTGTCAGAGGGTTAGGACAGTACGCAACAGATTGGACTATCAAAGCGCTTGGGACAACCGCAGATGATTTGCTTGTACATGCTCCGGCGATGACAAACACCATACAGGCAGGAAAAACGGTCTCTGACATCATTGACCGGAAGCTAGGTGATGTGGTTGTTGATGAAAACGGTAACTATGATTTCTCCAATGATAAGACCTGGGGAAGTGCAATATGGCAAGGTGAAGCCAATGCTATCATTGAGAATTATTCGGAAATGTTCGGTGCGCACCTTGATCCCATTTTTACACTTGGTAATATGAGTAAACTCGCCAATGTTCTAGGGGCAAAGCGATTGGGAGGTGTACTCTCAAAGGCAGATGCCGGTGCATTGAATAGCATAATGGGACAAACTCATCAGATGTTCAATAAAATGGGTGTCAGTGATTATGTTGGTGAAGTCTCTGAAGAATACTACGGTCAATTGTGGCGCACAATGCTTAGTCTTGATGATGCTTATCAGCAGAATCCGGACGGCACACGTACTAACTTATTTGCAACTGGACAATTTCACGGTGATATTTGGGGTGGAATGGCACTCTCTATGGGGGTGATGGGGGCAGGAAAACATACCTTGTCTGCCGCAAATTATGCATCCATGAAGCATGGCGTGAACAAAGCAGATGCAAAAGTGAATGAATTACTTGGAAAAGAAGTATGGGAGCCGTTGAAGGCAACACTTGACCTTACTACCAATGAGAATATCGGTGAAGTTGCGGAACTTGTTGCCGGTGATAAAGATTTTACCGCTGATGAGAAAGCAGCCGTACTGAATTATATGGAACGTTCGTTGAATTTGCGTGGATTCAATCTTGCTTCTATGGCCCGGTCCCGTGGCGGTGTTCAAAGTGAAAGCGAACAACAGGCAAATGACAGTTATCTTGACGGATACAACGTTACTTCCTCGCAGGAAATGAACGATGCGAAGAACCTGTACGAATACCATCGAACACAAGTGGCAGACCTTGCAGATGAGAATATGTTTGCGATGATTGAAGAGAATCCGATTGCCGCATTGGAGTTTGTGAACGGGAATGAGCAATGGAGTGATGAGGATAAGTCTTCTGTTATCGACTATATCAATGCCAAGCAGGTTTACAATGGCATGATTCAACGTGTACGTGATGATATAGACGGACGGGTGGAACAGAGCAATTCGATGATAGATGCACGTGTGAACCGCAAGACAGGTATGATACAGGGGGCAACCATGAAGCAGGATGAACGCAAGGTGTATGTTCTTAGTGGGACTCTTGTACCATATGCAGATGGTAGCGGTGTAAGTGTGACTGATTCTGACAATAGCATCATTGTTCGTGATGCGGACACAGGTGGGCTTGAACAAGTATCTCCCGATGCTATATTGTCTATTGATGATGTACAAGACCCATACGAGCAGAAGGAGTTGGTTGCACAATCTATCAGAGAACAATTTGCACGTGAAGCTGCGGATAAGATTGATGGTGTTGTCACATTCAATCCGGGCGAAACCTATACCATTGCCGGTGAAGGCGGTTCGCAAATACAGGTCACAATAGTTTCAGATGAGAACGGAATCATAGACAATGGCGACGGAACTATCAATGTGACAGACGGAACAAATGTATTCCCTATAGCAAAAGAGGCTATCCAACAGTTTGTGGATGCATCTAACATTGCACGAATCGCAGAGTTTGAGCAACAGAGAGCTGAAGAAAACCTTGCTTTGCAGCAGGAAGAGCAGGAAGCAGACCGACCGCAATATGCAATGAATGACCTTGTGATGCTCCGTGATGAAAATGGTATAGGTATTCGTGGTAACATCACCGCCGATGTGGATGCCGATGGACTATATGAAGTTTATACGGAAGATGCCTTGAATGGTAAGCGTGTGAATATGTTTACCCGTGAAGAGCTTGATTCCATGCTGATAGAACACAATGGGCAACTTGTTGAGATTGCCGATTCAAGTGTGAATGATAATTCGGAAGTGGCAGAAAGTTCTCTGGGGGAACAGCAGCTGCAAGCGTCTGTATTAGAACGAATCCCTAAAGATGAACAAGGTAATCCTATCTATGAACAGGCGGAAACCCCGGATGTTGCTTGGGATGCTATTGTTGAGCAAACAGAGGGAGACGAAGCTATGGCCCAGTCCGTGGCTGACGGAATGGTTGCGGACAAGGAAGCAGTATTGAAGAAAGTCGAGAAAACGAAATCTGCTGGTGGAAACACTATTGCAGAGAAGATCGCAGCTGAAAAGGAGCGCAAAGCGGCAATTGATGCAGCCAAACAGGAATTGTCCATCTGGCAAAAGATAGCCGGCACTGCCAACCGCAGAAAAATGGAAGCAGATGCGGAGCGCAGACGCATTGCCGATGAAGCTGCCGCATTGCGCAAGGCGGAAGAAGAAAAATTGCGTGCAGAGCGTGAGGAAGCAGAACGCAAGGAACGTGAAGCACTTAACGGAGTTCCCGATATAGTGGAAGATGTTCCTAAAGATGCTCGTGCAAGAGGATATAGACGTGTAAACGGCCATAAGGTTGACAGACAAGAACCATTACAGGCTGTACAAGGCAAAGAGGTGAATGTGAAATTTAGCAATGATGTAGTGGCTCCCGGCAATGTGACTGTGATTGATGCGTCATTGTTGCAACCGAGTCATATACAAGGTGTGCGCAATCCTCTGCATTTTATTGATGAAGCGCAACCAAAGGAACGCAATGACGAAGCAAGCGTATTGTCTGCACGGAAAATCGCCGAGAACATTCGTCCGGAAGAAATCACATCAGGTATTACCGCTTACACCGGTGCGCCGACCGTAAACGAACGTGGTGAAGTAATACAGGGAAACAACCGTAGTGATGCCTTGCGCCTGATGTGGGAAAGTCATTCGGAACAGGCCGAAGCATATAGACAATACCTGAAAGACCATGCGGAAGAGTTTGGACTGCGTGCCGAGGACATTGCGCCCATACAAAGCCCGGTGTTGGTAAATATGCTTCATGTGGACGATACAGAAGCCCTCAATCTTGGTCAGTTTGTTGCACAAGACACAGAAAGTGGAGGTGTTGAACGTATCAAACCTAAAAACACCTTGCAGCGCATGGGAACCGAAATGCGTTCGTTTGCCAACCTGTTGCTTAGGACTTCGGATGATGAAATGTCGTTTGCCGGACTTGTGGATGCCAATGGTGCAAATGTTCTAAAATGGATGAGTCAAAGAGGTTTCATCAGTCACACACAATACAAGAGTGCGTTTGACAGCAAGGGCAACCTAACTCCTGAATCCAAGAATGATTTGCGTGGCATCATGTATCAAAGCATCTTCAAGGACGGCAGCACACGGTTGGAGGAAATGTTCAACGTATTGCCGGTAAAAGCACAAAAGGCTATTCTTGCTACTGCTTTCCGTGATTATGACAGTTCGAACAGTGAACGAATGGTAGATGAGATACAGAATTCCGTTCGCGCTTACTATGCTTTGTCCCAAGATAAAATGTTTGCAGAGGCAAAGAATTTCAAGGAAGCACGTATTGCTGTAGAAAACTGGAAACGCCAGTATCAAATGGATGATGTTACAGGGGAAAGTTATCTCCCTGCTGATAATTTCAGTAACTTTGTCTTGCATTTGGCCGCAATGTATAAAGGTGAAAGCCAAAGCTTCATTCAAAACACATTCGGCAAGATTTATGACCTTATACAAGGTACACAGGAAGAAACTCTGTTCG
>ERZ834433.1960-NODE-1960-length-14428-cov-3.879705_pt1 | contig 14428 bp, 9 predicted proteins | sample MGYA00519948_ERZ834433 | MGnify/ENA primary metagenome ERZ834433 (study PRJEB31850, sample SAMEA3708752) | human gut metagenome | biome: human gut; feature: human-associated habitat; material: faeces | place: China | collected 2014 ...
CATACCACGGCAGGCGATTGACGTGCACGTGCTTCTTGCTGGCGGGGTAGGTCAGATAGCCCATGATGATGATCAGGCCGAGGAATGCCGTCAGGCGCACCTCGAGCGCGGCGGTGCTGAACAGGGTCGACCAGATGCAGTAGACCGAGAACAGCGCCATGACGACGGAAATGACGATCTTGGGCTTGCCCGCCCAGATGCGGGTGGCAGACTCGCGGTCATACTTGCGCATGACGGCGTCCATATCCTCCTGCAGAGAAGCGGCTTCCGCAGCGGCTGCGGTCTTTTTGGTGTCAGACATATAGGGGGAAACCTCCGTTCCGGGTAGAATGGAAAAACTACGGCGTCAGGGGTACTGACGCCGTAGCGAACATTTACGGGATGCGGCGCATCACCGGGTCAGGCATCAATAGGTGCCGGCCTTGATGGTGGCGGCGGTGTAGTACGGGGACGCGGACAGCAGGGACTGCACGTGGCTGTCGTCGAGGCTGACAAGGTAGACATTACCGGCGGTGGCGAGGTCGGTGATGGCCGTGGTGGGCGCACCGGCGACGATGAACGCGGCGTCGATCTTGCCGTCCTTCAGGCTCTCGGCGCTGTCGCCGAAGCTCTGGTACACAGCGGAGATATCGCTCTCCTTGAGGTCATAGGCGTTGAGCACGTCAATGGCGTTGAAGTACACGCCGGAGCCGGCTGCGCCGATGGAGACCTTCTTGCCGGCGAGGTCGGCAACGGTCTTGATGTCAGGGTTGGTGGTGACAATCTGCACCTGCTCCTGATACAGCTGGGCAACGACGGAGAAGCCGGTGACCGGGCTCTCGAACAGGCGCTGGCCGTTGTAGGCGTAGTTCATGACGTCGCTCTGCACGAACGCGAGCTGGACGTTGCCGTTGGTCAGATCCTCGACGTTGGCCTGAGAGCCGCCGGAGGTGAGGGCCGTGACCTTGCAGTCGGACTTGCCGGAGACGAAGGAAGCGAGCACGCCGCCGAAGGCGTAGTACGTGCCGGACTCGCCGCCGGTGCCGAAGCTGAGCGCGGAAGCGGTGCCGTTGCCGGCGCCTTCCTTGACCGCGTCGACCTTGAAGCCCTTCTCCTCAAAGTACTTGGCAGCGCCGGGGTGATACGGCACGCCCTTGACCGAGGCGGCAGCCTCGAGGTTCAGCTCTGCGCCCTTGCCGTGCTGAGCGGCGATGGCGTCGAGGTTATTGAAGATGGTGGACACGAACGCATAGATCTCGTCGGTCGGGACATCGTCGCGGGCGATGACGATCGCGCCGACGGAGACGGTGTTGGTATCGACCTTGGAAGCGGAACCCGTGTCGTCGGTCTTGGTGTCGGTATTGCCGCCGCCGCAGGCGCACAGCGCAAACACCATGACGAGGGCCAGAGCCAGCGCCACGATTTTGTTGAACTTCATAATAGTTTCTCTCCTTTTTGAAATTTTCCTCTTCAGAAGATTCAATATGCGTTCATTATACCTGCAATTTGTGCAAATTTCAAGCGAAAAATGAAACTTTATGCCTGTTCGTGTGCAAAAACTTTCACACACTAACAGTTTTCTGATACAAATCGCCACATCTTGCGCCTTTTGGGCAGATTTTCCCTCATCGGGTACAAGATACCTTTTCCATACAGAAAAAGGTCCGGTCTGTGCAGTTTTTGCACAGACCGGACTCGGGGTTGTATGCACTTATTCGTCCTTGTCGGAAGCCGGATCGGGCTGCACGAGCACACGCTCGACGCGGCGGCCGTCCATGGCCAGGACTGTGACGGTGAGATTTTCGTACCGGAAGCTGTCGCCCGGCTTCGGGAACGTGCCGAAGCGCTCGAGCGTCCAGCCGCCGACGGTGGCGCTGTCGGCATCGTCGAGGGCATCCTCATTCCAGCCGAGCAGCTCAAGAAAGTCCGAGATCGTCATGTCGCCGTCGAGCTCATACCCGCCGTCGGAGCGTGCAACGACCTCGCGCTCGACCTCGTCGGTCTCATCCCAGATGTCGCCGACGAGCTCCTCGAGCACGTCCTCCATCGTGATGACGCCGAGCGTGCCGCCGTATTCGTCCGTGACGACGGCGAGGTGCTTCTGCTCGCGGCGGAGCTTTGCCAGCACGTCGGGCAGGCGCGTGGTCTTGTAGACGAAGCACGGCGGAATGAGCTGCGCGCGCAGATCGTCCGGCCGGCCGTCCATCATGGCCTTGAAAAAGCGGTTGAGGTACAAAAATCCGATGATGTTGTCCACACTGTCGGAGTAGACCGGCAGGCGGGAATACGTCGATTCGTCGATGACGCGCAGGATCTCGTCCCAGTCGTCGTCGATGTCGATGGCGACCATGTCGACGCGGGCGGTCATGGCCTCGCTCGCGCTGATGTCGGAAAAGTCGAGCGCGGAGCGCAGCAGCTCGCTGCGGTCCTCGTCGAGCACGTCCTCGTCCTCGGCAGTCTCGATGATCGACTGCAGCTCCTGCGAGGCAGCCTCCTCCGGATCGCCGTCACCGGTGTCGCCGCGCAGCGGGCGCGTGATCAGGTGCACGAGACCGACCACGAGCCAGATCACGGGATAGAGCACGATCGACAGCGCGCGGATGACATAGGCATTGCGCAGGGCGATGCCGTTGGCGTTCTGCTTGGCGACGATCTTCGGCATCGTCTCGCCGAAGATGATGACCAGCAGCGTCAGCACGACCGTGGACACCCACGTCCACTGTTCGCCCGCGAGCAGGATCACGATCACGGAACCGAGCGACGACGAGGCGATGTTGACCAGATTGTTGCCGATGAGAATGGCACTCAGGGCACGGTCATAGTGGTCGAGGATGCCGACGGCTGCCCTGGCACGGCGGCTGCCGTCCTCAGCGGCATTTTCCAGCCGCAGACGGTTGGCCGACGAATAGGACATCTCCGACGCGGAGAAGAACGCGGACAGCGCGATCAGCACGACGAGCGCGACAAAATACCACACGATGCTCATGCCGGCTCGCCCCCTTTCTCCGGGGCGGCCTCAGCGGCCGCAGCCTCGTCCGGTTCCTCCGGCAGCAGGCGCACGATGAGCTTGACGATGCGCTTCTGGCGCATATCGGAGATGCGCACGTCGAGCCTGTGATAGCGGAAGCCCTCCCGCTCGCGCGGGATGTAGGAAAACTGCTCGTATGTCCACTCGCCGAGCAGCTTGTAGCACAGCTCCTCGTCGTCCTCTGGGTCGGTGTAGTCGAGGCGGTCGAACACCTCGCCGACGGTCATCTCGGCATCGACCTCATAGCGGCCGCCGCCGAGCGGCACGAACGACTCCTCGACCACGTCGTCCTCGTCCCAGATCTCGCCGACGAGCTCCTCAACGATGTCCTCCACGGTGACGATGCCGAGCGTGCCGCCGTAGTTATCGGTGACGATGGCGAGATTTGCCTTGCGGCGGCTGAGCTCGGGCAGCACCTCGGCGATGAGCGTGCTCTGGTGCACGAACACCGGCTCGTCGAGCAGCGGACGGATGTCCACAGCCTTGCCGCCGGCTTTGATGCAAGCCTTGATGTATTTGCGGATCTGCAGGATGCCGATGACATTGTCCACGCTGTCGGCGTACACGGGCAGGCGGCTGTGGCGCTGCTCGCGCACGTAGGCAAGGATCTCCTCTGGCGGGTCGTCCACATCCACGGCGGCGACATCGACACGCGCCGTGATGACGCTCTCGACCGGCACCTCGGCAAACGAGAGTGCCGAGCTCATGAGCTCGCCGCGCTCGGCGGTCAGCTCTCCGTCGTCGGTCATGTTCTCGATAATATCGGCCAGCTCATCCTCCGTCACGGTCACGGCGGGCTCGCCGCGGATACAGCGGGCGGCGGCGTTGCCGATGGCGGTGAGCAGCACGGACAGGGGATGAAAGAGCACCATGAAAAACCGCAGCGAACGTGCCGTGGCCATGGCCAGACGCTCTGCGTATTTCTTGGCGATGCTTTTCGGCAGCATCTCCCCGGCGAAGAACACGACCACGGTCGTGACCAGCGTCGCGGCGGTGACCGCCCACATGCCCCACACCCGCTGCACGGCCACGGTCACGATCGTCGCGATCGTCAGGTGCAGGATGTTCGTGCCGATCAGCAGCGTCGTGATCGCCTGATCGAAGTGGTCGAGCACATACAGCGCCTGCTCGGCGCGGCGGTTGCCGTGGTCAGCGGCGGCTTTGAGCCGGATGCGGCTCGCGGATGCAAACGCTGTCTCCATGACGGCGAAATAGGCCGCGCCAAGGAGCAGCACGATGATAACAGGCAAAAGATTCCATAAATCCTGCTTAGGGCCAGCGTCCATTGCGGATCATCACACTCCTGAATACCTCCCCCGGCCGATGCCTATCCGGTCGGGAGATAAATTAACGTTCATGATACCATAAAATGCCCGGCGCGTCAACGGCTTTTCTCCTCCGTGACGGCGACGTTGCCGGGCCCCGCGAGCTCGCGCAGCTCCTCGACGAGCGCGGGGTGCACACAGCAGCGGGCCGCGGCGCGCTTGCCTGTGTCCTCAAAAACGAGCACGAGCTGCTCGTCACCGGGGAACATTTGCAGGATCAGCTCGATGCGCTTGCGCGCCGGGTGCTCCTTATCCGGCAGCCGCACCCAGAGCCGGTGCCGCGGCGGTGCCTCGGGCCGGGGCGGCGGGTCGCGGCGCGGCGGCATGCGCAGTGTCTCAAGTCCCTGCTCGCTGAGCGGCAGGACCTGATCCGCCACGAGCTGAGGGTCGGATTCGTCGCGCGTCGAGATGCGCCCCGAAACGAACAGCGCGGGCGTCTCCTGCGCGAGCAGGTCGCGGCAGGCATCAAGCGCGGGCGAAAAGACGATGACCTCCATGCTGCCGCTGTCGTCCTCGAGCTGGAGGTAGGCCATGCGCGTATTCTTGCGCGTGGCGCGCTCGCGGCTGGCGGTACAGATGCCGGCGATGACCACACGCTGCCCGTCACGGTAGCGGTGCGGGGCGGCATCCGGCGCGTGAAAGCTCGCCAGAATGTCGCCCATGGGCGCGGCCTTCGCCTGCTGCGCAAGGGAGCGGTACGCATCCATCGGGTGGCCGGTGAGATAGAGGCCGGTGGTCTCGCGCTCCATGGCCATGAGCTCGGCGCGGGTGAACTCCTCCACGTCCGGCAGCACGAGCTGTGTCGTGTCGGCGGGCTCTCCCCCGTCATCCGGCGTGCTGAAGAGGTTCATCTGACCGGTGAGGTTCATGCGGCTCTCGCTCGCCGCGCCGCCCAGCACGCGGTCAACCGACTGCATGAGCGCCTTGCGCTTGTAGCCCATGCGGTCGAAGCACCCGGCGCGGATGAGGCTCTCGACGGCGCGGCGGTTGAGGTCGTGCCCGTTCATGCGGCGGCAGAATTCGTCAAACGCCGTGAACGGCCCGCCGATCTCCCGCTCGCGCATGAGCGCCTGAATGAGTCCGCGCCCCACGCCCTTGATGGCCACAAGGCCGAAGCGCAGATCACCCTCCTCGACGGTGAAGTCGGCGTCGGACGCATTGATGTCCGGCGGCAGCAGGCGGATGCCCAGCTCGCGGCACTCGGCGATGTACTCCGTGACCTTCGGCGTGTTGTCGAGCACGGAGGTCAGCAGCGCCGCCATGTATTCGTGCGGGTAGTTGCGCTTCATATACGCCGTGCGGTAGGACACGATGGCATAGGACACCGCGTGCGCCTTGTTGAAGGCATAGCTTGCAAAGGCAAGGATCTCGTCATAGATCACGTTGGCGGTCTGCTCGGGCACGCCCCTGGCCACCGCGCCGGGGATGCTCCGCGCCGGATCGCCGTGCACGAAGGCGGCGCGCTCGGCCGTGATGACGGCCTCTTTTTTCTTCGACATGGCGCGGCGGATCATGTCCGCCTGACCGAGCGAGAACCCGGCCAGCTGCCGGAAGATCTCGATGACCTGCTCCTGATAGACGATGCAGCCGTAGGTCACGGCGAGGATCGGCTCGAGCAGGGGGTGCTGATAGGTGATGCGCTCCGGATGCGCCGAGCAGGCGAGAAAGCGCGGGATGCTCTCCATCGGGCCGGGGCGGTAGAGCGCGATGACGGCGGTGATGTCCTCGATGCTGCGCGGGCGCAGGCCCATGCACACGGAGGTAATGCCCGCGCTCTCGAGCTGAAACACGCCGACGGTACGCCCGGCGGCAAGCATATCAAACGTCTTCTTATCGTCGAGCGGGATGCGCTCGACCTGAAAATCCGGCACGCGGCGGCGCACGCGGCGCGCCGCGTCCTCGAGCACGGTGAGGTTGCGCAGGCCGAGAAAGTCCATCTTCAGCAGTCCCAGCTCCTCGAGCGTCGTCATCTGGAACTGGCACACGAGCGCGCCGTCATTGCTTGCCAGCGGCACATAGGCGTACACCGGCTGCTCGGTGATGACCACGCCCGCCGCGTGCGTTGACGCGTGGCGCGGCATACCCTCGATGGCGCGGGCGGTGTCGATGAGCCGGTGCAGCCGCTCGTCGCCGTCATACATTGCGCGCAGAGGCTTCGACTGCTGCAGCGCCTCGTCGAGCGTGGTGTTGATGCCGCCGGGGATGGCCTTGGCCACAGCGTCCACCTCGGCGTAGGTCATGTTCATGACCCGGCCGACGTCGCGCACTGCCGCGCGCGCGGCCATCGTGCCGAACGTGACGATCTGCGCCACGTGGTCGGCGCCGTATTTGCGGATCACGTAGTCGATCACTTCCCCGCGCCGCTGCACGCAGAAGTCCACGTCGATATCCGGCATGCTCACACGCTCGGGGTTGAGAAAGCGCTCGAAGTAGAGGTTATACTGCACGGGGTCGACGTCCGTGATGCCGAGGCAGTAGGACACGACGCTCCCGGCGGCGCTGCCGCGCCCGGGACCGACCGGGATGCGCTGGCGCTTGGCGTAGCCGATGAAATCGCTCACGATGAGAAAGTAGTCCACAAAGCCCATGCGCCGGATCATATCGAGCTCGTACTCCATGCGCCCGTGCACCTCCGGCCGGTCGCCGTAGCGCCGGGTAAAGCCGCGCTCGCACAACTTTGTGAGATAGGCGTCGGAGTCCGTCTCCCCCTCCGGGAGCAGGAAACGCGGCAGGTGATAGTGCCCGAAGGTGAAATCAAACCGGCAGCGGTCCGCGATGCGCTGCGTGTTTTCCACAGCGTCCGGATATTCGTCAAAGAGCGCGCGCATCTCTGCCTCGCTCTTGAGATAGAACTCGTCGTTCGGAAAGCGCAGCCGGTCGGGGCTGTCGAGCGTCTGCCCGGTCTGGATGCACAGCAGCACGTCCTGATCGTAGGCATCCTGCTTTCTGATATAGTGCACGTCGTTCGTCGCCGCAAGCGGGATGCCCGTCTCCCGGTGGATGCGCAGCAGCGCCGCGCGCACGCGCGCCTCGTCGGTCATGCGGTGGTTTTGCAGCTCAAGGTAGAAGTTCCCCTCGCCGAACAGCGCCTGCAGCTCCACGGCGCGCGCCTTGGCAGCCTCATAATCGCCGCGCAGGATCGCGCGCGGAATGTCACCCGCGACGCAGCCGCTCAGACAGATGAGTCCCTCGGCGTGTTCACGCAGCAGCGGCCAGTCGATGCGCGGCTTGCCGTAAAACCCGCGCTCGAACGCGGCCGACACGAGATAGCACAGGTTGTGGTAGCCCGTCTCGTCGCGGCAGAGCAGCACGAGGTGCGTATACGCATCGTCCACACCGTGGACGCGGTCGGTCATGCCGCGCGGGGCGACATAGACCTCGCAGCCGATGATTGGCCGGATGCCGGCGGCCACGGCCGCCTTGTAAAAAGCGACCGCGCCGTACATGACACCGTGGTCGGTGATCGCCAGCGCGGTCTGACCCAGCTCTTTGGCGCGCTCGACGAGCGGCCCGATGCGGCAGGCGCCGTCGAGCAGGCTGTATTCACTATGTACGTGCAGATGTGCAAACCCCATCGTGCGTTCCTTTCAGTCGTCCATGTGAAATTCCATGAGTTTTTTCAGCCGGTAATTCAGGCAGCTCTTCGTCACCGGCGGATACGAGAGCATGGCGAGGTCGGCAAGGCTGGCCTCGGGATTGGCAATGCGCAGCAGTGCCGCGCTCTGCAGCTTTTCCGGCAGCACGTCGAGCCCGTAATCGCGCTCGATGCGGCGGATGGCATCGATCTGCTCCTGCGCCGCGGCGACGACCTTGTCGGCGTTGGCGGTGTCGCAGTTGACCTTGCGGTTGATGGAGTTGTTCATGGACTTCTCCACCTTGGCGGACATGATGTCCATGGCGGCACAGGGCGCACCGATCTTGGTCAGAAAGTCCTCGATGGCCTCGGACTTTTTAAAATAGAGCACGGTGTTGGCGCCGCGGTCGATGCTGCGCGCGGCAAAGCCCAGCTCCGTGAGCAGGGCGGCCGCCTCGCGGCTGACGCTCGCGTGCGCCGTGATGAGCTCAAGGTGGTAGTTCTTGCTCGGGTCGGTGACGCTGCCGCCGGCGAGAAATGCACCCCGCAGAAACGACGCCCTGCAGCAGTCGCTCTCGAGCACGCCGAGGTTGATGTGGTGCGCGACCGTGCGCGACAGATCCGCGCCGAAGGCGGCGAACACCGTCTCGATGGCGGCGCGGTCGGTGATGGTCAGCACATGGCGGCCGCCGGCCTTTTCCGTGACCGGGAGCACAAAATGCGCGCCGAATGCGCGCCGGAACAGCTTCGGCAGCCGCTCGGCAAAGGCGTCGCACGCCGTCACGATGCGGATCTCCCGCGTCGTGAACGTGTGGCAGTACAGCAGCACGCCGTAGGCCTCGGCCACGGCGCAGCAATGGCGACTGAGCGGCACGCGGCACAGCTCGTTTTTCACGTCATTTGCAAAGGACATGGTGCGCCTCCGCTCAGGTTCTCGGGAAGTCCCGGTTGCGCAGACGGACATTCGCGTCGCGCGCGGCGAGATAATCCGTCAGCGCCTTGGCCACGGCCACGCTGCGGTGCTGGCCGCCGGTGCAGCCGATGCCGATCGTGAGCGCATAGCGCCCCTCGGCAGCGTACTGCGGCAGGAGAAAGTCGATCATGCCGGTGAGCTTTTCGAGAAAGCGCTGCGCCACGTCGCTGCGCAGGACATATGCCTGCACCTCGGCATCCATGCCGCTGAGCGGCCGGAGCTTTTCCACATAAAACGGGTTCGGCAGAAAGCGCACGTCAAACACCAGATCGGCATCGATTGGGATGCCGTACTTGAAACCGAAGGCCACGACGTTGATGAGGATATCGCGCCGCGTACCGCCGTCGACAAAGATCTCGCAGATGCGCTTTTGCAGCATCGAGAGCGTGAGTCCCGTGGTGTTGATGACATAGTCCGCGCGCTCGCGCACGGGGGCGAGCAGCTCGCTCTCGCGGCGCACGGCCTCCGGCAGGGAGCAGCGGCTCTCGGCCTGCAGCGGGTGCGGGCGGCGCGACTCCTTATAGCGGCGCACGATGGCGCTCTCCGACGCCTCAACGAACAAAATGCGGTAATCCACGCCCATGTCCGCAAGCTCGCCGAGCGCGTCAAAGAGCTCGGTAAAGCTCTCCTGACTGCGGATATCCGTCACGAGCGCGACCTTTTCATACCGGCCGCGCGTGGCGAGGCAGAGCTCGGCAAACTTCGTCAGCAGTGCCGTGGGCATATTGTCCACGCAGTAAAAATCCAGATCCTCCAGCACGTCGGCCGCGCGGCTCTTGCCGCCGCCGGACAGCCCCGATACGATCAGAAATTGCATCCTCGTCACCCCCGGATGATCTTCACTTCCGGCTCGAGCTCCACGCCGGACGTGCGCAGCACCTCGCTGCGGATGTGATCCATGAGCCGCAGCACATCGTCAAACGTGGCGCCGCCGCGGTTGACGACAAAGCCCGCGTGCTTTTCGCTCACCTGTGCGCCGCCGACTGTGTAGCCCTTGAGCCCGGCCTGATCGATGAGTGCGGCGGCATAGCCCCCCACCGGTCGCTTGAACGTGCTGCCGGCGCTCGGCAGGTCGAGCGGCTGTCTGCTGCGGCGGCGCCCGCTCAGGTCGCGCATACGCGCCTGAATGTCCGCCGGGTCGCCCGGTGTGAGCGCGAGCGTGCTGCCGAGCAGGACGCAGTCCGTGTCGGAAAACACGCTGTGCCGGTAGCCGAAATCATGCGCCGCGCCCTCTGCCTCGCACAGGTTCAGGTCATGGTCAAGATAGCGCGTGGAGACGACGACGTCCTTCATCTCGCCGCCGTAAGCGCCCGCGTTCATCGACACCGCGCCGCCCAGCGAGCCGGGGATGCCGTGCGCAAACTCCAGCCCCGCAAGACCGCAGCCGAGCGCCGCCTGCGCCAGCCGCGCGAGCGGGATGCCCGCGCCCGCGCTCAGATGCGTCGCATCCGGCTGCGTGACGGCGGCCATGTTGTCGCCCATCTGCACGACGATGCGGTCAACATCGCCGTCGGTGATCAGCAGGTTCGTGCCGTTGCCGATGAGGAGCGGCTGCGCGCCGCCGTCTCGCACGATGCGGCACACGGCCGCCGTCTCCTCCGCAGACGCGGGGCGCACGAGCGCGTGCGCCGGTCCGCCGATGCGAAACGAGCAGTGCGCGCGCATCGGTTCGTGTTCCAATATCTCCAGTCCCGGACACTGCGCACGCAGCGCCCGGACGATGAGATCCAAATTTGCCATAGTGTTCGTTCTGTCCTTTCCGGGTCAAAATCCGATGCCGAGGTCAATGCCGCGGTCGTGCTCGGCAGCGAGCTTCTGCGCGGCGTTATAGCCCATGCCCTTTTGCCGGTTGTTCATCGCGGCAAGCTCGAGGATCACGGCGAGGTTGCGTCCCGGGCCGACCGGGATCGTCACGCACGGCACGCGCACGTTGAGGATCTCGCAATACTCCGTCGTCAGTCCCAAGCGGTCATAGGCCCTGCCGTCCTCCCACGGCTCGAGCTGCACGACAAGATCCACACGCGACTCGGGTTTGACCGCACCGACGCCGTAGATCTGCCGCGCGTCGATCACGCCGATGCCGCGCAGCTCCATGTAGTAGCGGATCATCGCGGGCGCGGAGCCCATGAGCGTCGTGCGGTTGATGCGCTTGATCTCCACGGCGTCGTCCGCGACGAGGCGGTGGCCGCGCTTGATGAGCTCGAGCGCCGTCTCGCTCTTGCCCACGCCGCTGTCGCCCGTGATGAGCACGCCCTCGCCGAACACCTCGACGAGCACGCCGTGCTGCGTCAGACGCGGGGCGAGATAGCTCGAGAGCGCGGCGATGAGGTCGGCCATGAACTCCGACGTGTCCTTGCGCACGAGAAAGAGGTTGCGGTCGTACTTTTCGGCCATCTCCAGACACTCGGGAAACGGGTCCATCCCGTGGCAGATGACGAGACCGATGATGTTGTAGCGCATGAACTGCTCAAAGCGTTCGCGCCGCTGGTCGGGGGTCAGCGTCTCGAGATACGTGCTCTCGACGCGGCCGATGATCTGCAGCCGCTCGGGGTCAAAGTAGTTGTAAAAGCCGGCAAGCTGCAGCCCCGGCCGGTTGACATCGGCCGTGCTGATCGCGCGCGTGGCGTAATCGGCGGCGGTGTGCAGGACGGTCAGTCCCTGCTCGGTGACGATCTTTTGCAGCGGTACGGTATAACGCGGTGCGCCCATGGTGCGCATCTCCTTTCTGACAACGCCGCGCACGGCGGCGGAAACCTGTGATCCTATGGGCGGAGCGTCTGCTCCCCCGCATTCTATTGTAGCGAACATAACGGCATTTGGCAACGGCTTTTGCGCCGCGGCTGGGTTTTTTTCCGGCCGCACAGCAGAAAATGCGCAGAAAATGTGAAAATCATCTTGCAATCGGCCATCGTTTCTGCTATTATGAGAAAGCTGTTCTCGCAGATATTAGAGAAGGAGGTGCTTCAACCAATGGCAAAATGTCAGTTTTGCGACAAGGGCGTGAGCTTCGGCATTCAGGTGAGCCACTCTCACCGCCGTTCCAACCGCACTTGGAAACCCAATGTGAAGCGCGTCAAGGCCATCGTGGACGGCAAACCCCAGCACGTCTACGCATGCACCCGCTGCCTCCGCAGCGGCAAGGTCACCCGCGCTGTGTGAATTGCAATCATTGCACCGAACAAGGCTCGCCCGATTGGGCGAGCCTTTTTCGCGTCTTGGGCGCGTTTGTGCCGCTGCGCATGAAGTCGGCTTCCCCCGCCCCGGCGCGCGGCCGGGCGAGCGCAGAGCACTTTTCTCCGGGAGCGCAGTCTGCTCGGAAAAGCGCAGACCGGAACGCGGCATTTAAAAAAGAATGCGCCCACGCGTGTGTGTCGCGCAGGCGCCGCAGAGCAAGCAAAAGTTTGTGTGTGTGGGGTAAAGTTGTAAATAACCGGTAAACAACCTTAAGAGGAAAGCGTGCTCTGTCTGACGAAAATCTAATTTGTTTCCGTTCTGCCGTAATAATGCGCCAGCTTTCGTTTTTAATGCAAAGAAAGAAAAAAATTTTGAGAAAATTTTTTCTGCCCCGAACAGCCGCAGCAGCACCGGAAACGGGTTGCCGTTTTCCGGCGCGCATGGTATCCTTTTTGTGTCCGCACCGGACAGAGGGAGGCACGCTATGAAAGATACTCTGGTCGTCAAAAAGGCGACGCCGCTCGGCGCGCGCGTCTGGACGAGTCTGCTGGTGTTCGGCTTCATCGGGCAGATCGCCTGGATGGTCGAAAACGTCTACTTCTCCACCTACATTCAGAAAAATATCACGGCCGCCGGCTGGGCGACCTCCGCGACCGTCGCCGCCAGCGCCATCGCTGCCGCGCTCGCGACGATCTTCAGCGCCGCGTGGTCGGACCGCGTGGGCAAGCGCCGCGCCTTCGTCTGCTGGGGCTACATCCTCTGGGGCATTACAACGGCGGCGTTCGCGCTCTTCGGCAACGGGCAGGTCGGCGGCAGCGTCGGTCTCGCGGTGACGCTCTTCGTCGTCATGGACTGCGTCATGTCCGCCATCGGCAGCACGGCCAACGACTCGGCCTTTTCCGCCTGGGTCACAGACGTGACCGACGTCACGAACCGCGGCGTCGTGGACATCGTGCTGAGCATCCTGCCCATCGTCGCGCTCATCGTCATCTTCGCGGGCTTTGACGGCATGACCGTGCACGGCAACTGGACGGGCTTTTTCCTCATGCTCGGCGCTCTGACGAGCGCGGCCGGTGTGCTCGGCCTGTGCATCTTCCGCGACAGCCCCGCCCTGCGCCCCGTGCAGGGCGACACGTACCTGCGCGACGTGCTCTACGCCTTCCGCCCGGCGAACATCCGCGCCAACAAGATGATCTACGTCTGCTTTCTCGGCATGATGTTCTCGGGCCTTGCCATGCAGCTGTGGCAGCCGTACATGATCTCACTCGTCGAGGTCACGCTCGGCATCGACAACTACATCCTGCCCATCGGCATCGTCGTGCTTGCCTCGGCCGTGCTGTCCGTGCTCGCGGGCAAGGCCATGGACCGCTTCGGCAAGGAGAAATTCTATTACCCCGTGGCCGCCATGCAGGTGCTCGGCGGGTTGATCGCCTACAGCATCAAATTCCTCGGCCACGCCATGCCGCTGCTGTGCGTCGGCGGCACGTGCATCATGGCCGGCAACCTCGCCATGGCGGGGCTGTTCACCGCCTCGTCGCGCGACTATACGCCTGCTGGGCGCGCCGGCGCGTCGCAGAGCGTGAAGATGGTCATCTACATCATGCTGCCCATGGTACTTGCGAGCATCATCGACCCGCTCATCATCCGGGCCATCGCGCTCGAGCCGACGGCGGCCATCCTCGCCAAGTACCCGAGCTACGCCGGCAGCTACCTCTATCCGTATGAGCTGTTCCTGGCCGCGGCCGTGAGCGCGGTGTTCATCCTCATCCCCGCGTACTTCGTCCGCCGGGACGCCGACCGCATCCGCCGCGAGAAGCTCGCCGCGCTGGAGAAATGACACGCACTGCCCCCGTGCGAGACCGCGGGGGCTTGCTTTTTCGGGCGCGGGCTGGTATAATATCTCCTGTAAAATTTCAAATCTGGCTTGAAGGCACGATACACGGATGCACAGCATTCGGATACGAAACGGTATGCGAGCGTGGTGTGTGTCGGCTTCCGAGGTTTGCAGGCACACGCGCGGCGTGTGCCGTTTTTTTGCCTTTGGGCGGAAAAACGGAGGCAAGCATGAACGAATCCCAGTCCAATTCCTTTCTCGCCGAGCAGCCGGTCGGCGCGCTGATGCGCAAATTCTCGCTGCCGTGCATCCTGTCGCTGCTCGTCGGCGCGCTGTACAACATCGTCGACCAGCTCTTCATCGCCAACGCGAGCTACCTCGGCTCTTACGGCAACGCCGCCAATACGGTGGTGTTCCCGCTGACGGTGGTGGCGCTGGCCATTGCGGTTATGATCGGGGACGGCTGCTGCGCCTATGTCAGCATCTGCCTGGGGGCCAAGAGCCATGAAAACGCCCATAAGAGCGTCGGCAGCGCAGTGGT
>ERZ834433.1976-NODE-1976-length-14278-cov-3.714406_pt1 | contig 14278 bp, 16 predicted proteins | sample MGYA00519948_ERZ834433 | MGnify/ENA primary metagenome ERZ834433 (study PRJEB31850, sample SAMEA3708752) | human gut metagenome | biome: human gut; feature: human-associated habitat; material: faeces | place: China | collected 2014 ...
GGAGTGATTGACACGGGAGTGAACAGTAACGTTTATTTTCATGTTTTTTTATTGTAACATAAATCGAATCTTTATAAAAGACTTGTTGACCATTTACAAACATTTGATGTATAATAGATTAGATTATAGTAAACAGAGGATGAAGACAATGATCAAAAGTATGACAGGCTTTGGCAGATGTGAGATTCAGCAGGATTCCAAGAAGTTTACCGTTGAGTTAAAGAGTGTAAACCACCGTTATCTTGATGTGAACATCAGAATGCCGAAGAAACTTAATTTTTTTGAAACATCCATCCGGACACTTCTGAAGTCTTATGCGAACCGCGGGAAAGTTGATATCTTTATTACATATGAAGATCTGTCACAGGCGCAGAGCTCTGTGAAATATAATCCATTGATCGCGGCAGAATATATGAAATATTTTAAGCAGATGGAAGAAGAATTCGGGCTGGAAAATGACATCAGCGTATCTGCACTTGCGAGATTTCCGGAAGTTCTTACGATGGAAGAGCAAGTGGAAGATGAAGAGGAGCTTTGGAATGGACTGAAGAAAGCACTGGAAGGGGCTTTTACACAGTTTGTTGAGACGAGAATAACAGAGGGGGAGAACCTGAAGAAAGATATTCTTGCGAAGCTTACATTTCTGGAGCAGGAAGTCTCTGCGGTAGAAGAACGTTCTCCACAGATTGTGGCAGAATACCGACAGAAGCTGGAAGAGAAAGTGGCTGAGTTACTGGCAGATACACAGATGGAAGAAAACCGCCTGGCAGCAGAAGTGATTCTGTATGCAGATAAGATCTGTACAGATGAGGAAGTTGTGCGGTTGAAGAGCCATATTCAGCATATGAGAGCAACATTGGAGGAGAAAGAAGGAATCGGGCGTAAGCTGGATTTCATTGCGCAGGAGATGAATCGCGAAGCAAATACGATTTTGTCTAAAGCGAATGATATTGAGGTTTCCAATCATGCGATCAGTCTGAAGACAGAGATTGAGAAGATCAGAGAGCAGATACAGAATATAGAATAGAGTAAAAGAGGGCAGGATCATGAATAAAAAAGGTATTTTGATTGTCGTATCCGGATTCTCAGGAGCCGGAAAAGGTACATTGATGAAAGAATTAATGAGAAAATATCCGGAGAATTATGCTTTATCCATCTCTGCGACAACAAGAGGTCCACGTGACGGGGAAGTAGATGGCAGAGAATATTTCTTCCTTTCCAGGGAGAAATTTGAAAAAATGATTGCCAATAATGAATTGATAGAGTATGCTAAATACGTGGAAAACTATTATGGCACACCGCGTGCATATGTTGAGAAGATGTTGGATGAAGGGAAAGACGTGATTCTTGAGATCGAGATTCAGGGAGCACTGAAAGTGAAAGAAAAGTTCCCGGATACGCTTCTGATGTTTGTGACACCGCCGAATGCCAGAGAACTGAAGTCCCGTCTGGTAGGAAGAGGGACAGAGACGATGGAGGTTATTGAGTCCAGAATGAACCGTGCCTGTGAAGAGGCAGAGGGAATGAGTGCTTATGACTATCTTGTCGTGAATGATGAACTGGATGATTGTGTTGAAGAGATGCATTCTATTATCCAGGGAGAACACCACAGAAGTTCACGCAATGTGAATTTTATGAATGACATAAAAGAAGAATTGGAAGAGTTGAAAGGAGAAAATTAATATGCTGCATCCATCTTATACTGACTTGATGAAAGTAGTTAACAAAGACGTTGAAGAGGGAGATTCTAAGGTTGTAAACAGCCGTTATTCTATCGTAATGGCTACATCTAAGCGTGCAAGACAGCTGATCGCCGGAGAACTTCCGCTTGTACCTGCGAAAGACGGACAGAAGCCGCTTTCCATTGCAATCGAAGAACTGAATGAAGGTGAGCTTAAGATCTTACCTGAGGACACTGACGAAGAGTAGAATCAGAACAGTAACGGAGCAGATGCAGAAAATGCAATCTGCTCTTTTGACGTTGTTGTTGAACGTTTTGTGCATGCATGGAATGTATGGAATGATGCACAGAAGGTGAGATTTATTTATATTTTTTAGAGAGGATGACCAGGAGGTTTTACTAATATATGAAAATACTTTTTATATCCTTAGGATGTGATAAAAATCTGGTGGATACAGAAGTAATGCTTGGAATGCTTGCTTCAAGAGGTTACGAGATGACGAATGATGAACAGGAGGCTGATATTATTGTGATCAACACCTGTTGTTTTATCCATGATGCGAAAGAGGAAAGCATCCAGAATATTCTTGAGATGGCAGAATATAAGAAGAATGGCAGTGCAAAGACATTGATCGTTACAGGATGTATGGCAGAGCGTTATCGTCAGGAGATTCTTGATGAGATTCCGGAGGTAGATGAAGTTCTTGGAACAACTGCATATGATCGCATTCTGGATGCGGTAGATGCGGCACTTGCCGGACAACATGAAGTTATGACAGCTGACCTTGATGCTCTTCCATTACCGGAGACGAGGCGTCTTGTAACAACAGGAGGACATTTTGCATATCTGAAGATCGCAGAAGGATGTGACAAACATTGTACGTACTGCATCATTCCGAAAATCCGTGGAAACTTTAGAAGTGTACCGATGGAACGACTTCTGAAAGAAGCACAGGATCTGGCAGAGCAGGGCGTAAAAGAATTGATTCTTGTTGCTCAGGAGACAACGCTTTATGGAAAAGATCTTTATGGAGAGAAATCTCTTCCAAAGCTGCTCCGTGAACTTTGCAAGATCAGTGGAATCCGTTGGATCCGTATTTTATATTGTTATCCGGAGGAAATCACAGATGAACTGATCCAGGTAATGAAAGAAGAACCGAAGATCTGTCATTATCTTGATCTCCCAATCCAGCATGCGAATGATACCATCTTGAAGAGAATGGGACGCAGAACTTCAAAACAGGAGCTGATCGACATTGTGCAGAAGCTTCGTAAGGAAATCCCGGATATCTGTCTTAGAACAACACTGATCACAGGCTTTCCGGGAGAGACGCAGGAGCAGCATGAAGAGGTGATGGAATTCATTGACACACTTGAGTTTGATCGTCTTGGAGCATTTACGTATTCTCCGGAGGAAGATACACCGGCAGCCACATTCGAAGATCAGATTGATGAAGAAGTGAAAGAGGATCGTCAGGCAGATATCATGGAACTTCAGCAGGAAATTGCATTCGATAAAGCGGAAGACATGATTGGAAGAGAGGTTCTTGTCATGATCGAAGGTAAAGTCGCAGATGAGAATGCTTACGTTGGAAGAACTTATCGTGATGCACCGAATGTAGACGGTCTGATCTTTATCAATACTGACGTAGAATTGATTTCCGGAGATTTTGCAAAGGTTAAAGTGACCGGAGCATTAGATTATGATTTGATAGGAGAGTTGATGTAGTATGAATTTACCAAATAAATTAACAGTATTACGTGTGATTATGGTTCCGTTTTTTGTTTTCTTTATGTTGACAGATGTAGGCGGAGCTGCGAATAAATGGATCGCGCTTGTACTTTTTATTGTTGCAAGTCTGACAGATATGCTGGATGGTAAGATTGCAAGAAAATACAATCTTGTAACAAATTTTGGAAAGTTTATGGATCCGCTGGCAGATAAACTTCTTGTCTGCTCAGCAATGATCTGTCTGATTCCTTCAGGAAAACTTCCGACAGCTGTTGTTATTGTTATTATTGCAAGAGAGTTTATTATCAGTGGTTTCCGTCTGGTAGCATCTGATAATGGCGTTGTTATCGCAGCAAATTACTGGGGCAAATTCAAGACAGTTTCCCAGATGGCAATGATCATTGTTCTGATTGCTGATTTTGGCGGTGTATTCGATATGGTTGGAACAGTACTGATCTGGATTGCCACAGCACTTACTGTGATTTCTCTGGTAGACTATGTGTGGGCAAACAGAGAGGTTCTTACAAAGGGAGGCATGTAAGAGATGTATCTTGAGTGGTTTTTTAAAGAGAAAGCTGCAGGTGAGAAAAGTCTGGAAGAAGTTGTAGTAGATCTTCTTGTAGATCGTGAACTTCATGTGACAACAGCAGAATCCTGTACAGGTGGATTGATTGCAGGAACGTTAGTCAATGTGGCAGGAGCATCAGATGTGCTGAACGAGGGATATGTTACGTATTCGAATGAAGCAAAAGAACGTCTTGTGCATGTGTCTCATAAGACTCTTGAAGCGTATGGTGCTGTAAGTGAACAGACAGCGCATGAGATGGCTGAGGGTGCGGCAAAGGCTGCGAATGTGGATGCGGCGCTAAGTGCAACAGGAATCGCAGGACCTGGAGGTGGAACAGAAGATAAGCCGGTTGGTCTTGTATATATTGGATGTTATCTGAATGGGAAGACGACAGTGAAAGAGTGTCGTTGGAATGGAAGCCGGATGGAGAACAGACTGGATACTGTGAAAGCAGCATTGGAGATGCTGAAGGAACGTCTAGTGGAAGAGATGCCGGTGTAATAAGAAAAGATTAAGTTGAAGCAGTAACTGTTTCCAAAAGGATACAGAAGCTGCTTTTCTTATACATAAATTTGTCAAGTGTCATATTTATATAATTCTTTCACTCAGATGGTGAAAATCTTGTCAAAGTTGTGATTGACGAATGCGACAAATTGTGCGAAAATAAATACATATGGTGCAGGGAGAAAGAGTTTGTGGCAGGTGACAAATCAACTTCTCACCGCGCAGACAGTTCAGTGTTAAAAAATAATGCAGAGCTGTCAGTTTTTGTGCGAAAAAAATAGTGTACCGTATACGAAGAAAATCATACATATTGAAAGGAGTATTAACATGATTTATTCACACGAAGTAGAAATGATGTGTCCGGTAGCCCAGGGCGTAAACCATGGCGCAGCTCCAATTCCAGAAGAAGCTAAATGGGTAAAGGCAAAAGAAATCAAAGATATCTCCGGACTTACACACGGTGTAGGCTGGTGTGCTCCACAGCAGGGTACTTGTAAGCTCACACTGAACGTAAAAGACGGAATCATCCAGGAGGCACTTGTTGAGACAATCGGATGTTCAGGAATGACACATTCCGCAGCTATGGCTTCTGAGATCCTTCCGGGAAGAACACTTCTTGAAGCTCTGAATACAGACCTTGTATGTGATGCTATCAACACAGCTATGAGAGAACTGTTCCTTCAGATTGTTTACGGAAGAACTCAGAGTGCATTCTCAGAGGACGGACTTCCGATAGGAGCAGGACTTGAGGACCTTGGAAAAGGACTTCGTTCACAGGTTGGTACAATGTACGGAACACTGAAAAAAGGACCTCGTTATCTTGAGATGACAGATGGTTATGTAACAGGAATCGCACTGAACGAAGATGACGAGATCATCGGATATCAGTTTGTAAACTTCGGTAAGATGATGGACTTCATCAAAGCTGGAGACGAGCCGGCTGTAGCGCTTGAGAAAGCTAAAGGACAGTACGGACGTGTTGACGATGCTGTTAAGATCATTGACCCAAGAAAAGAGTAAGGAGGACTATTTCAATGGCATTATTTGAATCATATGAAAGAAGAGAAAAACAGATTCTTGCAAAACTCGCTGAGTATGGAATCAACTCCATCGAAGAAGCTGCAGAAGTAACTAAAGCAGCTGGTCTTGACGTTTACAAGATGGTTGAAGGAATTCAGCCAATCTGTTTCGAGAACGCTAAGTGGGCTTACACAGTAGGTGCTGCTATCGCAATCAAAAAGGGATGTACAAAGGCAGCTGATGCAGCAGCAGCAATCGGAGAAGGACTTCAGTCTTTCTGTATTCCGGGATCTGTTGCAGATCAGAGAAAAGTTGGTCTTGGACATGGTAACCTTGGAAAAATGCTTCTTGAAGAAGATACAGAGTGCTTCGCATTCCTGGCTGGACACGAGTCATTCGCAGCAGCTGAGGGTGCTATCGGTATCGCTGAGAAAGCAAACAAAGTTCGTAAAAAACCTCTGCGTGTTATCCTGAACGGTCTTGGAAAGGACGCTGCTCAGATCATCGCACGTATCAACGGATTTACATATGTTGAGACAGAGCTTGACTATCACACAGGAGAACTGAAAGAAGTATTCCGTAAAGCATACTCTGAAGGACTTCGTGCGAAAGTTAACTGCTACGGAGCTAACGACGTAGTAGAAGGTGTTAAGATCATGTGGAAAGAGAATGTAGACGTATCTATCACAGGTAACTCTACAAACCCTACAAGATTCCAGCACCCAGTAGCAGGAACATATAAGAAAGAGCGTATCGAAGCTGGAAAGAAATACTTCTCAGTTGCTTCAGGTGGTGGTACAGGACGTACACTTCACCCAGACAACATGGCAGCAGGACCGGCTTCTTACGGTATGACAGATACATTAGGACGTATGCACTCTGATGCTCAGTTTGCAGGATCTTCTTCTGTACCGGCTCACGTAGAGATGATGGGACTGATCGGCGCTGGTAACAATCCGATGGTTGGAATGACTGTTGCTGTTGCAGTAGCGATCGAGGAATCAGCAAAAGAAGGAAAATTCTAAGAAACGGCGGAAAATCGCGGGTTTTGAAGAGTATAAGGACGTGTAAGAGTGTATAGATAAGTGGTAATTTGCAGACTATTTGCACATTACTTGCACACACCTATTTGCACACAGTTCTAAACTGACAGATGGAGAGTTTATCAGTGAGATAACTCTCCATTTTTGTACTAAAATTCAGGGTATGAGATGTGCATGAAAATCAAATTTTACAAAATGGTTCTTTTCGGTGTTATACTAAAATCAGAGATTTAGAGAAGGGGACAGATGTTTCCGATGTGATCGAGATGAAAGATTATAAGGAAACATTATCAAGAACAAGAGACGTGATCAAGAAGACTGCTTATGGGGGTAGAATTTGTCGTGTTAGGGATTGAAAATCAGCAGCATATCCATTATGCAATGCCGCTGAGACACATGATATATGATGCCATGGGCTACTTGAAAGATACACGCAATTATAAAAGATTAGATGTGAAATCGTCAGATCCTGATGAATTTTTATCGAAAATGCGAAAAGAAGACAGGATGCAGCCGTTTTTTCAGATTATAAAATGAATTTGCTGGAGGTAAGAGATTCTGCAGGATATGCCTTTCGGAATGAAGATGTGCAGAGCTCATTTGAAATCACACGAGAAGTGTTCGCGGGAAATTTTGATGGGGTTCGGGAAAGATACAGAGATAAGAGGATCAGTTCAGAAGCCCTGTCTCTGATTGGTCAGATGGCAGGTTCCACAGAATTGATGGAAATGGGAAAATCGATGGAGGTGACCAATATGTGTACCGCATTGGAACGCTTGAAAGCAGAAGGTATCGAGCAGGGCATGGAAAAAGGAATAGAAAAAACAGTTATTTCTATGCTGAAGAAAAATTATCCGATTTCTGAAATTTGTGAGATTACAGGAAAAACAGAAGAAGAGATTTTGAAAATAAAAGAGACAATTTAGTGTATGGGAGATACCAAAAGGTATCTCCTATGTTTTTGCGCCGTAATTCGGCATAATATGAGTTTGAAGATGTGTAGTATATATGATAATTCAAGAAAAGGTTTAGGAAATGTATCAAAAGATAGATGTATATTTATATTTCTTACATTGCTCAGTATTTTTGCAGGGAGCTATTGCTGTGATATACCGGCATTGCCAGGATTTGAATGGTTTATTCATCATAGTGAATTTCTAAAAAATATTTCCTATAGCGTTGTGGCAGCGTACATTTTTTATCTGGTACAGTATGTAATATCCAATTATATTCTTGGTAAAAAGGCATTAAAATTACTAATACCTGTGCGGGGATGGTTTGCCGCAAAAGAGGGGGGATCTATAGACTTGAAGGGGTAAGATGCCGTCCTTTATGAAACTGCCATAAAGGGGACGTTGGAACAGGAAAAATTGTATTATAGAAAAAAAGCGGCACCGTTCAATCGTAACCGCAAAATAGAAAGTATCTTTTCAAAATCATCATATATGAGATAATAGGCTCATCATTATAAAGGTAAAAAGGTTTAGTACTCAACTTTTTTGACTAGAGTGTGTTTGAAAAATAAAATTTGCACAAAACATGTGTTTTTATTCCCTTTTTCATGATAAAATAAAGAAAAAAAGGGGGGGAATCCAACCGAAATTGGACACAGTCGAGAAGGAGCAAGCACTAAAGCTTATGTTATTATAAATCAAAAAGTGAAGGGAAAACTAAAATGGGGAAACTATATTTTCGGTACGGAGCTATGGGCAGTAGCAAGACGGCAAATTTGCTGATGGTTCACTACAATTTTCTGGAGAGGGGGAGACGTCCGGTTATTTTGAAGCCAAAACTGGATACAAGAGACGGAGAATATATTGTGAAGTCACGTATTGGCTTACAGGCGAAGTGCGAACTGATTGAAGAGTTTACGATGAAGCCGGACACATATGATGCAATCCTGGTGGATGAAGCAAATTTCCTATCATCTGAACAGGTGGAATGGTTGGCCGAAATCTGTGATCAGTATGATATTCCGGTCTTATGTTATGGGCTGAAGACAGATTTCAGAGGTGTCTTATTTGAAGGCTCAAAACGGCTGATGGAGCTGGCTGATGCGATCGAGGAGCTTCCGATCATTTGCTGGTGCGGAAAGAAAGCACATTTCAATGCCAGAGTTATTGATGGAAAAATGGTAAGGGACGGAGCGCAGATCGCGCTTGGAGCCAATGATATGTATGTACCGCTCTGCAGGAGACATTTTATGAGTGGAGAGATTAAACCATATCAGACGGTAGAGGAGAAACGAGTATGATTATTCAGAGACATTATGAAAATTTGAATATAATGTATGAAAATACAATGCCATATCGGTCCTATTATATTCCGGCCTCTTGCAACATGGGACCGCTGGTGGAGAACAGAGAAAAATCAGATCGGATGACTTTGCTTAATGGAAAATGGAAATTTTGTTATTTTGACAGTATTTACGATCTGCAGGATGCGTTTTACGAGGAAGGATATTCACTTGACGGGTTTGAAGAAGTGACTGTCCCCGGAATGTGGCAGAATTATGGGTATGATACGTATCAGTATACCAACGTGAGATATCCGATTCCGTTGGATCCTCCGTATGTTCTACAGGAAAATCCGTGCGGGGCATATGTGCGGACATTTGAGTATCAGAAGAAGGAAGATGCACCAAATGTATATTTAAATTTCGAAGGGGTGGATTCCTGTCTTTATGTCTGGGTGAATGGAACATATGTGGGATACAGTCAGGTGTCCCATGCTTCCAGAGAGTTTGACATTACAGATCTGGTGAAAAACGGAAGCAATACGCTGGCAGTACTGGTCTTAAAATGGTGTGATGGCACCTACCTGGAAGACCAGGATAAATTTCGGATGAGTGGGATTTTTCGGGATGTGTATCTGCTGCAGCGGCCTGATAATGCCATATATGACTATTTCACAACAACCAGGATTGTGGATGGAAACGCAGAAATTACTGTGCGGGCAAAGTACTTAAAAGAAGCAGCGCCTGTGAAGATTGCAATTTATGACAAAGAAGGAGTGTTGTGCGTATCCGGGAGACTGCAGGAAATATCGGATGGGGAATATACGCATCAGGCGGTATTGAAAATAGAAGCCCCTAAATTATGGAATCCGGAGCAGCCATACTTGTATACAATGGTCCTGGAAAACACAGGAGAAGTGATTGTTGACCGAATTGGAATACGGGAAATCTCTATCAGAGATGCAGTAGTTTATGCAAATGAGGTTCCGGTCAAATTCAAAGGGGTAAATCGTCATGATTCCGATCCGGTAACCGGATTTGTGATTGGAATGGAACAGATGAAAAAAGATCTGCAGATGATGAAAGAGCATAACTTCAATGCGATTCGAACCAGCCATTATCCGAATGCGCCTTATTTTTATCAGTTGTGTGATGAATATGGATTTTACGTGATCGCAGAAGCAGACAATGAAAGTCATGGAACACAGTCACAATATTTGGAAGATTCCAGTTGGGAAAATATCAGCAAACGATGGAATGAACGGATTGCGGATCATCCTGCGTTTATTCCGGCGACGATGGACCGCACCAGGCTTTGCGTGTACAGAGAGAAAAATCGTCCCTGTGTTGTAATCTGGTCCATGGGCAATGAATGTGGATACGGATGTACATTTGAAGAAGCGTTGAAATGGACAAAGGAATTTGATCCGTCCCGGCTGACTTGTTATGAAAGTGCTCTTTATAAAAGTGACAGGAGAAGATATGATTACTCCAATATTGATCTTTACAGCAGAATGTATCCTGAGCTGGAAGAGATTGAGGAATATATGGAGAAAGGACCGGATAAGCCGTTTCTTTTGATCGAATACTGTCATGCGATGGGGAATGGTCCCGGGGATTTGGAAGACTATTTTCAGATGATTTACAAGTATCCGTCTCTTTGCGGTGGATTTGTATGGGAATGGTGTGATCATGCAATCTATAAAGGGCAGGCGGAAAACGGAAAAGCAATGTATTTTTATGGCGGCGATCATAAGGAAGAAGTCCATGACGGAAATTTCTGCATGGACGGTCTGGTATATCCGGATCGAACGCCGCATACAGGGCTTTTGGAATATCAAAATGTGTACCGTCCGGCGAGAGTTGTTTCTTTTGAGCAGGAAAGCGGCTGTTTGGTGTTGAAAAATTATATGAACGAAGAGGATCTGAAATCCTATATTTACATCAGTTACGAAGTCAGTTGTGATGGGAAGGTTTTCGGAAGGGGGCAGGTTGAAATTACGCAATCCATCTTACCACGTCAGTGCAAAGAGGTGTATGTGGATGTTTCTGTCCCGGAGACTGGAAAGTGTTATTTGAAGATCTTTTATCATCAACGCCAGGATACGGAGCTGATCTCGCAGGGAACGATCCTGGGGTTTGATGAGGTTCTTCTGAAAAATGAGGATGGAAGAAATCAGAAAGCTGTGACACTGCTTAAGACGTTCAAAACACCGAAAGGAAAAATGAAGCTGTCAGAAACGGACAGATATATACAGATTAAGTCGGGTGATTTTACATATGTCTACAATAAACTGACCGGAATGTTTGAAGAGCTGAACGTAGGCGGAAAGAAGATTCTGGATGCTCCGATGGAGCTGAATATATGGAGAGCTCCTACAGATAATGACAGAATATTAAAACGAAAATGGATTGCAGCCGGGTATGACAGAAGTCTGGGAAGAGCGTACAATACACAGTGGAAACGAGAAAAATCAAAACTGGTTCTTCACAGTATTCTGTCTGTTGCGGCAGTTTCACTGCAGAAAGTGTTGGATGTAGAGGCAGTGTGGGAGGTTTTTGATACGGGTGAAATCTGTGTAACAATGTGTGTAAAAAAGGAAATGGAGTTTCCGGAGCTCCCAAGATTCGGAATCCGACTTTTTTTGAAACAGGAATTTAACCAAGTGGAATATTATGGAATGGGGCCCAAGGAGAGTTATGTGGATAAATGCAGGGCAAGCAGTCATGGGATTTATCGATCATCAGTAGATGAGATGCACGAAGATTACATCAGACCACAGGAAAATGGGAGCCATGCAGATTGTGACTATGTGAAGCTGACAAGCAAAGAACAGAGCGTAACAGTCGTTTCTCCGCATTTGTTTTCTTTTTCAGTATCACCATATACACAGGAAGAACTGACAAGAAAAGCACATCATTTTGAACTGGAAAAGAGCGGAAGCACGATTGTTTGCCTGGATTACGCCCAGAATGGAATCGGATCAAACAGCTGTGGACCGAAACTTAGAAAACAGTATTGCTTTCAGAAAGAGCAGTTTGTATGCGAGTGGAAGCTGATGTTTGAGGAAAAGAGCGAGAAATTATCCGGAAATGATTGTTTCTGTAAGGAAGACAGGGTATAATGGACACAGAAATGACCGAAGGATAAGGAGGCAGTAACGTGTCAGAAGAAACGAAAGATATAGAAGAAACCAAAGTAGCGGAAGAAAAAAAGATGGAAACAGAGCAGACCATACTTTCTCAGCCGACAGAGAAAAAGGCTGCAGAGACAGTGACACAGATTCAACAATCGGTGGAGATACAGGAGCAGAAAGAAAAAACTGAGCCGGAACCGAAGAGAAGTTTTATCCGATCAAGGAAAAAAGCGGCAGCGTCCAGAGAAGAACAGATTCTTTCCAGGATTAAAGATGAGGACTTGATGAAGTATCTGGAGATGGAGCATGAAAGACTGGAGATGATGCAGAGCATCAAAGAGGCAAGGGAAAAGAGAAGTTTTACAATGCTTCAGCTTTTAATTTCTCTGGCAGCTATTGTGATCGTTGTATTTTTGCTGAGAGATAATCCGACAGTTCTTGTAAACATTTTGTATATCGTGGGGATTATCATTGTACTCTGGATCCTGAAAGGACCACATGAGAAGAATCCATTTAAAGAGGAATAGGAAAATGCCGAAAGTTCGAAATGAGCTTTCGGCATTTTTTTATTCCTTGAGAAGAAGAGCACGGTAAATGCAAAAAGCGGATGCACCGATAGCTCCTGTATAAGGTGAATATGATTTGACGATCATCTGCTGGTTGGAAGGTAGTGTGAATAAATTTGGTTCAAAATCAAGTCGGCTTTTTAAAAGGGCAGTGGCCTGTTGGCTTTCGAACAGTTCTCCGTGAATGAAAACTCTGTCAGAGTCGATAATCATATTTAGGTTGGTGATAGCGATAGCAATACTTTGGATTGCGGCAGAGATTAGCTTTACGATGATGTCATCACCTAGTTCATATGCATTCAGTATGGTTTGCAGAGTAATCTCGTTTTCGTTTTTTACAAGCTGGTGGAGGTAAGTGGAGGGAGTGCTTTGGTAGAGTAGCCTTGCTTTGCGGATGAGCCAGGACTCACTGGCATAGGTCTGCAGGCAGCCTCGTTTCCCACACTCACATAACTCGCCGTCAGGCTGAACAGTCATGTGTCCTACCTCACCAATTTTAAAATTCTGTTTTCCGTATAAATCATCGTGATACATATGGGTACAGTGAATGCCTCTTCCTATATGGAAAAACAGGAAATTGCTATTGTCGGTATTTGGTTTGGTATAGAAAAGAGATTCTGCTCTTGCCATACAGTGGACGTTATTGGAAAAGTAGACGGGAACTGGGACACGGTTTTCAATTTCTGTGAGGTTGAAATCTTTCCAATACGCATTGTTTGTTAAAATCACATGGTTGTTTGATTTGGTATAATGTCCCGGAATTGCGATTCCAATCGCATGAATCTGCTGTTTGTGTGAGACTTTTTTTATAAAAACGGAAAGATGTTGCATAAAAAAATCTGCATTTATTGGTTTGTGTCGGTTGTGAAAAAAAGTATCCTGTTGGTATACGGTTCCGATATTGTCTGTCAGAACAAAAGAAAAGAATTTTTCGGATATTTCGGCACCGATATAATAGGAGTGTTCAGGTGCGATGGAAAGTAGGATTTTTTTGCGTCCAACTTTATCCTGCAGATCTATCTCCTCACCGACTTCCTGAATCAGGTGATCGGAAAGCATTTCTGCAGTGATCAGACTAACAGTTGCAGGGGTAATCCCGGTCTCACGCGCGATATCAATTCTGGAAATGGTATGGCGGGTGTAGATTTTGTTAAGAATGGTAGAATACAACAATTGTTGTTTTTTGGTTGATTTCATAATTTGGTGTATCTCCTTGAAATTAAAGAATCTTTGTTAGATTATATCATGAATTCTTAAATTAGTCACAAAAAGATAAAAAATGGGATATTGATTATAAAATAAAATTAAAAAGGAAAATATGAAAAGAAAAAGCTAAAAATATAAGTGAAAATGCACAAAAATGAAGTGCAAAAATTATATAAAAAGACGGAATTAATTATAAAATAAAACTAATTATATACAAAAAGAAGAAAAAATATATAATATTTAAGTTGAAAATAATATGAATCGCCATGCGTTCGAAAGAAATTTACAGGAGGATATATATGAGTACAAAAGAAGCAAAACAGATGGACAAAGCATTATTTGATTTTTATGGAAAACCATCTATCGGACAGGCTTTGCCACTTGCAATCCAGCATGTACTTGCGATGATCGTCGGATGTGTAACACCATCGATCATTGTTGCGGGAGTGGCCGGAATTTCACAGGAAGATTCCGTGATCTTAATACAGGCAGCACTGGTGATGTCGGCACTGACGACATTACTGCAATTGTTTCCATTTATAAAAACAAAGAATTTCCGGATCGGTTCGGCACTTCCGGTTATGA
>ERZ834433.1977-NODE-1977-length-14277-cov-2.990508_pt1 | contig 14277 bp, 13 predicted proteins | sample MGYA00519948_ERZ834433 | MGnify/ENA primary metagenome ERZ834433 (study PRJEB31850, sample SAMEA3708752) | human gut metagenome | biome: human gut; feature: human-associated habitat; material: faeces | place: China | collected 2014 ...
AGCTTTTTCTTTAACGGTGTAAAATGCTCCGTATCATCAATCGGACGCTCTCCGATTACAATATGCGCTTTTTTGTCAAGAATCGGTCTGACCAGTGTTTCAATATCCGCACCGCAGTACTGGTTGTCCGCATCGGTATTGACAATAATATCTGCCCCGTTCTTTAAGCAGGCATCCAGCCCCGCCATAAATCCTTTGGCAAGACCTTTGTTCCTGCGAAAGCGTACAACATAGTGCACCCCCCATTTCTTTGCAACTTCTGCTGTATTGTCATGGCTTCCGTCATCAATAATCAAATACTCTATTTCATCAATTCCATCGATGTGTTTCGGCAAATCATTTAATGTAACCTCTAAGGTTTCTGCCTCATTAAAACAAGGTATCTGTATAATTAGTTTCATAATCTATCCTCAATTCAATATATAGCACCCTGTAAGATGCAATCAATTAATGATACACTAATTTTCCTGTTGTTTCAATACATTTAATGAAAAAGCAGAAAATAGACAGCTATAACAACAACCGAAGCTGCTATATCAATTGCTGTTCTTGCTCCTTTTCCCAGATTCGGCAAAAGGTAGTCGACCAGTCCTTTTTCATCGTGTTCATCACCCGGATGTGTTTTCCCATGCTTTTTACGCATCTGCACATTCCCCTCGGACTGTTTTTCTCTCACTGCCGTGCTCTTTCCTATTTTGAGCATACATTCCTTTAACTGTGCAATTTCATTTTTCACAATGCTTTCATCAATTTTTAAGGTTCTGCTGATTTCATTGACAGTACATTTTTCATACATATATAAAGCAGCCATTATCATCTTTTCTGCCTTTAAATTCTGAAATGCTTCCGGTTTGCCTTTATAGGCATGTACGCTCTCGAACGCATCTGCGTAAGTATCTGCAATTTTTTCAAATTCTGAATCATCTGCAATAACAGTGTATTCATATTCTTTCATATTTTCAGCTGCTGTATATAATGTCCCGTTCTTTTTACCCAGCGCCTGATAAATCCGCACAATTGCATAGACCTGAACATTTTTATGTACGTCCAGAATTTTTCTGTCCGAAAGATTTGCAACATACTTTTCCAAAATAGTCCGCACTACTTTCTGTGTCTTTTCTTTATCCTTGTAAATCGTATAAACTAACGTATAGACCTCATCAAAAAGCAGTTCCTCAATCTCTTTTTCTTCTCCCTGCATTCCCATCTGCGCCCGCTCAATCATATGCTGCAAATGCAGTTCCGTCTGTTCACTATGCATATTTCTCTACCTCTGTTTCTCTTTTAAAAATTTCTTTCCATCACGGATTCCCCGCTTATAGATGGATACTTCTTCTTTCCAGTCCTCATGATGCAGATGAACCAGTGCAAATATTCTGTTACGCATACCACTGCCCGTCCACAAAAGCAGCCGCAAAACCACATAGTCCCACAAATTCCCATGGGTACGCACCATATGCATGCGGTTTCTGATTCCATAGTAATCTTTCCATGTATAATGCCTTGGCCAGTCCATCGGTTTAAACACCGTTTTGTGATTTAATACTGCTGCAGGAATCACCATAATCTGGGAGATTTCACGGATTCTTACACAGTATTCTGTATCATCATACCATATAAAATACTCTTTTTGCGGATATCCGATCCGCTCAATCACCTCATCACGGATCATCAAGCCACAAAAGGAGGCCGTATCGCAGTAAAAAGACTCCTTTTGATATTCCTCCAGTGGGATTTTTTCCATTCTGAAGCCCGGTCTTTTCATCCGCTGACGGTGATCCCGGACAATACAGCCATCCGTCTTTACAACCCCTGCAAATGCAAGTATCTCTGGATTTTTCCGTGCTTTGTCCAGCAGCTGTTCTGCAAAATCTTTAGAAAGCATTGCATCATCATCTATTATAATGTGTGCTTCATCTCCCAGTTCATGCGCTTTTTTGAGTCCTTCATAAAAGCCGCCGGCCCCTCCTGCATTATAATCCAGCCGGTAATGTACAAGCTGCGGTATTGAAAGGCTGTTTAAATACCTGTCGGTATCATCTGTGCATGCATTGTCAATTACGACAATATGCGTTGCAACAATTGTCTGCTGCAACGCACATGTAATACACTCTTTTAATAAATCGCAACGATTATATGTAACGATTACAATTGAATACTTCATAGCATCTCCACGCCTGCTATGCAAGCTTTTTTCTTAATTTCTGAATCTGAAGTTCTTCCTCTTCTATCTTATTCTTTTCATACTGCGCACGTTCTTCGTTTCCGGCCTGTTGTGCCTCTTCGAGCTTACATCTGTGATGATACTGACGCATCAGTAAATCATCAATCTCATCCCCAATCTGCTCTCTTTTCTTCCGTGTCATAAACAACGCCATGTTATTCCTCCTGAATATTTTCTATCTTTTCAACGTCCATGTAAATGTTGCGATATGCCCTGACCACTGAACTGAAAGACTCAGTTCACGATATGAAATCTCCAGTCTGCCAGAATCTGTAAATGTACCCAGCCATTCACTGTCAATTTCCTGATCCGTACTTTCTACCATTGCCGTAATTGTAACATTCCCTGATGTTTCTGATGCCTTTTCACTGATATAAGCATAATAATCATCTATCTCTGCATCTGTAAAATAATTTTCCTGCATTCCAAGATAATAATACTTTGTTCCATCTGCCGTAATATCACTTGTATAGGTATGATCCTGCTTCATTTTTTCATCTGTAATGTTAAAATACCCATACAGCACCTGTCCCGGCGTATCCGGTACCGGATCATCCCATGTTACATCTACCATATACCACTCATCATCAAGCATTACCGCATTCCATGCATGTCCGATACCACCTGCTGTTCCGGTAATCGTTTCACATGGAATTCCTAAAATATCCATGCACAGCTTAAACGCACCGGCATATCCGTCACATACCGCTGTCTTATAGACAAATATGCCTTCTGCCGTATGTGATACCTCCGGTACGGTTCCGTTCTGATAACTTTCATAATCATATGCTGAATTTAACACCATGTAATCGTGTACTGCTTTTTCCTGTTCAAACAGGGTATTATACTCAAATGCAGCATCCAGACAAGCGGACAAGCCTTCAAAAAACGCTTCCTGTTCATCTGTTTTAATAACGGATGTATCGCCTGTTCTGTACGCGTATTCATAATTGTAATACGGATCATTCGGATCAAGGTTACAACGTACCTTTGAAATCTCTGTAACATAGCCCTTCTGAATGATGTAAATCTGTGAACCGTCCGTGATGCTTCCCGTATAATTAAAATTAATCCGTCCGTCTTCATACAGCCATAAACCGTACTCATTTTCACCTAAGCCGTAATACTCTAAATCCAGTATACCATCTGTAAAATACCACCAGCCATATTTATTGCATGCCATGCCTGTATACGTCAAATCAAGCATCCCATTGTCAAAATACCACCAGCCGTATTCATTGCGTGCCATTCCCGTATATGACAAATCAAGATGACCCTTATTAAAATACCACCAGCCGTAATCGTTTAACGCCATTCCGGTATATGATAAATCCAGTACCCCATTGTTAAAGTACCACCAGCCATATTCGTTTAATGCCATTCCGGTGTAGTTAAAATCCACTGTACCATTAGATACATACCACCAGCCGTAGTCATTTAACGCCATTCCGGCATAATCCCAGTCAATTGTACCGTCCGATACGTACCACCAGCCATATTCATTTAACGCAAGTCCCTGATACGCTGTATCGACTTCGTCATCCTGATAATAGTACCACTGGTTATCCTCTGCCAGACGCAGTGCATAATCATCTGCTGCCTGCACCGGCTGGGTCTGTCCGATAAAACATGCACCAATCAGAACTGCCGCACCGGCAATGATGCTTTTCAGCATTTTAGTCATAAAAAATATGCCCCCTTTTGTAATCTGTCCTCTGTTTCTCTTTTAACATAACACAGATATACAAATTGGTCAAAGTTTTTTTAACGCTTCTTCCAGCGTATGCCAGCCAAGAACGGCACATTTTACACGCGCAGGCATATGGGCAATATCTTTTAACGCCGAAGCTTCTTCAAGCTGTTCGATTTCTTCGTCATCTGCTTCGCCCTGAATCATGCGTAAAAACAGCTTTCCGAGGCGCAGTGCCTCTTCTTTGGGCTTTCCGATAATCATGCCAAGCATAATGTCTGCCGATGCCTGTGAAATGGCACAACCGTCCCCGACAAATGCGCCGTCTTCAATGATACCGTTTTCTACTTTTAATTTCAGCCAGATATCATCGCCGCAGTTCGGATTGACCCCTTCCAGAACAATATTGGCATCCGGCAGGTCATGTTTAAATTCCGGGCGCATATTGTGTTCCGTCAGAATTTCATTATAAAAGCTTCTATTCTCCATATCCCATTCTCCTTCTGATTTGCGCCGTGCTTTCTACAAATGCATCCACTTCCTCCGGCGTATTATAAAACATAAAGCTTGCGCGCGTTGCGTTGTGTACCCCCAGATACTCTAAAAGCGGCTGTGCGCAGTGATGTCCCGCACGCACATCAATTCCGTCTGATGAAAGGATTTCGCTGACATCATGCGGGTGTACGCCTTCTATTGTAAATGCAACTATTCCCGTATGATTTTCAGGAGCTTCATCGCCTAAAATATGCAGATGCGGCACTTTCTTTAAACCCTCCATGGCGCGTTTTGTAAGTGCTTCTTCCTTTGCCATAATCGTGTCAAAGCCGATTTTTTCAACATAGCGGATTGCCGCCGCAAGTCCGGCAGCCCCTGCCGCATTGACCGTACCCGCTTCAAATTTGTGCGGCAGTTTAGCATACGTTGCGCCCTCTCTTGTCACGGTGGAAATCATTTCTCCGCCCGTTAAAAATGGCGGCATTTTCTCTAACAGTTCTTCTTTTCCGTATAATACACCGATTCCCATCGGTCCCATGAGCTTGTGACCCGAAAATGCGAGAAAATCGACATCCAGTGCCGTTACGTCCACCGGCATGTGTGGTGCACTCTGTGCGGCATCGACAACCACAACCGCACCTTTTTCATGCGCCAGTTTTACGATTTTTTCAACCGGATTGACACAGCCTAAGACATTGGATACCTGTGCGATGGCTACAAGCTTTGTCTTTTTTGTAATGGCAGCTTCAAGCACCTCATCGGGAAGCGCTCCCTCCTGCGTACATTCCAAAAATTTTAAGACAGCACCGGTCTGGCGCGCCACCATCTGCCACGGAAGCAGGTTGCTGTGGTGTTCCATGATACTAACCACAATTTCATCACCCTCACGCAGGTTTGAAAGGCCGTAGCTGTATGCCACCAGATTTAAGCTTTCTGTCGTATTTCTTGTAAAAATAATCTCTTTGGAAGATTTCGCATGAATAAATTTCTGTACGGTCTTTCTTGCTTCTTCGTACTGCTCGGTCGCCGCAAGGCTCAACGGATAAAATCCGCGCAGGGGATTTGCATTTGCCGTTTCATAAAAATGCTTTTCTGCTTCCAGTACGCAGTCCGGCCGCTGTGCCGTTGCCGCATTATCAATATAAACCGTTTTATTTCCCCGTAACAGGGGAAAATCCTGTCTGTAATCATAAGCTGTCATCTGTCAATACCTCACTTAACTGCTCTTCCGCAAATTCCTTTGTTTCTTCATCGTCAATCTTATGGGTTAAAAGTTCAAGCTTTGCCCGTGTCATAATATCTTCGGCATGTTTTTTATCAATGCCCCTTGCCGCAAAATATAACAGTGTTTCTTCATCAAGTTCGCCGATTGCCGCACCGTGATTGCCTTCTACATCTTCTTCTGCACAAAGAATCAGCGGAATCGTCTGATTGATGACTTCATCGCCCAGCAGCAGTACCTGTTCGCTTTCCGTTCCCTTTGCACCCGAAGCGCCGCGTTTAAAATCAATCGAACCGCGGAATACTTTGTGTGCGGCATCTTTTAATGTGCCGTCTGCCGTCACATTGCTGGTTGTCTTCTTGCCGATGTGATTTACAATATAATTTATATCCAAAAGCTGGGTATTCTGCACAAGATAGCCTGTCTGCGCCTGAAAATCCGCACGCTCGCCCTTTAAATCTGTACGCACGCCGTTGTATACATGACCCTTGCCGATAAATAACTGCAACAGCTCGACCTGCGCATTTTCATCACAGACACATCCTGTATCGGATAAAAGGGTCTGCTCCTCGCCGAGGGCTATGACCTGCACCAGGCGGATTTTACTGTTTTTTCCTGCAATCATGCGTGTACGGAATGCCAGATTCTTTTCTTCCGGACTCTTTTTTGTAAAACGCTCCACAACCGTAATCCGGCTGTTTTCCTCTGCATAAATGTCTAACATACCGGCAGATGCCGTATCTGTGCCGCTGATTTCATATACCACAGGATTTGCCTGTTCTCTGCCTGCTGCCGCCGTTATTCTTTCCGGCGCCACTGCCTTAAACACACAGTCTGCCTGACGTCCCGCTCCGGTTTTCACCGCTTCAAAAGCTTTAACGTCCGCCAATGCTTCTGCTGTTTCTTTACCGCCTGATAATGCTTCGTTTTCTGTGCTTTCTTTTTTTACAATTGTACAGCCCTGTGCTTCATCGGTCCATGCAAAATTCGTTTCATTTAATTTCAGCCAGTGCCATGTCTTAGACGGTAACTGATTTATTTTTATATTCACTGTTTCTTTCATATTAATCTCCATTCCGCATTTCTAGCCAATACTGCCTTTCATTTCCAACCGAATCAGATTGTTCATCTCAACCGCATATTCAAGCGGCAGTTCTTTGGATACGTTATCTGCAAATCCGCTGACAATGCAGGCTCTCGCATCTTCCTCGCTCATGCCGCGGGACATCAGATAAAATACGGCTTCATCACTGATACTGCCAATCTGTGCTTCATGTCCGACATTGGCATCTTTTGTGCGGATATCCATTGCCGGAATTGTATCAGAGCGTGATATGGCATCTAGCATCAGGGACTGACAGGATACCGATGACTTTGCATTTTCCGCATTCTTTGCCACTACAACCGATGAACGGAAGGTTGAAATACCACCGTCTTTTGAAATGGATTTCGTATTAATATAAGAACTGGTGTCCGGTGCGCTGTGTACAACCTTTGCTCCGGTATCCAGATTTTGTCCTTTCCCTGCAAATGTAATGCCTGTAAATTCCATTTTTGCGCCCCTGCCCTTTAAAATGCTCATTGGATACAGATAAGAAACGTGCGAACCAAATGAACCGGAAACCCATTCAATCGTGCCGCCTTCTTCAACGAGCGCGCGCTTTGTATTTAAGTTGTACATATTCTTGGACCAGTTTTCAATCGTAGAATACCGCAGTCTTGCATTTTTGCCGACAAACAGCTCCACACAGCCTGCATGCAGGTTTGCCACGTTATATTTCGGTGCGGAACAGCCTTCGATAAAATGCAGGTCTGCGCCCTCATCCACAATAATCAGCGTATGCTCAAACTGTCCTGCTCCCGGCGCATTTAACCGGAAATACGACTGTAACGGAATTTCTACCGATACCCCCTTTGGCACATACACAAATGAACCGCCGGACCATACTGCACCGTGCAGTGCCGCAAATTTGTGGTCGTTCGGCTTTACCAGCTTCATAAAATGCTTCTGTACCATGTCGGCATATTCGCCTTTTAAGGCACTCTCCATATCCGTGTATACAACGCCCTGTGCCGCAACCTCCTCGCGCACATTGTGGTATACCAGTTCAGAGTCGTACTGCGCCCCGACACCGGCAAGGGATTTCCGCTCTGCCTGTGGGATACCGAGCCGCTCAAATGTATTTTTAATGTCTTCCGGCACGTCTGACCACTTTGCCTTCATATTCGTATTTGGACGGACATAGGTCACGATATTTGCCATATCCAGTCCTTCAATCGACGGTCCCCAGTCCGGTACGGGCATTTCATTGTAAATCTGTAATGCCTGTAAACGGAAGTTCTGCATCCATACCGGGTCATTTTTTTCTTTTGATAATTTTTCTACAATCTCCGGTGTCAGACCCGCCTGCAATTTATACGCATCTTTTTCATCATCTTTGAAATCATAAACGCTTCTGTCGATGTCTTCCACATAGCTTTTTTCTTTCATCGCCTGTTACTCCCTTTCCGCTGTTTGCTGTATGCTTGATTCTCTGCTCTCCTACCTGTGCTCCTCTGCCTCGTAGCCTGCAAAACCGCTTTCATTAATCTCATCAACAAGCCCTGCACCGCCTGTCTTAATGATTTTTCCTTCCACCATAACATGTGTATAATCTACCGGAAGGGATTCCAGAATTTTTGTGCTGTGTGTGATAACCAGCAGACTGCCTTCGCTGTTTTTCTGATATTCACGGATACCGGCTGATACAGTGCGCACGGCATCAACGTCCAGGCCGGAGTCGGTTTCATCAAGAATTGCCAGCTTTGGCTTTAACATTAAGAGCTGTAAAATCTCAGCTTTCTTTTTTTCACCGCCGGAAAATCCGACATTCAAATCACGCTCTGCATACGACTTATCCATATCAAGCAGTTCCATTGCCGCTTCCAACTGCTTTTTAAACTCCCACAGACGGATTCGTTTGCCGGTCTTTTGCTCTACCGCATTTCTGATAAAGGAGCTGAGTGTCACCCCCGGCACTTCCAGCGGATTCTGGAAGGATAAAAAAATGCCTGCCTTTGCACGCTCATTAACCGGTTCTGCGGTGATATTTTTTCCGTCAAACCAGATTTCCCCCTGCTTTACCGTGTAGCGTGGATTGCCAAGCAGTGTATAACCCAGTGTAGATTTACCGGTTCCGTTCGGTCCCATCAGTACGTGGGTTTCTCCCGGACGAATCGTAAGGTTGACCCCGTGTAAAATTTCCTTTTCCTCTACATCTACAACTAAATCTTTTACATTTAGTAATTCTTTTTCTGACATGATTGTTCCTCCTGATTTTCTATATTAATACTTATTTCTCATCTGCAATCATAGGCAACGTCAATCTATGCTTGCCGCATGGTTTTATTTTGTTTCCGGCTGGCTGCCTGCCGCCTGCTGTCTTGCATTTTCCGCAACCTGTGCCAGTGTCATGCTGTCAAAATATTTATCCACAAGCTCCGCCAGCCCTTTCCAGATTGGCAGTGTACAGTCACCTGCCCTGTCGCAGGGCACTGCATCGTCCTTTAAGCAGGATACCGGTGCAAGTGTTCCTTCCGTCAATCTCAATATTTCACTAATCCGGTAGTCTTCCGGTTTTCTTGCCAGCCGGTAACCTCCGCCGTGTCCGCTGATGCCTTCTATTAAATGTTCTTTGGACAACATTCTTGCAATGCTCTCCAGATACTTCTGTGAAATCTGCTCTTTTTCCGATATTTCTTTTAGCGGTACATATTCATCTGAGTTATGCTCCGCAAGAAATACCATAACCCGCAGGGCATACCTGCCCTTTGAAGAAATCATCATACGCCTGTTCTCCAATCCTTTGTTTTATCAAGATGATATCCCTATTTACCTACTATGTCAATAGGTGAATGTATTAAAAAAATATAACGCAGGAAAAGAGGACACGTGCTGTGGCTCTTTTGCTGCGTTATATGAATTATTCTAAACTAAACTTCACAAAAATCATTCAGCTTATTTATAAAATAATTAAAACTTGGTGATTTATTTTCATGAATATTTAAATACATTCCAATATTTCCGGCGCATTCACATTTAAACAACCCTATCTCATAATAAGACTCCGCTTTCTTTTTTAAGGCATTCACACCGCCGCTATAAACCACATCCGCCAAATACTCCCATGTTCCTACAATACTATCCTGAACGTATTTTCTTAACAACGGCATTTTGGCCTGTGGATATGCTTCTTCTATTGCTTTCTCATCCCCTAGAAGCCACGCTTCCATTTCTTCTATTGCAATACAAAAATACACATCAACGGTTACTCCTGATTTTTCATACATCTCAACCAAATCTTTTTTTAATTCGGCACAATCCGCATCATCACTGTCAAGAATAACAAAAATAGCTTTTTTACCCGGCATACTCTCCAGCGTGCGTCCAATTCCTTTTAAATACATCGGTAAATCATTTAATAATTTTTGTGTCTTAACCTGTGATAATTTATTCACTTTTTTCGGTATTTTACCAATTCCCTTAAAACTATGAATTTTGTACGTGATACCCGGAACTTCAGTTATATACTTATCCATTATATTTTTTACAAGAATTTCTCCCGACTGATCCTCTATCAAAATTTCAATGTATGCATATTCTTCCATATCCACCTCATATTATCCAAAATAATTGCTGTACCATAAATCTCCCAATTCAACCTCTGACTCACATAACTGTTTCACATACTCAAAATCAGAAGCCCGTGTAATTGTCGAGAAGCCGTCTTCCTGTTTCTGTAAAACCCATACTTCTTCCGGTGACAGTGCATTTACAAAAAATGGACTGTGTGTAGTAATAAATAACTGCTTGGAATATGTATTTTTAATACTATTCTTCATCTGAGCTGCCAAATCAGAAAGATACTTATGATACAATCCATTCTCCGGTTCTTCAATAAATACCAATGGTCTTGCATCTTTTTCATACAATAACAGGTAATATGCAAATAATTTCAACGTACCGTCTGACATCTTCTGCGAATAAAAAGGCCTGTTAAATCCTTTTTCTAAAAATTCCAGCACTAACTGGCCATTTTGTAATTTAACCGGTGTTATCTGCTGGATTCCCGGCAACTTGGTCTGTATACTCTTTAATACCTTCATAAAATCTTTCGGGTCTTCTCTATACAGATATTGCGCAACATTATTCACATTATTTCCCAGACGGTTTAAATACTTTTGCGGTCCCGCATTTGGAATTTCCCTCGCTGCCGTCGGACTAAAATAACATAAGTACCAATTTTTCAAAAAGTTTTTAAATCGTACAATTCTTGGATGTTCTCTTAACTCTCCTAATGTTACAATACCCAGCTGCCTTGGGTCTGCTAACTCAACATCCACTTTTTCCCCAATTTCCTTATTTTCTTCTTCTACAAATCCACTATTATCGCCTTTAAACGCATAACCTTTTCCATATTCCAGATACAAAAAAGACATTGGACGTCCATAACGTTCATTTGCACGTCTTTGACGAAGTCTTTCTTTTTCTACGATGGGTCTTTCATATTTATCCAGCCCAATGCACAGTTCATATGTAATAGGTGGTTCATTACTTGTTTCACGATAATAAATTTCAAATTCTATTGAGCCATTAACCCCCTGTGATATAATACTTTCATATCCGCCGCGATTATTCAAATCGCATGCAGTCTCAACACCTTTTTCCATACAGTCTGCTAAAAAGCCAAACGCATCGGCAAGCGTACTCTTACCCGTTCCACTCTGCCCTATAATGGCATTCATGTTGGTTAATTCCCTGCCGCTATTATCGCCTAATAATTTCCCCAGTTTTATATTCTTTAACGAACCGTAATTCTTAATCTGTATTCCTGCTATTCGACCCATATACCAACCTCTCCGTTTTAAATTTTATGATAGTATACACAATACGCTTTTATGTATACTATCATAAAAAAATACATTGTGCAAGAAAAACTAATCTATAAATCTTCTAATCGTTATAATCGACATCATATGCATATTGGAAATTTTAACCACTTCTCCCTCCTGTGGTGAATGAATAACCTGTCCATTTCCTACATAAATTGCAACATGTCCACTATAGCACACTAGATCGCCCAGCATAATATCATCCTCATCCACAGCTTCTCCCTGTCTTCTCTGTGCTGATGATGTCCTGTCTAAATCTATTCCGAAATTACTGTATACGTACTGTGTAAATCCTGAACAGTCAAATCCGGTATCTGGTGATGTACCTCCCCACGTATAAGGTGTACCCAAAAATTTTTCTGCATATCTTACAATCTGTTCACCAAGTCCCAGCATTGCTCCGGTTTCATCATCATAATAGTAGTATCTTCCATCACGTTCAACTTCTCCGGTAACCATTGCTCCGGTATCTGTATCAAAATAGTACTCGTCCCCATCAATTGTCTGTTCTCCGTACTGCATAATTCCGGTTGCTGTGTCATAATAGTAATATGCGCCGTCACGGTAATATTTTCCATGTGCCATTTTTCCGGTGGCTGTATCAAAGTAATACCGGTTACCGTCAATATACTGCTCTCCATACTGCATTCTTCCTGTGATCGGATCATAGTATACCCACTTGCCATTCGGATCATCTGACTGTGGAAGATTGACAAAACCCTTTGCCATAGCCCCTGTCGTTAAATCAAAATAATACCATGCACCGTTTTTATAGCTTTCTCCTTTTACCATTCTGCCGTCGCTGTCGTAACGTGTCCACTTTCCTGTTCCGTCTGCATTTAATACAATAAAGACATCCTTATCCCTTGCCATTGTTCCATCTGCTTCAAACCAATACCATGCATCTGTCTGTGGATCATAAACTTCTTTTGACCGTGCCAGCACACCGTTATCATACCAATATGCCTGTCCGTTTTCATAATACCAGCCATTATAATTATCCTTCTGAAGTTCGGCGGCATAGGTCTGCTGATTTGGCCACAGCAATATGCAGCCTGCCAGTACAAGCATACAAGCTGCCAGTTTGAACACACTGAATTTCGTATTTTTCATCTTTATTTCCTCCTAATTGTAATTTTATTTATTGTATATGCGATAATTTATTGCAATCATAGGTCTAAATCCCATAAATTTCAAGACAATTTTCCCCAATGACAGTTTTTTATACCTCAATGCCCTGTTTCTTTTTGACATCTTTATAATAAGACCTTAAAATACTTATGTATTTTACACTATATATTTAATTACTCAGAAACGGGGATTCGTATGAATATATTACTTTTAGAAGACAATTGTACAGAATTACAAATTTTATATAACATTCTCAAAAAACACTGGCCGGAATTTCATTATACCTGCTGTCAAAATTATAATGATGCCCAAAAATCCATTTTATCAGTTCAGTATGATATTTTTATTCTTGACATACAGCTCTCATCCGCTTCCGATGCCTTTAACGGCATCACTTTTGCCCGGTATATCCGAAGCCTTCCTGCTTATCGGACAACCCCTGTGCTTTTTAGCACCGGCACCTCTGATACTATCCAAAAATGTGTTAATGAAGTCCACTGCTACCATTACCTTGAAAAGCCCTATAATGAAGCCGTACTGGTTCATGCCATGAAAGAGCTGCTTGTCACATTATCCAATACGACTGATAACAACTACCTGACCATTAAATTATTAAATGATGTTACGACTCACGTGTGTTTATCAAATATTTTACTCATAAAAGCAAACGGGCATTATCTGACTTTCACTTGTCCCGACGGCGGCTTTACAAGTAATACCTATTCTTTATCTTCCATTGCTAAAATACTTCCATCGTATTTCACCCGCTGCCACAGAAAATATATTATTAATACAAATTTTATTACATCCTATGACAAGACCAACCTTTATCTGCATATTCATAATCATATTATTCCTGTTGGACGAACATTTAAAAAGGAGTTAGAAAATCATCTGCTTTATTAGCAGGTGATTTCCCAACTCCTTTGATTTCCATTATTCTACACCGTCCGCTTCCCAAACATTAACAGATATTCCTGCGCCTTCTGCAATGAAATACTCAGTTTCTTCTGTAACCGCTCCAGTATATCCTGCTCTGACAGTCCGAATTCATAGCCTGTTTCAATAATTTCCTCTGCCCGGCCTTCCGCTATTCCAACTTCTTTTATTCCCTGACTCAGATTGCACATAATATCCACCTCCTGCTCTATTGTCTGTTCTATCGGTATATCGTATTCTTCTTTTATGATATTTCTGTGATGAAATCAGGCGGCTTACGTAAAATACCGCCCTGTTTAATATTCCATACCTCTGCGGCTCATCTTTCTGTGCTTCAACATTAATAATAATCTGGGAAAGCCCGTCTTTCATACGCACATAAAATACTATATCAAACCGCACCAACCCCTCGGCATGTTCCTGATTCTCTGTATTTAATCCTGTGATTCGCTGACCGGATTTTACCCGAATCACTTCCTGATTTGTCAGCCCCGGCTCTAATGGTATCCTGCTGATATACGGCTCTCCCTCTATTAAAGTTTCCACATATCTTGGATTCATTCCCTTAAATTCATCTACCGTTCTTACCAATATCTGTGCCAGTATGCTTTTCTGTCCGAGCAGTCTTTTGGCACTTTCGTCATA
>ERZ834433.1988-NODE-1988-length-14203-cov-10.931792_pt1 | contig 14203 bp, 10 predicted proteins | sample MGYA00519948_ERZ834433 | MGnify/ENA primary metagenome ERZ834433 (study PRJEB31850, sample SAMEA3708752) | human gut metagenome | biome: human gut; feature: human-associated habitat; material: faeces | place: China | collected 2014 ...
AGGTGAAGCCGTTGGCAACATTCAAACATATCAGCTCTAAAAATGCCGACTATGGAGCTGCCGAGCAGTACCTAACCTTTGAACATGACGAGTTTACCATGAAGCCCACACCCTCAACCATTTTAAGGTGATCGGCGCGGCGGCGCGGGTATTGGACGGGAAACAGCGTCTTGAAGTGCTGCATGGGATTTTCCACCCGGACGGGGAACGCTTTAACTTTGCGTGGGAATGGCTACCCGCAAGCGGTCTTTCTGTCAAAGACTTTATCGCGCCGTCCTCTTTCCGATTTGGCGACGGGCGAATGTTTCAAATGGGCGGCAAGTTTGGCGCAGTTTCCTTTTTGCAGATCGTCGCGCCGGAACTCTCCGACCGTATGCTTGCCGACTTCATGGACGCGGAAAACGGGATTATCGTCAATCTGCACATTCAGAGTATCGACCACAACGAAGCAATCAAGACGATTAAGCGCAAGATTACCGACCTTGACCGTATGAAAATCGAGGAACAGAAAAAAGCAATCCGCAGCGGCTACGACATGGATATTAGTGCGACTCGTTCCTGAACAAAGCCTTCGTGGTTGAAGGACAAAATCAGGCATTAACAAAAGAACGAAAATTTCAAATGTTAGGAGAACTAACAATCCGAGAGGTGGAATGATGGGGTAACGCCCTGAAACGCCCCCTTAATACTCCGACTGGCATTTCAACAGAAATGTGACTTGTCAGAAGCTCGGTGAAGTCGGCTGAGAGTAGCCGTATGGATTGCTGGATAAATACCAGCCTCACGAAAGCTGTCCAGAGGTGGACGGTGCTACCTATAGGCCGGAGGTCTACAAAATACCCAAGGTCAGAATGTTTGAAATATGACTGACGAAAACCGCGAATGTAAGGGTCTATACCATGACGGCATAGAAATGTGCCGGTAGCGTTAATCGCTAATCAGTGTGGTGGAGTAAAAATTGATGTTATGAAACACCATAGCACGTTACAGGCGTGTTCAAGCTGACAGGCTTAAAGCGGAGACCTAAAGGTATATGTAAAGATAGGATTGTTGGAACGAGGAAAGGCAGTAGGCTTCCACCATTAGGAAGTAAGCAGACGAATCATATAAGCTGCTGTACTACTGCTGAAAAGCAGAGGTCGAACCGATGATGTTTTCTGCGAAAAAGAGGAAAACGGAGGAATGGCCTCAAGTCAGTCAAACAGACAACTTAGCACTTAGTCGCAATTAGGATTGCGAGTATGACAAAAAGAAGTCACTCGCCGTAAAGGAGAGTGATGCCTGATGCCAAATGAGAAGAAACCAAAAACAAAATACGTGGAGTATCTCCGCCATGCTGAATACTACGATATGCAGAGTACCTTTGATGAGCTGTATGCCAGAAGTCAAGCCGGAGAAATCTTTGACGGCCTGATGGATGTGATACTTTCGAGAGAAAATATCCTATTGGCCTATCGGAACATCAAATCCAATACCGGGAGTTTTACACCGGGGACGGATAAGCTGAAAATTTCTGATATTGGTAAACTTACCGCTGACGAAGTAACAGCGAGGGTACGTAGAATCGTAAAGGGAGGTAAAAACGGCTACACCCCAAGAAGCGTGAGACGCAAAGAAATCCCTAAGCCAAACGGGAGTACCAGACCTCTGGGAATCCCTTGTATATGGGATAGATTGGTACAGCAATGTATCAAGCAAGTCATGGAGCCTATCTGCGAAGCCAGATTTAGCAATAACAGCTATGGATTCCGTCCGAATCGGTCGGTTGAAAATGCGATAGCGGCAATCTACAGGCTTATGCAGAGGTCAGGACTTTACTATGTTGTGGAGTTTGATATTAAGGGCTTCTTTGACAATGTAGACCATTCAAAGCTGATAAAACAGTTATGGTCACTTAATATTCGGGATAAAGAATTGCTCTATGTAATCCGCAGGATTCTCAAAGCACCAATCCTCATGCCGGATGGCCATATAGAACACCCAGCAAAGGGAACGCCGCAGGGCGGCATTATTTCACCACTGCTGGCAAATGTGGTTCTGAATGAACTTGACCATTGGATAGAAAGCCAGTGGCAGTGCAACCCGGTAACGGAAAACTACTCCTACAGGGAAAATGCGACGGGCTGTCCGATACAAAGCCATGCGTATCGGGCAATGCGGAATACAAGGTTGAAAGAAATGTATATCGTCAGATATGCGGATGATTTTCGGATTCTTTGCAGGACGAAAGAACAGGCAGACCGGACGCTGATTGCGGTAACGCATTGGCTGAAAGAACGCTTACGTCTTGATGTTTCGCCAGAGAAAACGAGAGTTGTTGACACCAGACGGAGCTATTCTGAATTTCTCGGATTCAAAATCAGACTGCACAAAAAGGGGAAAAAGTATGTCGTTCAATCGCACATGTGCGATAAAGCCTATAGAAAGGTCAAGGCCAACCTGACAAAGCAGGTCGGGAACATCAAATTTCCAAGAAAAGACCGTGGAGAGGCCGGAGAAGTACGGCTGTTTAACTCAATGGTTATGGGAATCCAGAATTATTATCAGTTAGCCACAGACATCAGCATTGATTGCGGTGATATTGGCAGAACTGTTAATATAGTCCTTAAAAACAGGCTGAAATCAGGAAAAACGCACCGACTAAAAGAAGAAGGTCGAGACCTTACAAAAATGGAGCTCCAAAGATATGGGAAATCGGAACAGCTAAGATATATAGCACAATCCAAAGAACCGATTTATCCGATAAGCTATGTTCAATGCACAAATCCAATGAATTTGCGGCGAAAAGTATGCGCCTACACAGCGACAGGCAGAAGTGCAATCCATGACGATTTACGGATAAACACTTCCTTACTGTTACAGCTTATGAGAGCGCCTACATACCGCCGTAGTGCAGAATATGCGGACAACCGTATTTCACTATTCTCCGCTCAATGGGGGAAATGTGCAATAACGGGAAAGGAATTTCAGTGTGTTTCAGAAATCCACTGTCACCATAAAACACCAAAGGGTAATGGTGGCAGTGACAAGTATGAAAATCTGGTATTGGTGCTTGCACCAGTACACGAACTGATACACGCAGTCAATGAGGATACTATTTGTTCTTATCTCTCCGCTCTTAAATTGGACGCTTCACAACTTATGAAGCTAAACAGACTGCGAATTCTGGCAAATCGGAAACCTATTGATTTGGAGAACCTAAATCTTACGAATAATTCTCATAATGGTATGACTAAGGAGACTAAGAAAACTGTTTGATTGATGGAACGCCGGATGCGGTGAAAGTCGCATGTCCGGTGTGAAGCGGGGGAAAAGCTGGAGATAACTTCAAAGGCTTACCTATCGCTATTTCCGTCCGACCTTGCCACCTACGGCGGGGAAGCAAAAAACCTACTCCGCGATTTGCAGAGCCGCAACGAAAGAATGTTTCTGCTTACGCTGCTTGTCTTAAACCTTGCAGATACCAAGCAGAAATTGGATAACGAAGTATTTGGAGCGGCGGCAATCGCGCAGAAATACAACTGCATTTTGACCCGCCTTGACTACCGGCAGGAACAGGGGCTTATGTCCTCTATCCCGTTGGGGGAAAACCTTATCCATATCCAGCGCGGCTTGACGACCAGCAGCACCGCCGTTTTCGTTCCCTTTACGGTGCAAGAGCTGTTCCAAAGCGGCGAAGCATTGTATTACGGCTTAAACGCCCTTTCCAACAACATGATTTTGTGCGACCGAAAGAAGCTGAAAAATCCCAACGGCTTGATACTCGGCACACCGGGCAGCGGCAAAAGTTTTTCTGCAAAACGCGAAATCACAAACGCTTTTCTTATCACGTCCGACGACATTATCATTTGCGACCCCGAAGCCGAATATTACCCCCTTGTCGGACGTTTGAAAGGACAGGTTATCAAGGTTTCGCAGAACAGCACGCAGTACATTAACCCTATGGATATTAACCTCAATTACAGCGAGGACGACAGCCCCCTTGCGCTGAAATCCGACTTTATCCTCTCCCTCTGCGAGCTTGTCATAGGCGGCAAGGAGGGCTTGCAGCCCGTCGATAAGACCGTCATTGACCGCGCTGTTAGGAACGTGTACCGCCCTTTCCTTGCAGACCCCGACCCGGAGAAAATGCCTATCTTGGGCGACCTCTACGACGAGCTTTTGAAGCAGCCGGAGCCGGAAGCGGCGCGTATCGCGGCGGCGTTGGAGCTTTATGTTTCCGGGAGCCTTAACGTCTTTAACCACAGGACGAATGTAGAGCTTTCAAACCGCCTTGTCTGCTTTGACATCAAGCAGCTTGGGAAGCAGCTCAAAAAGTTAGGTATGCTCATTGTGCAGGACCAGGTATGGAACCGCGTCACCGTCAACCGGGCAGAAAGGAAATCCACCCGGTATTTTATGGACGAATTTCATCTTCTCTTGAAAGAGGAACAGACCGCCGCCTATTCCGTTGAAATCTGGAAGCGTTTCAGAAAATGGGGCGGCATACCCACAGCCATTACGCAGAACGTCAAGGATTTGCTTGCTTCCCGCGAAGTGGAGAATATCTTTGAAAACTCTGATTTTGTCCTCATGCTCAATCAGGCGGCGGGCGACCGGGCTATCCTTGCAAAGCAGCTCAACATCTCCCCGCAGCAGATGAAGTATGTCACCCACACCGAAGCGGGCGAGGGGCTTATCTTCTACGGGAACGTGGTGCTGCCCTTTGTAGACCGCTTCCCGAAAGACACCGAGCTTTACCGGGTAATGACGACGAAGCCGGAGGAAGTGGGCGAAGCATGAACGGGCTGAAAACTGACACCATCATCAACCGGGACGCGCTCTATGCCTTGCGGGAGCTTCCAGAGGAAAGCGTACACTGTTGCGTCACAAGCCCGCCCTACTATGCGCTTAGGGATTACGGGCTTGATATGCAGATTGGGCGGGAGGACACGCCGGAGCAGTACATTGACAGGCTGACCGAGGTTTTCCGCGAGCTGCGCCGGGTACTGCGTTCTGACGGTACGCTCTGGCTGAATATCGCGGACACCTACTGCGGCACAGGAAATAAAGGCTACCATGCAGACCCGAAGAACCCGAAAGGCAGAAACGGACAGCAGATTGCAAGAAACAACCGCGTTTCCGGCTGCAAACAAAAGGACTTAATCGGTATTCCTTGGCTTTTAGCCTTTGCCCTACGCGCTGACGGGTGGTATTTACGGAGCGACATTATCTGGCAGAAAGAAAACCCCATGCCGGAGAGCGTGAAAGACCGCCCTACCCGCTGCTATGAACATATCTTTCTGCTTACGAAGTCAAAGAAGTATTTTTATGACGCAGCCGCCATAGCCGAGCCGTTAGCCCCCACAACGGCGGCGCGGTACCGCACCGGGCGCAGCGCGGGACAGAAATATGCGGACGAAGTACCCGGACAGGGGAACGTACAGGGGCTTAACCGGGCGCGAAGCGGCAGCTACTACGACGAAGCCCTCATGCCGACCATGCGGAACAGGCGGGACGTGTGGCTTATCAATACCGTTCCCTACAAGGGCGGGCATTTCGCCGCGTTCCCGCCAAAACTTGCCGAAACCTGTATCAAGGCGGGCTGTCCGAAAGGCGGCGTTGTGCTTGACCCCTTTTTCGGCAGCGGCACGACGGGGGCAGCCGCAAAGCAGCTTGACAGGCATTATATAGGCATTGAGATAAACGCCGAGTATTGCGCCCTTGCAAGGGCGCGGATTGGAGGGACAGACACATAAAACAATATAAGGCGCGTGAAAAAGTCACGCAGAAAATGACCCGCGAGGGGGCTGTCGAGGTAAACGCCGCTACCGGGAAAAAGAAACGTATCAGCAAGCGGATAAGGGACGCGGACTTTGCAAAGACCGAAGCCCCACCGCAGCCGGAACAGGCAGCGCAGCCCCTACCGGGCGGCGCAACTTCCCCGCCCTTAACCGACACGCCGCCGCTTCCCCATGCGCCGGGGGCAGAACGGGAACAGGACACCGCAGCAGCCGAGCGCGTCTTGGAACGTATCGACGGGGCGCGTACCAGAAAGGCGAGCAAAAAGGCGGCGAGGAAAGCACAGGCAGAAGCCACAGCAAAAGAAAAATCTTCCCGCTTGCAGTTTACCGACGAGGAACGGGCAACGCCGGAGCTTGAAAGGTATATCCGAAAATCGGACAAAGCAGCCGACCGTCTGGACGCGGCAAAGGCGGCTATCCCCAAAGAAAAGAAACTTGTACGGGAGCGCACCTTTGATGAAGCCACCGGGAAAGGCAAGACCCGCCTACATTTTGAGGAACAGGAAAAGCCCATAGGAAAGAATAAGCCCCACAATAACCCGCTATCCCGCCCCGCACAGGAAGCGGGTATTTTCGTCCACAACAAGATACATTCCGTTGAAAAGGACAATTCCGGCGTTGAGGGGGCGCACAAATCCGAAGAACTGGCAGAGCGCGGCGCAAAGTACGGGGCGCGGAAAGTCAAGGAGGGCTACCACAGCCACAAGCTCAAACCCTACCGGGCGGCGGCAAAGGCAGAGAAAGCGGCGTTCAAGGCGAATGTGGATTTCCAGTACCATAAAGCCCTGCATGACAATCCGCAGATTGCGGGCAATCCCCTTTCCCGCTTCATGCAGAAGCAGCAAATCAAGCGGCAGTATGCAAAGTCGGCAAGGAAAGGCGGCGCAAAAACGGCGCAGAAAGCCGCAGAGAACACCCGCAAGGCGGCAAAAAAGACCGCCGAGGAAACAAAAAAGGCAATCGCTTTTGTAGGGCGGCACCCGGCGGGCGTATGTATCGCCGTTGCCGCGCTGCTCTTATTCATCATGGTATCGGCGGGGCTTTCCTCTTGCGGTTCCATGTTCTCCGGCTTGATGAACGGCATACTTGGGACTTCCTACACGTCGGAGGACAGCGACCTTGTGGCGACGGAGAACAATTACGCCGCAAAGGAAAACGAGCTTCAGCAGCAGATTGACAATATCGAAAGCACCCACCCCGGCTATGACGAATACCGCTATGACCTTGACAGTATCGGGCATAACCCCCATGAGTTAGCGTCCTACCTCACCGCCCTTTTACAGACCTACACCCCGCAGAGCGCACAGGCAGAGCTAAATCGCGTCTTTGCCATGCAGTACACTTTGACGCTGACAGAAGAAACGGAAATCCGCTACCGCACAGAAACAAGCACAGACCCGGAAACAGGGGAAACGACCACCGAGGAAGTACCCTACGAGTACCATATCCTCAACGTGAAGCTGACGAACAAGCCCATTTCCGAGATTGCGGAGGAACTTCTAACGCCACAGCAGCTTGAAATGTACCGCGTCTATCTGGAAACAAGCGGAAACAAACCGCTGATTTTCGGCGGCGGCTCCCCCGATATGGGCGCGTCCGAGGATTTAAGCGGCGTACAGCTTGTAAACGGCACACGCCCCGGCAACACCGCCGTTGTAGACCTTGCGAAGCGGCAAGTCGGCAACGTGGGCGGGCGACCCTTTTGGAGCTGGTACGGATTTAACAGCCGCGTGGAATGGTGCGCCTGTTTCGTTTCATGGTGCTACAATCAAGCCGGAAAGAGCGAGCCGCGCTTTGCCGGGTGCCAGTCACAGGGCGTACCCTGGTTCCAGTCACGCGGGCAATGGGGCGCGAGGGGCTATGAGAATATCGCCCCCGGCGACGCTATCTTTTTCGACTGGGACGGGGACGGGAGCGCAGACCATGTGGGGCTTGTTATCGGAACGGACGGGGAGCGCGTCTATACCGTCGAGGGCAATTCCGGCGACGCCTGCAAGATAAAGAGCTACCCCGTCAATTACTCCTGTATCAAAGGCTATGGGCTGATGAACTGGAATTAACATATTTTTGAGCAAAGAAAGGAGAAATTTATTGATGGCTATGAACAAAATTGAACGTATCGACAAAGAGATTGCAAAGACCCGCGAGAAAATCACCGAGTACCAGAACAGATTAAGGGGGCTTGAAGCGCAGAAAACCGAAGCGGAAAACCTGCAAATCGTACAGCTTGTGCGCTCCATGCGCCTTTCCCCGCATGAGCTTTCCGCTATGCTTTCCGGGGGCGGTATTCCGGGTATGGAAGCCGCGCCGGGCTACCCCGCAGAACCCGCAGACCATGACACCGAAGAAATGGAGGACACCGAGAATGAATAAGAAAATCCTTAGAACCTTGACCGCACTTTGCGCCGCCCTTGTACTTATGGGCGGCTTTTCCGTCACCGCTTTTGCACAGACCCCGGAGGGAGAGGACGACACCAACGACAGCGGCGTTGTCTACGAGGAACCCCAAAAGGAAGAACCCCTTACCCCGGACGGGAACGCGACCCTTGTAGACGATTTCGGCGGCAACAAGCAGCTTATCACCGTAACGACCAAAAACGGCAATTACTTTTATATCCTCATTGACCGGGACGACGAGGGCGAGGACACCGTACATTTCCTTAATCAAGTGGACGAAGCCGACCTCTTAGCACTTATGGAGGACGGAAGCACCGAAGCAGCCCCGCCCGCCGTTTGCAGTTGCACCGATAAATGCGAAGCCGGAAAGGTAAATGTGAGCTGCCCTGTCTGCAAGGACAACATGACCGCTTGCAGCGGCAAGGAAGCGGAGCCGGAAACCGAGAAACCAACAGAGCAGCCCAAAGAGAAAGGCAATACAGGCGGGCTTGTGCTTTTCCTTGTCGTGGCACTTCTTGGCGGCGGGGGCGCGTTCTATTATTTTAAGTTTATGAAGCCAAAGCAGAACGTCAAGGGCGACACCGACCTTGAAGATTTCGATTTTGACGATTACGACGAGGACGAGGGGGACGGGCTTTCTGATGAAGAACAGGAGGACGAGGAAGCATGACGCTTTTCACCGAAAACCCTTTAGAAAAAATGATGGTACAAAGACCCACCGGGCGGCGTGACAGTGCGCCGCCCGTTCCAAAATCCCCGGCGTGTATGCGTTGCCCTTATAAGGCGCAATCCCCCTGTATCGGCTATTGTCTGAAACAGGCACAGGAGAAGAAGCACACCGCGCCGGAACGCTGAAAGGAGGATTTTTTCATGGCATTTAGACTTGTGATTGCAGAAAAGCCGAGCGTGGCGCAGACTATCGCCGCCGCGCTTGGCATTAAGGGGAAACAGGACGGGTATATCGAGGGCGGCGGCTACCTCATTTCATGGTGCGTCGGGCATTTGGTACAGCTTGCGGAAGCTGCCGCCTACGGGGAGCAATATAAAAAATGGAGTTTTGACAGCTTACCCATTCTGCCGGAGGAATGGCAGTACGCCGTTGACCCGGACAAGGGGAAGCAATTCAAAACCATTAAAGAGCTTATGCACCGCGCCGACGTTTCCGAAGTGGTAAATGCGTGTGACGCGGGGCGCGAGGGTGAATTGATTTTCCGCTTTGTCTACGAAGTGGCGGGCTGCAAGAAGCCCATGCGCCGCTTGTGGATTTCTTCAATGGAGGACGGGGCGATTAAGGCGGGCTTTGCTTCCCTCAAAGACGGGCGGGAATACGACGCGCTCTTTGCGTCTGCCCTCTGCCGCGCAAAGGCTGACTGGCTTATCGGCATTAACGCCACCCGGCTTTTCTCCTGCCTGTATGGAAAGACCTTGAACGTGGGGCGCGTCCAGACCCCGACCTTAAAAATGCTCACCGACCGGGACGCGGCTATCTCCCATTTCCAGAAAGAAAAATATTATCATGTTCGCCTTGATTTATCCGGCGCGGACGCGGCAAGCGAAAGGATTTCGGACAAGGCAGAAGCCGACGCGCTGAAAGGGGCTTGCGAAGCGGGAAAGGCGGTATGCGTTTCCCTTACCAGAGAGAAGAAAACCGCAGCCCCGCCAAAGCTCTTTGACCTTACCTCTTTGCAGCGGGAAACGAACCGCATTTTCGGTTACACCGCAAAGCAGACCCTTGACCTTGCACAATCCCTTTATGAAAAGCGGCTCCTTACTTATCCGAGGACGGACAGCAGCTTTCTTACTGACGACATGGGCGGCACCGCAGCGGACATTATCGCGCTGCTTTGCGAAAAGCTCCCCTTTATGGCGGGCGCGGACTTCACGCCGGAGATTGCAAAGGTATTAGACAGCAAGAAAGTATCAGACCACCACGCAATCATTCCCACTATGGAGCTTGCAAAGGCTGACCCGGACGCGCTGCCGGAAAGCGAGAAGAATATCCTTACCCTTGCGGGGGCGCGTCTGCTTTTTGCCACCGCCGAGCCGCATATTTATGAAGCGGTTACGGCGGTTTTCTCATGCGCCGGGACAGACTTCACCGCAAGGGGAAAGACCGTACTTGCGGAGGGTTGGAAAGAGCTTGAACGCAGATACCGGGCGACGCTGAAAGATAAGCCCGAAGCAGAGGACGGGGAAAATGAGGGCGTGACGCTGCCGGAGCTTTCCGAGGGACAGAACTTTCCTAACCCCGCCGCAAAAGTAACGGAGCATACCACAACGCCGCCGAAGCCCCACAGCGAAGCGTCGCTTCTCTCTGCTATGGAGCGAGCCGGGAACGGGGACACCGACCCGGACGCGGAACGCCGGGGGCTTGGCACTCCCGCCACCCGCGCCGCCGTCATTGAAAAACTGGTAAAGGGCGGCTTTGCAGAGCGCAAGGGGAAGCAGCTTATCCCCACGCAGAACGGAGCCGCCCTTATATCAGTCTTGCCGGATATGCTCACTTCCCCGCAGCTTACCGCAGAATGGGAAAACAATCTGACGCAGATAGCAAAGGGAGCCGCAGACCCCGGCGAATTTCTGTCCGGCATTGAAGCTATGGCGCGGGAGCTTGTGCAGACACACGCCGCAGCACTGGACGGGAAAAAGGATTTGTTCCGGGAGGAAAAGCCCTCTGTCGGCAAATGCCCCCGTTGCGGTTCCCCCGTCCATGAGGGGAAGAAAAACTATTATTGCAGCAACAAAGAATGTGCCTTTGTCATGTGGAAGAATGACCGCTTTTTCGAGGAACGCAAGACCGCTTTTTCCGCGAAGATTGCCGCCGCGCTCCTTAAATCCGGCAAAGTGAATGTGAAGAAGCTCTATTCCCCGAAAACAGGCAAGACCTATGACGGAACTATCGTTCTGGCTGACACTGGCGGGAAATACGTCAACTACCGTATCGAAGTACAGAAGAACTAAAAACTTGAATAGCAAGCATAGGAAGCGGGTACCCACTTCCGTAAATCCCCGTTGCGACGCTGACGCGCCGGACGGGGATTTTGCTTGTTGGGAAGTTTCCCAAACCCTCTTTTGCGGAGGGCTTCACCCTCTAAAAATTTTTGAGAAATCTTTGGCAGAAATGCGGGCGTACCCGTAGTAGACCATGCAGCCCAAAAATGCAGCTTGTGACGCTGCCCCAAAGAAAGGAGGTTTTTCACTATGGCAAGTTTACGGGACACCGTAAAGGACTATCAAGACGAGCTTAGGGACGGTATCGCATGGGTGGCGTTCTGGAAACAGGGGCGTTCATGGAACGCGGAATATTTTCATCTTGATATGGACGACACCCTCTACCCGGAGGACAGGAGCCGGTTAGAGGAAATCAAAAGCACCGACCCCGCCGCCGTTATCCTAAACGGCTATTACTGCGGGCATTTAGGCGAGGACATGAGCCTTGACGAGCTGACCGCCGGAGTGCGCTACCACTACGAAAACAGCATGAACGACATTGACGGTTTTATCGGGGCGCATGACGACAGGCTTCCCCCGGAGGTTATCGAGGAAGCGAGGGCAGCCGCCCATGAAGCGGGGCTTCCCTTTTCCGAAAAGCCCTACCGGGACGGAGAGGATTTTAACCCCTATGTATTTGACGGGAGCATGAGCATTGAGGATTTTGAGCTTATGCACCGCATGATTGAAAAAGAAAGGAGCGAACAAATGGCAGAACCGATTTTAAGCGGCTATCTTTCCAATCTTGGGAAGTACACCGAGGGCAGACCCGCGGGCGAATGGGTGACGTTCCCCACGACTGCCGAACATCTGAAAGAAGTCTTTGACCGTATCGGGATTGACTTCAAGCATTACGAGGAATGGCATTTCACAGAATTTCAATCCCCTATCCCCGGCTTGGCGGAACATTTAAGCGAGTATTCCCACCCCGACGAGCTGAACTATTTAGGGAAGCTCTTGGAAATGCAGTTTGACGACGACCGGGAGAAATTCATTGCAGCCATTGAATACGGCGACCATGCCGACAGCTTACAGGACATCATCAACCTTGCACAAAACCTTGACTGCTACTGGATTTATCCGTCCGTCCACAATGAAGAAGAATACGGGCGTTATCTGGTTGATGAACTGGAAGAACCCGAACTGCCCGAAGAAGCGAAAAAGTATTTCATGTATGAGGAATACGGGCGCGACGCCGCTATCAATGACGGGGGACGCTTCACCGAGCAGGGCTATGTTTACAACAATAAAAACACCTTTTCGGAGTGGTACAACGGGCGCGATATTCCCAAAGAATACCGTATTATGAGCTACCCGCAGCCGACGCGCCTTGACCCGGAAAAGGTTGAAATGGACGCTATCGGCACAAGGCAAGCGGTGACGCTTACCACAGAGCCGCCGCAGCCGCAGCCCGTTATCCCTATCAACCTTACCGCAGAGAAGCCAGCCGAAAAGCTCAAGGAGATTACCGACCGTTTGGAGCAAGGCATTATGGAACTCTTTGACAGCGAACGCTACAAAGAGTATTTGCGCGTTATGTCGAAGTTTCATAATTACAGCTTCAACAACACCCTCTTGATTGCCATGCAGAAGCCCGACGCTTCCCTGATCGCGGGCTTTACCGCTTGGAAAAACCAGTTTCAACGCAATGTCAAAAAAGGCGAAAAAGGGATAAAAATTATCGCCCCGTCGCCGTTCAAAATCAAGCAGGAAACGGAGAAAATCGACCCGCAGACCCAAAAGCCCGTGATCGGCAGGGACGGAAAGCCCGTCACCGAGGAAAAGGAGATCACTATACCCGCCTACAAGGTGGTGTCCGTCTTTGACGTGTCCCAAACCGAGGGAAAGGAATTGCCGGATATTGCCGTGGACTGACGGGAGATGTGGAGCAGTACAGTGATTTTTTCGCAGCCCTTGAAAAGACCTCTCCCGTCCCCATCGGCTTTGAGAAAATCGAGGGCGGCGCACACGGCTATTATCACTTGGAGGACAAGCGTATTGCGCTTGACGAGGGCATGAGCGAGCTGCAAACGCTCAAAACCGCCATTCACGAAATCGTCCACGCAAAGCTGCACGATATTGACCTGAACGCTCCCAAAGACGAGCAGCCCCGCGTAGACCGCCGCACCCGCGAGGTGGAAGCGGAAAGCGTCGCCTACACCGTTTGCCAGCATTACGGGCTTGATACGTCGGACTACTCTTTCGGCTATGTTGCCGGGTGGAGCAGCGGTCGGGAGCTTGCGGAGCTGAAAAGCTCCCTTGAAACGATCCGCTCTGCCGCCGCTGACATCATCAACAGCATTGACGGACATATCGCAGAGCTGCAAAAGCAGCACGAAGCCGAGAAAGCCGCGACCGATCTTGCCGCCGCGCAGGAGGCACAGAGCGAAAAACCCCTTACGGACTTGCAGAAAAAAGCCGCCGCAATCGCAGAGAAATACGAGGCGCTTTCCACACAGGAAAAAATCGGAGTGATTGCGCAGGCGTTCGGCGGTACTGCGGGCAGGATTGAAACGTCGCCCTGCACGGGAAAATGGCGCGGTACAAGCGATATATCCATCCGCTTTGATAACGGCGCGTCCCTGTTTCTCGGCAACCGCCTTACGCCGAAAGCAAAGACCGCAGCGGTACAGCGGGAGCTTGTCAACGCTGCCCTGCTGCGGTACAACCCGGAGATCGTCAGCGCGGCAAAGGAAGCCGCTCTCGCTTCCCTCATGGAGCGCGAAGCAAAGGACAATGCCATTGCCGCGCAGAAGGGCTTGAAGCCCTACACCCTGCTCAACGTTGAGTTCAACGACGGCGCGGACAGTCAAAGCAGCGGATATATGGGCTGGTACTATGTGACACTGGCGGTGGACGGAAACATCTGCTCCCATATCGAAACCGGGCTGAATTACGACATCGCGGATGGCAAGGTGAGTGCAGAACCCACGCGGGAGAAATATTTTGCGGCAGGCGCGTTGAAAGATAGTGAAGTGGACTATGTTTTCAACAACGTCGGCTTTTCCTCTGCTTCCGGGCTGTATGCGCTA
>ERZ834433.2003-NODE-2003-length-14085-cov-3.466999_pt1 | contig 14085 bp, 12 predicted proteins | sample MGYA00519948_ERZ834433 | MGnify/ENA primary metagenome ERZ834433 (study PRJEB31850, sample SAMEA3708752) | human gut metagenome | biome: human gut; feature: human-associated habitat; material: faeces | place: China | collected 2014 ...
GAAAAGCATCGTAGATAAGCCACACGTATATTTGCCGGATTGGGGCAGCGGTACCGGGATTTTGAAACAGAAATATGGGACATTTGAGGCGTTTAAAAAGACCTGGCCTAAAATGGATGTAGCGACAGTCAAAGCCGACAGCGATGCCGGAGCGGCGGATCTCAAGGACATCAAGAGCGGCGCACACGGCTTGAGCATCACTGCGTCCTCACTCATCATCCGGACAGCTCCGGCAGGTGCTGACTCTGGCAAGCGATACAGTAAGGATCAGCAGGTGCAGCCGATCCGGAAGTGTTTTGTCAGCGGAGCACCGTGGATCCAGACTGCGGACGGCTGGGTGTCTGGCAAGTATCTTACTGGCTGGGTGTGCCAGGACGGGCGCTGGTGGTATCTGCTGAGTGAGTACACCTACCGGCACGATGCAGTCTGCCAGATTGACGGGCAGGCGTATGCGTTTGATTCGGATGGCTGGATGATTACCGCAGATCGGATAGCAGAGGATGGACATATACGATAAAATATGATGAAAAACACAATATAAGCGCATAATAAGGGGCTGTCATTCCTTGAGAATAAAGGAAAAACAGCCCTTTTTTCGTGTGATATTTCGTGTGATATTTCCCCAGAAAAAGGGGTTCTTTATACTGAAATATGCTTTCGTGGTAGATGCTCCAAAAACACCGGAAACCCTTGTAAATAAAGGAAAAATCCAGCATTTACAAGGGTTTCCGCATCCATCAAAAAAAGCAGATAACGGGAATCGAACCCGCCTTTCCAGCTTGGGAAGCTAGCGTTCTACCGATGAACCATATCTGCGCATGAATTTTTCCGACACTCGTATCATAGCACATTTCTGTGGATTCTACAAGGATTTTTCTGGTAAATCCGCGAAAATCGTTCTCCTTTTTCCGACAACCGTTCCCCCCATATCCATATCTGTCTCTTAACTTTTGATCGCGTTTCATTCACAGTATCTGTTAATCCTCACTTCTCCGTCCCGCGATAGCCTGCTCCTGAATTCATGGTGACAGGATCGGCAGGTATCTCCTGTCACCATGTCCGGCAACATATCACTTTCTATCCATATTTCATTTACGATAATTCCGCAATCCTTGTAATCCCCACATATATGTGGGAAATCTTATACCATGTGGCAAAATCTACCACTCCGGTCTGGGGAAGTCCAAAAATCGACTGGAATTTCCGGACAGCTTCCGCGGTAGCCGGACCATAGATCCCATCAGGGGAAATATCCGGAATTGCGGTATACACGCTGGAGATTGCATCTAACTGCTCCTGCAGCTGCCGCACCTTATCACCGATGGCACCAATCTTCAGATCATATCCCGGCCACGATGCCGGGATGCCGGAGATCTGTTCTGCCGTATTGATATACATATCATCTCCATAAAAATTCCGCAGGATCTCGATGGGACTATACCCCGCTTCTCCGAGCTCGCAGCTGCCCCATTGCGTCATCCACCCCGGGCACCGAACCTTCCGTCCATCGCAATACTGGGTCAGGATCGGCTGTTTCACTCCCGGGCGCGAAAGATAATTATCAAAAATATCATCCACCACGACAGAGATGGACTCAAAAATATTCCGGCCATAAATCCATTTATGATCATACGCCGTTGATGATGTGATCGTAAAATCATATCCCTGATTGCGGTACCATTCCGTATAAACACGGTTTAACGTGAAGGACATGATCGCCAGCACATTCGCGACGATCGTGGAGCGGGGCCAGGTCGCGTATATCTCACTGGAGGCTACATTTTTGATATAATCCCGATATGGGACATAATAGTTGGCCGCGGACGCGTTCGTTGGCACTCCGTCATGTACCACGATCGTCTGAGGGACGACCACTCTGGATAGAACGATCTCTCCTGTCTCTATAACCGGCTTGATCTCGCTCTCCGCGATTTTTGGAAGATAATCACCATAAAGTGTGTGATCCGGAATCGTCACGGTCTCTGTCTGCTCTCCGTCCGGGGCATTCGAAAGAGGCCGCAAACGAATCCCCTGGATCGCCGTCACGTCCGCCAGAACCTCCGTTCCTGAAACGACAAATGGCTCAAATCCCGGTGCTGTGATTCGGATCGTGTATTCTGCATATGGACGCTCCGTCTCCTCCGGTGACAATGAAAGCTCTAACGGTGGTGCATCTAATGGAAGATTCTCCGTCTGTCCGGAACTGTTCGTTCTCGTCTCCTCAATAATTTCATCTGGTTCCTCCGTCCTTGCAATCACAATATCCGCATCCTGTACCGGAAAACTGTTCGCGTCCGACACAACATCCACCTGCAAATATCCCTGTGCCATAATTTCCTCGCTCAATTGAATATCGTTCTATTTTATGTAGCGGATGCACGTATGATGCATTCCTACACTTATTTTCGACCTTTAAATGCAGAGTTTAAAACCAGCAAAGTTTTTCAGAAGATCTTCCTCCGGATATCCAATGCCAGCATCACGGCGTCCTGTAATATCTCGGACGTCAATATCGTTATTGTCCCCGCCGATGGCTCATCTGCTGAATAAATTTTGTTTTCTTATACCAAAACAGGCATCCGGAAACTTAGATAAGCTTCTGAATGCCTGTCTCTTTTTCTTATTTTCTATCCTTCCATCAGCTTCCTGATCTCCTCTGCAAGAAGCTTCACATTCCTGATCAGGCCGTCAAATGCCCCATATCCGTAAAACCGGATAAACAGGATGCCGACCGGTACAGCGATGATCATTCCCGCAATACCGCGGAACTTGAAACCAAGATAGAGGAAGAATAGTGTTGCAAGCGGCGGAAGTCCCATGCTGTCACCGACGATCTTCGGCTGGATCACCTGACGGATGCCCTGTGTTAAAACATAGAGAATGACAAGGCTGAGCGCATAACCGTACTCCCCGGTAAAGAGTCTCACCACTGCCCAGGGAATCAATGCCGTTCCTGTGCCGAACATCGGCAGAAAATCCAGAATCGCGATCGCGATTCCAAGAAAAATTCCATATGGAACCCTGAGGAATAACATTCCGATCACCAACACCACTGCGACCACGAACATGATCTTAAACTGCGCCAGAAAATACCCGCCAATCAACGTCCTGATATCGTTCTTCATCATCCGTCCATACTTGATCACAGGCCCCGGCATAACCTTCCGTACCGTCTCCACAAGCTTATCATGATCTGCCAGAAACAGATAAGAAGAAAGAAATACAATAATCGTATTCACAAAGACCTCCGGCAGCGTCCGCACTACGCGGCTGCCTGCGGAAGCTGCAATCTTCTGAACAAAATCGCCGATATATCCACCCACATTCTCCAGCTCGGAAATGATCGTCGTCTCCGTGTCTGCAGGAAGATACTTCAAAAGTCCCCCGATCCGCTCGCAGGCCAGATCGACTTCCTCCCGGATCGACGCATAAATTCCGGGCAGTGCCTGCCCAAACTCCGTCATTTCCCGGAACACCCAGGAAAACAGCGCATAGATGCCAAAGATCACCAGTGCCAGCACACCTGCGATCAGAACCATCGAGCCGTGCCTGCGGACGATCTTCAGCCGCTTTTCAAAAAAACGCACCACCGGATTCGCGATCGCTGCCACGATCCATCCGATCACAAATGGAAGAAAAAACACCACCAGCCTCAGTCCCCAGACACAGACGAGATAAACTGTGAGCAAAGGAACCAGAATATTTAAAATAATCCCTGCATACTTTCTGAAATTCATTCCATGGACCTCCTAATCCTGTAAAAATCCTGCTGCATTCCATCCGCAGTATTCTACTCAGTCGATCCCCCTTTTTCAGTACTCCACATGATCTCATACGGCTTTATATGCTTTCAAACAAAGTCCGGCTAATGATCTGTACTCCTTTCACCGGTTTTCCCGCCATCACTACTTACAAAGCCCGTACTCCTCTGCAATCTTCTTAAATGCCGGCAGAGACCTCTCGATCTGCTCATAGGACACACAGTAAGCCAGTCTCACGTACCCCGGACAAGCAAACGAACTGCCCGGAACTACCAGCACGTGATGTTTCTTCGCCACCTCGCAAAATTCCTTCTCGTTCTCCACCGGAGACTTCACAAACAAGTAAAACGCTCCGTCCGGCTTCGCACAAGTAAATCCATACTCCGTCAGCGCACCATAGATCAGATTCCTGTTTTTCTCATAAGTCTCCAGATCCACCGTAACCTCATGCTCAATGCAATACTTGATCACCTTCTGAACCAGTGACGGTGCATTCACACATCCGATCACCCTGTTCGCGATCGTAGCTGCCCCGATCAGGGCCGCAGAATCATCCACCTCATCCGGAATCACGACATAGCCGATACGCTCACCCGGAACAGAGAGGGACTTACTGTAAGAATATCCCACAACCGCATTGTGATAATACTTCGTCACAAACGGAACCTCAACCCCGCCGTAAGCCAGCTCACGGTACGGCTCATCAGAGATCAGCACGATCGATGTGCCAAACTCCTTTTCCTTCTTCTCCAGGATCGCAGCCATAGCCTTGATCGTCGCCTCATCATACACAACACCCGTCGGGTTGTTCGGGTTGTTGATGATAACAGCCTTCGTCTTAGCAGTGATCTTCGCCTCAAACTCATCAAGCTTCGGCATAAACGTCTCAGTATCCGGAGAAATGACCACAACATTTCCGTCATAGTTTCTCACATACGCATTATATTCCACAAAATACGGTGCAAACACGATAACCTCATCGCCCGGATTTAAAATGCTCTTTAAAATGATATTTAATCCGCTCGCCGCACCCACTGTCATGATCAGGTTCTTAAAGGAAAAATTCGTTCCGAACCGTTTATTTAAGGACTCTGCGATGGTCTGACGGACATCTTCATAGCCTGCATTGCTCATATATCCATGGAGTGTCATGAAATCCTCATTCTTCACCACGTCGAGGATCGCCTCTGTCACCTGCGTAACCGGAACATTCGGGTTTCCAAGGCTGAAGTCATATACATTCTCCCTGCCGTAAACAGCAGCCATTCTTTTCCCTTCCTCGAACATTGCGCGGATCGCGGAATTATTAGCCATAAATGGTTTCATTTTTTCTGATATCATAGCTGTCTCCTCCGTCTGTTGTGTTTAATCTCTAAAAAAATTCCAAAGGCACCGGTCACCACAAAGTAAAACCAGGTCGTAGGATTGGAATACCAGGTTGTAAAAAACGAGAGCATAAAATAGAGCGCTCCCTGAGAATAGAATAGGTACCACGCCGGATTTCTTCCCGGGTATGTCCTTGCAGAAAGCCATGCGGCAGCCGCTCCCAATACTGATGAAAACAGAAATACACCGGCAATTCCAAAATCATAATACGCGTCATAGAAGAGTGTAACCGTAGTCAGCTCCTCCTTATTCACGTAGATCGGCCAGTCCACTAATGCAGGCTTTATAAACTTAAGCCCCGATAATGCCCAGAGCGGAAACATTCCCTTTAGTCCCATAGAATGGGCCGGAAGCTCCCGTACCAGACAGTCAAAATTGTCGTAATTGTTTGCAATATACATGTAAGGCTGCGTGATAAAGATCGGCGTAGCCGCATTCTTCATCTCAAAGATTCCATTCAGATACGTCACATCATGGCTTCTGGCAATCGTTAAGATCACATAGAGTGGAACAAGTCCCGCCGCTGCCATGAAAAGATACCTGATTTTCCTATGTCCGCTGACAATCATAAATGTCAGCACTGCGAGAATCACCGCAAAGATCAGCTGAAATCTCGATACACAAAGCACCGGGATCAGGAGCGCGATCCCTGTCATAATGAGGGAAACGATTCTTTTCGCCTTCCCCATCTCCCTGTCATAGAACCATAACAGCACTTCCATGGACGGGACCAGTACACATGACACCGTCACATAATGGACCCCGGAAATATGGAAATATGAGTAGGCATGCGGCACTCCCCGAAGGAGAAACGGCACATATCCCAACCGGAATGCCTCAAACAAAAAGGCAGTCAGGGACAGAATTGTCAGCCCGGTAAGTGCAATGAAAATTCTTGTCCCGTATCTCTCTGCAGCCTTCTCTGTAAACTTCTGAGAAAAACCAGCTACAGTCTTTTTTTCTTCCCCATATCCAAATTTCTTTTCTGCCAGTGCGTACACATTCCAGAATGCCGCAAAAGCTACAAAAAAGCACGCCCAGGTCTCTAAACTCCAGTCCTTCTGAAGGTTTGACAGCTTCAAGCAGGAGATTCCTTCTCCTCCCACATAAAACAAGGAAAACAGTCCGCGGAGATGAAGCGGATTGCCGCTTTTCCCATATTCCCACAGATAAAGATATAGTGCTGCAAACATCAGTGACATTCCTGATAAGGTAAAATGGGCGCTGAATGCAAAAAGCATGGCAGCGCCGTAACAGATCACATAAACCAGCATATCAGCCTACTCTCCGAGACCGCCATTGATCAGTTCCGTGATTGCATCCAGAGCTTCCTTTTCGTCCACTCCCTCACAGATCAGCTCGATCTCATCTCCGCACTTTACGCATGCCCCCAGCACGCTCAGTACACTTTTTGCATTAGCTGTTGTGTTTCCATATTCAAATTTGATCGAACTCTGAAACCGCAGTGCCTCCTTGCACAGAAGCCCTGCCGGTCTCAGATGAAGACCGGTTGGGTTTCCTATCGTAACTTTTTGCTTTACCATAAGTATTTTTAACTCCTAATTTCGAAATATGGTCTGAAGACCTGTCGCCTGACGTGCTTCCGTCGTCTCCGGCGGGACGATCACCGCGTGTCTTGTCGCAGACGCAGCGGTCTCCCCCTCTGTCTCCGCCTCCCTGCTGCTCTCAGCGGCAGTTTCCGACGCTTTTGTTGTCTCTTTCTCAGTTGTCTCTTTCTCAGTTGTCTCAGGCTCTGTCTCCGTCGCAGACTCCTGCTCCTTTGCGACAGTTACCGTACAGCTGGAAATTCCCAGCAGATCATAGGCAGAATCAAGCTCCCTGTTAAGCGTCGGCTGAATCTGATGGCTTCCCTCTCCCATTCCAGAGACATTCAGACTCAGGTCCTCAGCCGTAAGCTGCAGGCTGTCAAGTTCTTCCTGAAGCGCACGGATCCGGACTGTGACCGTTCCCGGGTCTGCCCGATAGCTGTAGGAACTGTCCGCCCCAACATAACTGGCAGCGCTGATGCGGACCGTATATTCCCGTTCCTTCAACTGCTCCACCGTAAGTGTCACCGTGATCTCGGAACTGTCCTTCCCAGCCAGGGAAACTCCCTCCGGCAGATAATCATTCAGATCAATAGTCTTCACGATATTTGCCCTCGCGCCGGAAACATCAAGCTCTTCCTTCGGGATCGTGATCGTATTTAAGGATGCCAGAGCGCTCTTTAATCCGACCACCGGGACACTCTTAAGTCCGCACTCCACACCTGTGTAGCGATAACCGCCCGCCACCTCACCGGTGACATCGAAATCCAGGCTCAGATTCTTCACTTTCAGAATCTCCATGGTATAATCGACACTCTTGCAGTTACTGATCAGACGATCGCTGATCGTAATGCTGTTTTTGTTCGCGTCATAGAACTTCGGTTCCTCCGAATCGCTCCAATCCGCGTTCTTTCCGTCTAAGTTGATCTCGATTCCGACGCTGCTGATCTGTCCGATCAGGGATTCCGGACCTTCGACCGTAAGTGTCTCCGGTGACAGTGTCACCTTGCCAGTCTGGTAGCCGTCCTCAAGCATTCCCGTCGTCATGACGCCGATGGTAAATGTCTTCCTCTGAAGCGGTTCCGTCTCGATCTTGATCGTTCCCGTCCGGCTCACCGGCATGGAGACCAGGTATTCGGAGTGGTTTAGGACCTCGACCTTGATCGGGATCGCGCCTGTCACGGACCACATGTCTGTCATATCCGCGTACGCCCGGAAATCTGAGGAACGGATCCGATACGCATTTGTCGTCTTTACCTCATACTGAACTGTGGTTGTCGATTTTCCGACAACCGCATATGTCAGGTTGTTCTTCGTGAGGACGTCGCTGTTAATGATCTCTACCGGCACCTCCACAGTATTCGTCATGACCGGATCCGCCACATTGACGACCCCCAGCCAGACTAAAAAGGCACACAGGAAGGAAATCAGCAAAAGTCCCCATCGTCTATTCTGCTTTTCTTTCATTTTTATGCCATCCCTTCAAGAGTTTGAACGGGCCGGATACCGTCTCCTCCTCCGGCTTTGCAGCGATCGCAAGCTTTAACTCTTCCGGACTGTTGATCCTTCTGAGACTTCCGCCCTCCGCCAGGGATACCCGTCCAGTCTCCTCGGAGACTACAACGGTCAGGCTGTCCGTGCTTTCACTGATTCCAAGAGCCGCACGGTGTCTTGTTCCCAGGTCTTTGCTGATGCTCAGGTTATCAGAAAGCGGCAGATAACAGGTCGCAGAGGTCACGCGGTTTCCACGGATAATGATCGCGCCGTCGTGAAGAGGCGTATTGTGTTCAAAAATATTGATCAGAAGCTGGCTCGTGACGATTCCGTCCACCGGGATTCCCGTGCGTTCGATCTCCGGAAGCGGAGTGTCGCGCTCGATGACGATCAGGGCTCCTGTCTTTACTTTTCCCATTTCAAAGGCCGCACGGGTAATCTCATTTACGGTCTTCTCTGTATATCCTTCCTGCTGTCTGGAATTCTCAGAAATAAAAAGGTCTGTGATGATATTTTTGCTTCCGAGCTGCTCCAGCGCTTTTCGAAGCTCCGGCTGGAAGATAATGATGAGGGCTGTCAATACGAGCTGGCCCATATGGTTGATGATCCAGGTGATCGTATTCAGATGGAGCATCGCCACCAGCAGATAGAATCCGACAATGATCATACCACCCCGCAGCAGCACTCCTGCTCTCGTCGACTTTACCCACAAAAGGACTTCATAGATCAGAACTGTGAGGATCAGAATTTCAAAAAGATTCGACAATGTGATCTTCGGAATAAATGTAAACCAGGAATACATATTCCCAAGAAATTCTGTCATTTTGTTACCTCCGTACAATTATTCACGAGTTTCGTTCTTCTCATGTCTCACATTTTTTCTCGAATAAATCCGCTGTACCTTCACATCCGGTGCAGACACCGTGAGCTTCGGGACAGCTTTTACATAATAATAGTACTCATCATCTTCATACTGTACGTATTCCGTTCTGGAATAATCCACACTGAAAAACAAAATCTGGCACAGATACCCTACAACCCCGCCAAGCACGGTTCCCACAATCATCAGAATCAGATTGATTTTGGCACCTGTCACTAAAATTCCTGCAAGCAGTACGATAAACTGTACCACAATCCCTGCCGCAATGGCATAGGTCCACGCATTATCAATCTTTAGCCGTCTGACTGCATATACTGCCGTAATCGTAACAACCATTGCAATTACAAACAGAATCATTTCTTTATTATTAAACAGACTTTCTACAATATACGAAATCTGCTGCATACTGTCATTGACTGACTTTGTCGTCAGTGCCGTTTCATATTCACTGGCTGTCTTAATAATGTAAAAAATAATCACACCAAATGCCGCCGGAATCATGGCGAATGCGTTAAAGCACAGCCCCGCCGCAATTGGAAGCAGGTACGGCATTTTTATCCAGCAAAGCAGTACCGTAATCACTAAAAGATACCCCTGCTTCGGTGTAAAACGGTAATACAGCAGATACATTAAAAGCACGATTCCCAGTACAATCAATGCAAATTCCGCAGAAATCGCATATAAATGAACCAGCATAAATACCGATAAGAAAAATATCATAAATCCATTTGGAAGAAAGGCACACAATACTGCCATTGCCACGGCTATCAGCGGATTTTTCAGCTTTGACATATATCCGATGCTTGCATTAAGCATCAGAAAAGAAACCAATGCCATCACAAACCGTACTGCCGGAACCAGATACGTATCGTATTTATTATAGAATTTCTTAAATCCTTCCTTTAATTCCAGTAAAAAAACCATGTGAGTCCTCCAATACTATTTTTTCTTTCTCTGGCTGTCGTAAAAACGTTCCAGCTTGTTCAGTCTTGAAAAATACTTTTTCAGACCTTTCCGCGAATGATTATACTGATAGGCATAAACCATTGCCGCAATGATGGTATATACAATTAACATCAGGATATAATATATTCCCAGTCTTTTTCCCACTGCCGCATAATCGAGCGAATTAATGTCGGCAACCAGTTTTTCAAGGTTGCATAACACATACAGTATCACCATGATTATATATGCAAATGTTGTTGCAATTAATGTACGGAGTACGCCAAACGCTACATAATCCCCCTTAAAATAGCGGGAATTTTTAATCATCTGCCTGCCTTCGTTTTTTTCATAAATTGCCATTTTCGTCATCATTTTAATCTTATTTTCATTCAGCAATTAATTCACCTCACTGCAAGTCATATTAGTGTAAGCATATCATATTTTTGTCTAATTGTATATTACTATTTGCGAGTGACCGCCATTCGGGGCTACAACAATTCGTACCCGTCTGCCTTCTGCCGTAAAAGTTCTGTCTGTGTTGGCAGAAAGATAATTGCTCCACACCTGTCCGTACTCGTCCGGAAGCAGTCTGGCAAGCACCGTCTGAATCCTGCTGTCAAATGTGCCGCTTCTCTGCTTGATATAGATAATGGTTACATTCGGCTGTGTGATGATTTCTCCATAATATGTATCATTTTCTTCGCATACATAAACATTGGAATAACGCTGTGTAAATCCGATTCCTGAAAGTCCGTCTGAAATGCTGCTGCTGTTGTCACCATTTCCGGTGTTACTGCCGCTATTACTGTTGTTTGAGGAATTCCCGCCGTTTGTGGATGAACCGTCGTTATTGCCGGAATTACTGCCGGAAGAACCGCCCGTCGTGCCGGATCCACTGTTTGAAGAACCACCGGAGCTTCCCGAACCGCTGTCCGTACTGCCTGAATCATCTCCGCCATCCGAATCCGAATCACCGGAACCACCGTCGTATGAACCGCTTCCCGAACTGCCTGAGCCTGTCCATGAACCGCCTGCCTGTCCGACGCCTGTACCTGTACTGCCGCTGTCAGAGCCGCTTCCTGCGGATGTTCCACCGGATGACGTACTGCCCGATGCACTGCCGCTTCCGGATGCACTATTTTTTGCAAGGGTTGTACCGGTGTAAACCGGAAGGTTATTTTTTGAACCCTGTGCGACATTTTCAATTCCTTCAATGACAACTGAATCGGAAACGGTTCCGACAGTTGCTGTTACAACGGTTGTTCCCACTGCCTTCACTGTGAGAATTCCGTCTTTATCAATCTCTGCCACAGACGAATCCGAACTGCTCCAGATGAGTGCCTGGTCCGTATTTTCGGGAACAACCAGTGCTGTCATCTTTAACTGCGTGCCTACCGGAACGGCACAGTCTTCAAATTCAATCTCTACTTCTGTTTCTGTATTGCTCATCTGCTGTGCCTGCGCCGAATCATCTTTTAACTTAATCCGGTCTACGCTGACACTCGCCGCATTGCTTTCCTTTTCCTTTTTTTGCTGTATAGAACCGGAAACGATGGAAGCAACTGTCAGGATAATGACCACGCCTCCGACTACACCCGGAATGACCCAGTTCTTTATTTTATTTTTCTTTGCCATTTCTTACCTTTCCCGTTTTGTTTTTTACTTTAGTATACCACAATCCTGTGTGAATGAAAAATAAATATCGTGTAAAAATTGCAGAATCTTTCGACACAAACCCACAATTTCAGTGCAAAACATAAAAATATATGGAAATCTTACAAAAATTGAAATTTATTTGATTATTTGGATAAAAGTGTGTTCTACTCACACAGCTGCTCATACCACTGCTTTGTCACACTGCTGTCTTTTGCATTAAAAAACATCGTCTGTGTGTCCGTCTGAATCAGAATGTACGGCGCATTTCCTTTATATATAAAAAGCATACATTTTCCGTAAGTATTCCCTTTAAAATGCCCTACCGCATAGGTTTCTGTGGCGCCGCCGTTGGTTTTTGTGAAATTATCACGCGGCATTGTATCCAGCAGCTCTGCTCTCTGAATGGATTCTTTATCAAATGTGATTTTATAACCGCCGCCCTCAACCGTAAGCCTGTTATTTTCCATGATAAAATCCACTTTGACATGAATCAGCGGAAGCATTGCCGCAACCGTAAATACGATAGTTCCTGCAACAACAAATGTTATAATGCCCGTCCATATTTTTGCCCCTGCCGTTGCATAATTAAAGGAATAATTTCCCGACTGCATACGGTCCGCCACAAGCATATGTCTGTCATTGGGATTGTAGTAAAATCCTGTTTTCCAGTATTCGTCATCATCGACATATACCGGCGTGTTATCTGCATTTAAAAACTCATTTTTCTTTTTATACATCCGGAAAATCAGCACCAGAAATGCCACGCCTGACAGGCTTTCCAGTACGACATAGCTGTAAAACACAACCGCGTTCAGACTGTTAAAAATAAGTGCCTGTACGGCAATCATCACCCATGCCGCCGCATTACAGCTGCTCATGGCAAGGAGTGCTTCCCCGGTATATTTTTTTATCAGGTAATTGACCTGCTGGTTTTTCTGCGTATCCTGACTGTAAACCGTATGCTGTCTGCGGTTGATAAAAACATGCGCTATCCACGCCGTTACCGATACCGCCACGGCACAGATACAGAATATCCCCATTTCTTCCCAAAAAACCGGACGTTTTCCACACAGAAACGGCAGTACGCACAGGATTTCTATTAAAATAACGACTGCGTGATACCTGTACGGCACTGCGCTTTTTTCTGTCATTGTCAGTACCGCCGTGTCGATGTAGACCTTCTTTTTCTGCCCTTCTACAAGCCAGCCCTGCGCCACCTTGTAATCATACAATTTCCGGTGCATTGCGGCATTGAAGTAAATCGCCGCTCCTATGTATGCAAAAATCCACACAATCCAGATGATAACATAAAGTACCATATTAAAAAAACACAGTATGCTGAGTGCCATGATTAAAATCAGATTAATGATATGAAACCGCTTCATTTTTCTTTTGGCATTCGTGACCTGTTCTGTCACCCCCGGTTCTTCTGCGTGTTCCGGCGGAATATGCACCCCCAGAAGCATTCCGTTATTATACCGGTACTGGCTCATCAGTCCATACCACATCGCACCGATTGTAATTAAATTTGCCGACGCAAATGTTATAAACATAAAAATCCCCATACTTCCTCCTATCTACAGATGCCACAAAGCACTATACGAAAATCTTTGATTTAATATTGTCTGCACACCTTCATCTTAGAATAAATCCCGTCACACAGCTTTAAAAACTCTGCCTTTTCCATTCCCGTAATGCTGGCTTCCGCCGACAAAAGCTCTAATTCCGCTTCTAACTTTTCCCTGAACTGCAAATCCATATCAACGACATCTGCCACTACTGCACCATGCCGCCTGTCAATCTTGATATAGCCTTCTGCTTTTAAAATCTGATAAGCTTTATTCACAGTCATCGTGTTAATCCCCGCTTCTGCCGCCAGCTGACGGACTGTCGGCAGTTTTTCCTGCGCTTTTAATTCTCCTTTTCCGATTCCTTTCACTATCTGATTGCGAAGCTGCACATAAATCGGCACTTCACTTTCCATATCCAGTTCTATAACCATCTTCCGTTTTCACTCCTTTCCGATGCGTTTTGTATTGTTTGTATTATACATTATAATACAAATAATACTTTTGTCAACAAAATTGGGACTGATTTGCAGCTGTCTGTGCAAAAAAGACTGCCGTGCGAATGGCATCGCACGGCAGTCTCGTCTGTTGTCCTTATTAAGCTTTTATACATCTGCTGTAAATTTTCTCAAAAAACATTCCGTACAACGCACCGAACGCATTATGAAAAACCCGGTAAAATACTGCGCCCGGAAGTCCTAAGAAGCTGACTGCAATAGCCATCGCTCCAAGTGAATTAAACACCGCCTGCCAGCCGTAGGTGGCTGACAGTCCCACACCGATTCCACCAAATATCCCGATATATGAATGAAGGGACTTCGGAACAAAACAGTAAATTAATATAAATA
>ERZ834433.2006-NODE-2006-length-14047-cov-69.943110_pt1 | contig 14047 bp, 10 predicted proteins | sample MGYA00519948_ERZ834433 | MGnify/ENA primary metagenome ERZ834433 (study PRJEB31850, sample SAMEA3708752) | human gut metagenome | biome: human gut; feature: human-associated habitat; material: faeces | place: China | collected 2014 ...
CAGCTCAATCATTATCATAGAAGATTATTATTTACAGACTTTTCTTCATAGTCTCGTGGAAGCAGCAGCTTTATATATCTGTCAAATAACTTCGTTCCCTTTATCTTTTCACGCTCAAACTCACTATTTGGTTTCAGCAGAAGCATGGCTCCTGTAAATTTCTTATAAAACTCGTCTATAGTCAGTCTCTCAAGATCCTTAGCCGGATCACCTATTATCACATACTTTTTTGTGATCCTGAATATTACCACAAAATGCGATAAGCCTTCCTTTGTCACGATATTTGCTATAGCCGGTAATGTATATCTGCTAACAAAACCCTCTTTATCTACTTTTACAGCCTGACAGTTAAATCCAAGTTCTTCTGCACACTTTGACAATCCTATAAGGTTTGTTCCTTTCAGGTCTGTTCCCATCATGTCACGTAATTTTGTTATTGTTGTCTCTTTTTTATAGTGCAGACAGACCATACCCATGCAAGCTGCTGCACAGTCTGTTGCATCATGTTGTTTTATGAAAGTGTATCTCATTCTTTATTCCCTTATCAACCAGATTTCAATAACTATAATCCTAATAGTTTTTTTATTATAAGCCATACGTCACTGTTCATTGATGTATTATTCATTCTTTAGTACCTCTCTTTCGTTTATATAAAAACAGTACCACTTATTCTAACTTGCTTTCAACACCTTAAGAATGAGCGGTACTTTTTTTGTAACGAATGGTATTTATTTTTTTATTGCAATACTTACACTAAACTTTCCATCATCTGCGCAAAAGTTATAATTTCCTTCACACAGCCTGACTTCATCTATTATATTACTTACCCCATATCCATGTGATAATCTATCATCCTTTGATGTATATCTCCCCAACTTAGATATATCAACTTCCCATTCAATAGGGTTCTCTATCATAATGACCATATAATTTTTCACATTTGATATATTAATCATAATTTCTTTCTTTTTTTTCTGTAATCTACTACATGCTTCAACTGCATTTGAAATACAATTTGAAAGTATTGTACAAATTGTTAAATCAGAAATTTCATGCCTGCCACTAAAATTTCCCATACAAATAAACTTAATTAATGGATTTTTTTGATTAAAGTAATAGATAATTGCATCAATTATTCCGTTATCATAATATGATTCCAATTTTTTACCTATATCATAATGCATTTTGATGTCATATATATACTTAACAGCTTCATCATATTGTTCTGTATCTAACAGATTATACAATATATTTATATGAGCATTCATATCATGTTTTATTTTCCGTATTTCTCGCATATGAGAATACAATTGACTATAATGTTCTTTTTGAATAATCAGATAGTTTTGTTTTATCTTATTATCTATCTCAAGTTGCTTCTTATATGCACCCAAAAACATAAAAACAATTCCAAATATTCCTAACATAACAAATGAAATCATTGTTAATACATTTATTACAATTTTAAGTCTATCCTGACCAGGTAAAATTATATCATCGGTCATTACAATTATTCCCATATTGATTATTTCTATCATGGACGAAGCCATAAAATATATAGGATCAATACGCGCTATCATGGACGACACTTTTTTGAATTGATTTATTATTTTGCCAATAAGACAAATTATAATAATAGTAATTATGTATACCACTAACTCATTATTGCTGCCAACTATAATTTTAATCGGATATTCTATTACATCGATATATCCATATGCAAACAAAAACACTGCTAATTTACGCCACATCGTTTCTTTGAATAGTATCCCTGTAGCAATTAAAGCACTCGGAAGCGCTAATATGGTATACCATATGCTTTGTGTCGGTCGAATAAAGATAACAATAATTTCACCTAACTGCATTAACATTATGAGCATAAACGCAAAATATTTTTTTAACTTGATATCACCAATCTCCAGCTTACATATCAGCCATTCAAATAATATTAATTCTAAAATCATCTATCTGCTCTTTCAACCCTTGCCACTTTACACATATAATTAAAAAAATCTTCTTGTATTTGTTTTTTCATTCTTCTACTACTCTTTAGCTTCACCCCATCTGTCATAATTATCTCATCTCCAATTGTATTAACATTTTCAAAATTAATTATAACACTCCTGCTTATTCTGGCAAAATTCATATCCTTCAACATTTCATAAAGCTGTGATACACCTTTATCTGTAATAAAATATTCGCTCCCATCTAACATGTATATCTTTAAGTACCTTCCCTGTGCAATACCATACACTATATCTGAAATTTTAAACTTTGTCAGTCCACTTATAGTATTTAGAAAAATCCATTTTACTCTTCTATTAATAATATTTATCGCATGAAGCAATTTCTTTTCCATTTCCTCATCCTTCACAGGCTTCTTAATAAAATCTGTAACATTTTGCCCATATGCTTTACTCATTATTTCATCATGGCTAGTACAGAAAATAATCAGTACCTCATTGTCCGTCTGTTCCAACAAATCACGGACTTTCAGACCATCTATGTGTTCCATCTCCATGTCTAGTATCAATATATCAGGTTTCTCACAATCCATAACCTGAATTCCTGACTCATACTGGATAATTTTAACTTCTATATCATTTTTTAAAGCTATAGTTCTTATACTTTCCGATATTTTTATTCTACATGCTTCTTCATCATCACATATTCCAATTCTGTACATCATCCTGTATTCCTTTTCTAAACTTACTCTATAATAAATAATATACAATCTATAATTCATTTGCAATCAAATCTGCATAAATGACATAAATTCGCACATAAATGATATTTCACGCATTTATGGATAAGCTTAATCAGGATGGCATAATCAATTTTATAAAGTATAGAATTACAGACTTTAAGAAGGATCTCAAGACTATGGTTGCTGATTAATATGTCTTAAATCCGCGATATCACAAGCTTTCCATCCTGCACATCAACCCTGACCTTATTAGACTCTATCCCCGCTGCCTCAAGCATCTCATCAGTGAGTTTTATCCTGTGTGCCTTATCCAATACCGTATATTCCATTGCAGGGTGTTTCTTCAATTTCTCCGTACTTACCTTTCCGTCAGATATAAGCACTGTGCGGTCTACACGGCCTGCAAGTGCCATATCGTGTGTGACTATGATGATGGTTATACCAAGCTCTTTGTTCAGCTTATGAAACAGCTCATAGATTGTATCAGCAGTCCTTGTATCAACAGCTCCGGTCGGTTCATCCGCAAGCAGTATGTCCGGCTTATTTGCCAGTGCCACCGCTATCGCTGCGCGTTGCTGCTCTCCTCCCGATAGCTGAGCCGGAAGCTTATCCTTATGCTCCTGTAATCCCACTGCATTTAACAGTTTAAGGGCATAGCTTTTATTATTATCCTTGCGTTTTTTTATAATTTCTCCGTGTTTTAAATTATCGGTATTACCTGCATTTTCAAACATCATCACTGCCTCGACATTCTGCAGCACAGTCAGGTATGGGAACAGATTTTTAGCACTTTTCTGCCACACAAAGCCCACCTTGTCCCTGCGGTATCTCACCATTTCAGCTTCTGAATATGTGGAAATATCTTTTCCGTCAATAGTGAGCACTCCCGCCGTGGGTGTTTCCAGTCCTCCTATCATATTTAAAAGGGTGGATTTTCCACTGCCGGATTTTCCTATTACCGCAAGCATCTCCCCTGTTTCCACCGTCAGGTCAAGTCCCTCCAGTGCCATCACCTTTTTATCGTCTGTCTCATATATTTTTACCAGTCCATCGCAATTTATCATCTACTTTTCCCCTTTTTAATTTAAATTACTATTCCGTCACTAAGCTCAAACACTTCATCTCCCAGCTCCATCAGGTTCGGATCATGCGTGGTCATGACTATAGTGATGTCCTCATCGTCTATCAACTCACGGAACAATCGCATGACTTCAAATCCAGAAGCGGTATCGAGTGCTCCTGTCGGCTCATCCGCAAAGACCACCTTCGGGCGATGAACCACAGCGCGCGCTATCGCAACTCTCTGCTGCTCACCTCCCGATAGTTGTTCCGGCATATGGTTCATGCGCTTTGAGAGTCCGACACGCTCGAGCAGCTCTGATACTCTGTCATGCGTATTCTCATTTATCACATCGGTTTTTGCATCTCCAATGTCATTATCCATATCAGTCAAATTCTTTTGTATCTGACGTTTATTTTTCGCAAGTCTAAGGGCAAATTCCACATTCTCATATGCCGTCATCGTGGGAATTAGTGCTATAGACTGGAATACAAATCCCATCTCATACCGCCTTAGCATTTCCCGGTCTTTCTCGGTCATCTGCTCGAGATTTTTATCCAGAAACTGCACACTTCCCTCTGTCGGCATATCAAGCGCACTAAGGATATTAAGAAGTGTGGTCTTTCCGGAGCCGGAACGCCCTTTTAAGATGGCAAGTGTTCCTTTTTTTATCTCCATGGATACTCCGTCAAGTGCGTGGACTGTTGTACCATCTCCCGCCTTGAAATATCTTTTTATATTTTGAGCAATTATCGCATTTTCCATATGTCACGACCTCATTTTTTACATGCTAACTATCTTCTCCAAGCCTTAGTGCCTGTGCTATCTTCATACTCTTAAGCAGTCTGCTGATAACCACATAGCATACGGCTACAGCCACGAAAAGTACTCCTGTAAGCTCCAGCATATCAGATGGATAAATATATACATTTACTCCGATATTGTGTTTCTGCGGCAGATATATGATCGATATGAGCCTTACAAACATCGCTGTTGCAGTTATACCTATGCCTGCTCCCGCAAGAAGCGGCAGAAATGATAAAAATATCTGCTCGTTTAAAAGCATTGCTTTTACCTCTCTCATTCTCATGCCCATTGCGCGGTATATACCAAACTGCAGCTCCCTCTGTTTTAGTGTCATAACCCAATACAGCAAAAATCCTACTGAGCACACTATCAGTGAAAGTATAAAACTTAATGTAAACATACCGTTTGTGATCTGCACTGTGGCTGAGTTTTTATTCTCGTCTATAAGCTGCTGCGCGGATGTTATATTCCTGTATATTTCACTCTGTACTTTTTCACTTTGAGTGTCTGTTAAATTGTCTGCTGTACTGTCTGAATTTTCACTGTTCTCACCGCCCAGATATCCCACAATATCATCTACCGTTTTTCCTTTTGACAGGTTCATCCACACACTGTACGGTGTCATGCCGAACTTTTCCACAACCGTAGCATAATTTGCAACGATCAGGTATTTCTCCTGCTCGGTCACATTTTTGTCTGCATCTGTCTCATAGGTGTAACGCTCGTAGCCCGGAAAACCTTTTACTATGGCACATACCTTTACATTCTCGGATGCGTAGATCTGATCTTCATCGACAGCCTCCGGTACATACCTTGAGTAATTTAAGCTGTCACCAACTTTAAGTCCCAGATCTTTTGCCAGATTTGAGGAAATGATGACTCCGTCCGGCTCTTTTGCCAGCTCATTCAGGTAATTGAACCAGTGCGCGTCATTAATATCATCATTTTGGTCACTCTGCAATTTCGCAGTCTCACCGAATTCTTTTGTGTTTATCGCCATAAGATATGCATCAGAAACCGAACCACTGCCTGCGGAAATGTCTACCCTCTCGTCCTCAAGCACACGCGTGACACCGTCACAGATGCCCTCATTTTTGAGCGACTCGTATTTACCGAAATCAGGCTCGTCATACATCCAGTTTACAGAGCCATTTTTATTGTACTGTATCCTGAGTCTGAAATCTTCGTTGTATATCGCATCACAGCCCACATTGTAGACGATACGCTGCTCCATATTGCTGTTCATGGTGCGCGCCATATTCGCGTCAAAAATACCGCCGGCCACTGTCATGATAAGAAATACTGCCAGAAATCCCTGATTGTATCTGGTTCGTTTTAACTGTAAAAATGATGCATACATTGCCGGAGAAAAATGCTTTTTAAAGAGCCTGTCCACAAGCAGAATAATAAGTCCGGTAAGTCTTACGCACAAAAGTGCCGCTGCAAATATAAAAAGCGAATTGTCCAGTATCATGACAGGATCTATGCTCCTGTTTTCAAGAACAGATATCGCAAGCGTACTCTTCTGCTTGTTGTAATTGTAAAGCAGATATGCTGACAGAGCCAAAAGTATAACGTCTATAAAGCATTTCTCCCAAAGAGGCTTTTTCTTTGATATTCGTCCCCTACTGCTGCGCTCTGATATGGCATCCTTTGATTTTTTCCACACCGGAACTGTGATAAACAGCACCATGATAACTGCCGCTGCCACCGCATAGACAAGCATCTGCCATACAAATTTGTAAGTGCTTATATCCTTTGCCGTAAATCTTAAAAATCCGTCTGTAGATGCGGCAGCCCTGCACATTATATATCCGAGTACTATTCCGAGTACACAGCCCGCAAACGCTATTATTCCCGACTGCTGTAAGTACAAAATAAATACCTGTAATTTTGTCGCACCGCGGCTTCTTAAAACAAGTATGTCATTTTGCTCGAGCGAAAGTATCTGTACAGATATCATTCTTATAAATAAAATCAAAAGCACAAGACACGGCAGCTCCAACGCCCAAAGCATCAGCTTTATCGTCTTCTGCTGTGTAAAAAAGCTCTCCAGCGTATCACGGATGTTGTCATTGTAGAGCTTGTCAGCATCCTTAAACTGCTCCATATAACCGTCATAAAGTGAAGCATTTTCCGTGTTGATCTGCGTATAATCCAGCATGATAAAATCACTGTAGCTGATATTGTCCTCGCTGTAATACTGCATCATTTCGTCAAAAACATCCTGCGAAACAAATATCACATCGCCCATATCCGAAAGCGTCTTGGCCCAATATGGATCGTTTATATCTTTTTCACGGCAGATCTGTGATATAACGAAAGAAATTTCCTTTTTCCCACTGCCATCAGGTACATGTAAATAGATTTTTTCACCTGCTACAAGTCCGTAGTGATCCATTGTCTTTTCGCTTATACTGCATTCGAATGTGGCTGTGTCAGTCTGAGATTTTACAACATCCGCGTACTCCGAAAGTCCCGGCAGATATCCTATTGTAAAATAATTGTTAGGTCCTCCAAACTCTGTATCTGCGCGTCCTCCTGGGAGTGTGATAAGCTGCTGTGAGGAAACCTTGTTTATATCCACATATTCAATCCACTTCTGCTCGTATCCTGACAGCTTATCAAGTACTGACTGCGAATCAGGATAATCTTCCACCGCATATGTTCCCTCGCGGCTCATCTGTGCAGGAAACTCATTCTGCTGTGTGGCATGATCCGTAAAAAGTCTGTCGAGTATCTGATTTCCCGCACCCTTTTCAAACATAGAGTGGCACACAAAAAGTGCTATAAACAAAGCCACTCCCATAAGCAGACACAAATTTAACCATTTTCTGTTTTTTAATTTATTAATTACGAAGCCAAACATATTTCATCGCCCTCATCAATACCGTAAAGCACAAGTGTATCGCTGCCTGATGTATAATCGCTCAATATTACCGGCTGCTTTACCACGCTGTCCCCATCAATTTTCCACACATAGTATGATATATCATCCTTGTCCATCGGATTGACCTGCTTGTGTATGATCGAAGTCGGCACCACTACCACCTTTTTAAAAGAAACATAAGAAAACTTTACAGCAGATGCCCTGGTCAGATCATCCGGTATTCCATTGTCAAGTTTTATATAAAATGCTGCATTTCCATATCCTGAATCTGTGTTTCCTGTAATATGCACACCTTTATCATCCTGATTTATATATCCCCTTTGAGCTTGCCTGCCGTAACCGGCAAAACCGATACAGTTTCCGTAGATTGTTGTACCGTCCAGCTCAAGTGATACGCGCTCTCCCACATCTGCTATATTGTCCGTATATACTTTATAGTTATTGCTATCCTTTACCAGGACCTGCAGTACGTCCGTGGAATTTCCGGTTATCTGCAGGATATCTGAGCCTTCCTCCACATTATCTCCTGCCTTGACACTCACCTTTGAAACTTTTCCGTCATTTTTGGCATATACTGAAATATTTCCTTTGCCGTCATTTCCTGCGCTTATGCTGTCATATGCTGACTGTAGCCGGGAAAGCTGATAGGTGTGGTCTGCACCGGCAAGTTTTTTCTGCAGATCAAGCAGCTGTAAGTTCAATTTCAACTGCTGCTCTTCATATGCTGTATCCGGCTTTTCATCCTGTTTGTTATTTTCTTCTGCGCTGCTACCACCTTCAGATAAATCTTTTACCTGTTTATCGTAATCTGCGATCTTGTGCGCATAGGATTCATTCTCCGAGTCGATCTCATTTTTTGCCTCTGTTATGGCAGCTTTGCCCTCTCCGGTATCCACCGCGTAAAGCAGCATCCCATTTTCTACCGTATCGTCCTGCTTCACATTGACCGATACGATCTGCCCTTCATAATCACAGGTTTCGGTTATCGTCCCTGCGTCAGATCTGCTGTAGCTCACACCGTAGTTTGCTATATCAAAGTCAGACCTTGTTACCGTATATTTGCTGTACCTTGTCGGAACCTGATCTGTAGAATTATAGTAGACCAGCTCCCCCTCTTTTAAGCCCTCTGTGACCTGTGTATAGTTTTCATCATACTCACCTGTTGTTATGATGCGTTTCTCGCGGCCGCCCTCATCATTTTTCACATAGACATATCTGGTATCGCCATCCTTATAGATGGAATCTTTTCCCACGACAAGTGCCTGATTTGCTTTTGTCTTTTCAAAATATACCGGATACATCTGTCCTGCCGTAAGAAACAGCTTTTCCCTGCTTTCCACGCACACATCCGGATAGCGGTTGTTTATCTTCGAAAGTACCAAAACCTCTGATGTATATTGAGACTCGGTGACATCATATTTTTCGCCATCGACTATCACATATTTCTTGTCATAATCACTGTATTTGTACTCATTTATGGCTGTATCTTTTATATCCAGCACAAGGTCATCCGTATCGGAGACAATGACTATGTTCTCGTATGCCGCAGCAGACCTTCCACCTGTCAGCTTCTTAGTGTAAGTGACAAGACCGCTGTGGGCTGCCTTAAGCGTTCCATCATCAACGATCTGCTGATATAAAGCCATCTGCTCATTGATCTTTTGCACGCGGTATTCGTGAAGCTGCTTATCGTACCGCTCATTTTCCTGTTCTGTGGCAATCTGCGTATTGTAATCATCTTCTGTGCTCTCTTTTTTCTCAATCTGTTCTGTTGAAAATTCGTCCGTATCCGCTGCCTGACTCTCCCATAATTTGATCTGCGTATCCGAGATCTGCGCGGATATCTCATATGTCTCATTCTCATGCGCCAGCGCATCCTTACATTCCTGCAACTGTTTTTTTGCCTCATCCACATCACAGACTGCAAGCACATCCCCCGCATTTACTGTATCTCCCGGCTCCACATATATCTGTGAAATATTGACATTGGCACTGTAGTAATTGCAGTAATCCCTCGGAACTGCAGTAGCCATCAGCACCTGCATGGAGCCGATCGTACCGTATTCCACAGGTCTATAGGCTTCATTTAACGCTACAGGTTCTTCAAGCTTTGGTATGCTGCTTTCTGTCATTTTTCCACAGCCGCCTGCCACAAACGATACACATATCCCCAGTACTGCCAGTTTTTTTATTGATAAAAGGTTTCTGATCTTCACTGCAAAACCACCTCATCCCCGCTTTTAAGTCCTTCTGTGATGATCCGGTAGTCTCCCACCTGATCTCCGACACTTATCCATACCGCCTGTCTGTATCCATTCTCATCCAGTGTGTATACAAAATACCTGCCATCCTTCTCATGTACTGCGTCCTTTTGCACATACACAGCATTTTCTATAGCAGGGCGCATCACTTCCATGGAAAATATCTGTGCATCCGATACTGCCGACATGTCCGATACCGGTTCAAAAACAACCTTTTTATCGTCCACCTCTTTTACCTTAAGTTCAAACTCTATATCAGATGCTGTTGCCGTGTATATATCACCTACATTAAAGTCATAACCTTCCGGCCTGTCAGCCTCGTAATTGCCGTTTCCGCTGATTTCTGTTATAAGATTGCTGCCCGGTTCAAAAACTCCCGCCAAAAGCGAATTGTTCATTGCTGTGATCGTGCCATCCTCGGATGCCGTGATCTGATATCTCGACAGTTTTTCCTCTGCCTCATCAAGATAAAGCTGCGCAACCTCTGTATCCTTATCAAGCTGGGCAATATCGCTTGAATAATCCTGAGTATCATCGATTTTCATAATAGCCCTGTAGTGCTCTGCCAGAAGCTTATTCTGGCTGATCTGCCCGCTGTAGTCCTCAATCTTTTTCTGTATCTCCCCGGATTTAAAAGCCACCAGTATATCGCCCTTTTTCACATGATCACCCACTGCCACATTTACCTTTTCGAGCGTAAGCTCCGTGTTTGTCGCACCATAGGAAAACCTGGTATAGCCCTGCGCGCTCAGACTGATGGTAGTCTGAGGTGTGAGTGAACCGCTCTGTACCGTAACTGTCTGGTATGATATTTTCTCGTAGGAAGCTCTGTCCGTCTGTGCAAGCTCCTTTTGTGCCACCCCACATCCTGAAAATAAAATAGAGGTAATTGCAGCGGTAAGTGTCAAACGCCCTATATATTTTTTCTTTTTATTAATCATATATTTTCCACATCTTTTCCAAATAAATATGAACCTGATCTATTATCTAAAAATGTAACTCCATGTATAAACTTTATTGCAGCCAATAACAGTATCTTATATTAGATCATCACTCCTTATGATCGTGCCGTCTATCGCATTCACATACACCGGATATCTGTCGTAGCCCTTGTCCTGTTTTGACAGACACCATGCCGGAACATAAGTACATTTATCCTTGTCAGATGCATCCTTCAAACGGATATATCCGAGCTTTAGATTGTTGTAAGTGTGATTTTGTGTAAAATCATACTGATCTGAGTTTTTTGTCATGTCATCCTTGATGATCTCTTTAATAGTGTCCATTGACAAGAGTTCTACGTTTTTTGACTCATTTACAATATCAACCGGGTAAGAAACAGTAAATTCCGTCACTCCCTGATCCGTCACAATAAAGGAACTGCTGCCATATGGCATAAAATCATCATAGTTATCGAGTGTCTCCCATATATCCATATTCCGGGTGAAATCGAGTGACTTGCAAAACGCTATGCCATCCACACCCTCGCCATAATCTATGATATATCCCCAGGCTGTATCCTTTATGCCGCTCTCTTTATCATCAGTTTTTACAGTATCATCACCATCCTCTATCACTCCTGCGCTCCACTCGTAGTCTGATGTTCCTATATATACCTGTGAAGCCATGCCTAATTTATTTTGAAATTCTTCTGCCTTTTTTATAGCTTCGTCTTTTGATAATGCACACTCATTATCATATGAAGATGTAGTATCTCCACCTGTAGAGCCTCCGTTAAATCCCTCTACACCTTTCTCCTCTGCAAAGGATGGTGGTCCGTAATAGCCATACTCACTATCATCGTATAATGTCCCCTCACTTCCTGCCTTAAGAGGCTGTGCTGAAATATATTCAAGAGAGCCGTCCTCAGCAATTCCAAATCTAATCTCACAGAAAACATTACCAATATATCCCAGATACTCATTACAATCCGTATAATCTGTAGCTTTTTCACGCGTATCCAGTGCAGACGGTTCTGCCTTTTCATACTGTTCCAGCAGATCATTTTCACTTTTCATCACCCTGCTGACGCCCTCTTCTGTGATAAGTCCCGCATCAATTTCCTGCTGATACCCGGCAATCTCATTTTTTACAACCTCCATGCTGTGATATATCTCTTCTTTCGTATAATGAGGTATGTCGTGATAATATACGGTACTATCGCCAAAATAAGCCTCTATCACACTCTTTTTGAAATCGGCACCCACCTTTATATTCTTCACCTCAACAACCGACATGCTTTTGCAGTCCGGCAGGGTAATGTCTGCTGAAATATCCACATCCACACTTTTGTCAGATGTCTCAACAGAAAAGCTGTCATTCCATTTCGTACTGTCGTCAAACGCACTTATATCACTTCCTGCTTTTGTGTTTATATTTTCAGTTTCCATATTGTAATCTACTTTTTTTCCTGAACAGCCGGTTAATGCTATTGCAAGAACCAACGCCGGTATAATAACGTTTTTCCTCTTCATAGCCTCTCCTTTACAGTGAATTTTCCAAATTTATGATCGTGCCATCTATAGCGTTTACAAAGATAGCATTTTGCTCATTGGAGTCTACCATACGTGACAGTACCCACGCCGGAACATAGCTGTATTTTCCCTGTTCACTGTCACTTCTTATCTTCAAATAACTAAGCTGCAGCTTATTGAATGTTGCCGCGGTATCATATTTATCAGGATTTTCCGTAATCTCCGCCTTGATGATCTGCTCTATATTTTTCAGAGAAATAAGCTCCACATCCTTATAGATCTGTGTTACATTTACCGGATATTCCAACTGCACATCGATTATTCCATCATCCGTGACTGTAAGAAGTGTACTGTCAGGCAGTGTAACATCATCTATATCACTATCATTTGCTTCATACACCGACAAATAGGTATCCATATCAAATCCATCCTTAAATGTGATGCCGTCTATGCCGGTCGCGTATGAATAAATATATCCCCACGCTGCTGTCTGATAGTCATTTTCCTTTTCGCTGTCAATATTAAAACCTATCCAGCTGCACTCACATTCACCTCGTTCCACCAGATCCTGCATTCCCAATTTACTAAGGAAATTCCCGGCTTCTTTTTTGGCTGATGCGGCAGATTTACTGCCCTCATTTGAGGTCTCGTCTGCCTTATCCTTTAGATCATCATCCTGAAAAGTCTGCGTTATGGTATCATAGTCCTCATTCCTTAAAGATGGTGGACCGTAATCTGTCCCGGACTGATGCAAGGCGTAAGCATGTACCTTGTGAGCCTCAAACTCCACCTCACAGAACACATCACCCTTGTAGCCTGCAAATACTTCACAGTTTTCGAGATCCTTTGCCACGGTATAAGTAGTCTTTGCCGTTTCAAGCTTATCCCTGTATTCAGCCAGCCGCTGTTCCAACCACTCCCTGTAAGTATCATCCTGTTCTTTCTGCCAGTACTCTATGACCTCATTCAGTTCGTCAACAGTATAATGATCCGGATCGTGATAATAGTACTCGTTCCCACCAAAATATAAATCCAGAAAACGCTTTTTGTAATCAACATCTATCTTTATATTTTCCACCTCAACAACCGACATGTTATCGCAGTCTGGAACTACAATATTTGCACTTACATATACTGTTTTCTCGCCATTACCGGTCTGTATGGTAAAGTTTTCATTCCAGCCGGAGTCTGCCCTGATATCAGCTAAGGCAGACATATTTTTTGTCTCTTTACTTTCGCTCTCATTCCCATAATCTACTTTTTTGCCGGCACAGCCTGTGAATGATGTGAGGACAAGTGCCTCGATGAGTGTCATAATCGCTGCAAATAATCTCATATTTCGTGAAGACATGTTACCCCTTTTATCCATATGTAGCTCTCCTCCCTTTTTTTCTTTCCCGGTGACTATTCAGAATAGTTATCTTCCATGTTGTTATAATGAGTATATATGTCAGTTGTAAACTTTTTGTATCATACATTGCATTTTTATTATAAAAACCCGGTCTGCACATACTTATGCAAACCGGGTCTATATTTAACGTATCTTGTAACTATTAAACTATACCAATTCAGGAATTTTATATCCTGCTTCCTCCATCGATTTTTCAAATTCTCCAAGGCTGACATTTGCCTCTTCGGCTGCTACATCTATTTTTAACTTTCCCTTTGAAACCAATGAATACAACATATTATTTTTTCCCTGAAGAATCCCCTCTTCCTTCTGTTCCTCACCATACTCTTTGGCATATTCCTTTGCATATTCTTTGGCATATTCCATTGCATACTGTCTTACTGCTTCACTCATAGCACCACGTCCTTCCTTTTCTTTGTAATAAGCCACTGCTTTTG
>ERZ834433.2018-NODE-2018-length-13968-cov-3.749443_pt1 | contig 13968 bp, 10 predicted proteins | sample MGYA00519948_ERZ834433 | MGnify/ENA primary metagenome ERZ834433 (study PRJEB31850, sample SAMEA3708752) | human gut metagenome | biome: human gut; feature: human-associated habitat; material: faeces | place: China | collected 2014 ...
TGATCTGTCCGGAACATCCAAGGGTTCTTTCTATTATTACTTTAATACAAAGGACGAGCTTCTGAATACATTGTCTATGATCCTGGATGATAATTATGAAATATTGAAAGAGAAAATGGATCCGGATATGAACAGTTATGATAAGTTACTGTATCTGAATTATGAAGCACATTCTATGATAGAAGAAAAGATCAACATTGATCTTCTGGCATCTCTGTATTCTACACAGCTTGTGGCACAGGGACACAGATCATTGCTGGATCAGAACCGGACATATTATAAGCTGATCAGCAGTGTGATCGATGAAGGACAGAAGCGTGGCGAGATATCGGATGAAGTCTCGGTGAGCGATCTGGTCAGATATTATTCCATGTGCGAAAGGGCTCTGGTTTCGGACTGGTGTCTGAATAAGGGAGAGTATTCACTGAGAGAGTATTCGAAAAAATGTATGCCGGTCATGCTGGAACATTTTAAAAGATAAAAAGATAATAAATACACAGAACCTGCCAATGGCAGGTTCTTCTAAAAAATAATTTATATCTTATTCCTCTGTCGCTTCAGCGTTGTCAGCCTCAAGAGCTTTCATGCTCAGGCTGATCTTCTTCTCTGCTTCGTTAAGATCAACGATCTTAGCTGTGATTTCCTGTCCGATTGCAAGAACATCAGATGGTTTCTCAACATGAGCTCTTGAAATCTGGGATACATGAAGAAGTGCGTCAACTCCCGGTGCAAGTTCTACGAATGCACCAAAGTCTGTCATACGTGCAACTTTTCCTGTAACTACTGTACCTACAGCGAAATCTTCTGCTGCATTTACCCATGGATTTGTCTCTGGGAATTTCAGGCTGAGCGCAATCTTTGTATCATGAATGTCTTTTACAAGAACTTTCAGTGTATCTCCTACATGGAATACTTTCTTCGGATTGTCGACTCTTCCCCATGACATCTCTGAGATGTGAAGAAGTCCGTCAACACCACCAAGGTCAACGAATGCTCCGAAATCTGTTACATTCTTAACAGTTCCTTCTACTGTATCACCAACATTGAGTTTCGCGAACAGCTCTTTCTGCTTCTCAGCACGCTCTGCTACAAGAAGCTGTCTTCTATCACCGATCACACGGTTTCTTCTCGGGTTGAACTCGCTGATTACGAATTCGATTTCCTTTCCTTCATACTTGCTGAGATCTTTCTCATAAGAATCGGAAACAAGGCTTGCCGGGATAAATACTCTTACTTCATCAACTGTTGTACAAATACCGCCGCCAAGAATCTGTGTAACTGTAGCTTTCAGCACTTCGTGGTTTTCATATGCTTCGCGCAGTCTCTCATTTCCTTTTTCTGCAGCCAGTCTCTTATATGTAAGAAGAACCTGACCCTCTCCGTCATTTACTTTCAGTACCTTAACTGTCATTGTATCACCTACGGATACAACTGTTGTAAGGTCAAGAGACTGATCGTTGGAATATTCGCTCTTTGTGATGATACCGTCTGCTTTATATCCAATGTTCAGGATAATCTCATCCGGTTTCACGTCGATTACTGTACCTTCGACAACCTCTCCATTGTGAATTGTTTTAAATGACTCTTCTAACATCTGTTCAAAAGATAATTCTGACATTATTTTGAACCTCCTCAATTATATTGTTGGGCGTGGATGCCCCTGCTGTAATACCTACCGTTTCCACTGACCCTAATTGATTCAAATCCAAATCGCCAAGTGTCTGTATATAGTACGTATTGTTACATGCTTTGCGGCATATTTCAAATAACTTCTGGGTATTGGAACTATGTTTGTCACCAATAACGATCATAGCATCCACCGTCTCTGCTATGCTCTGCGCTTCTGTCTGGCGCTCCTTTGTAGCATTACAGATTGTATTTAAAACACTTACATCATAACTCTTTTTTTCAAGAATTTCAACTAATTCTTTAAATTTATTGTAATTAAATGTCGTCTGGGCAACGATACAAATCTTTTTCCCTTGCTCACAAGAATAATTTTCTGCTTCTTCCTTTGTCTGAAAGACCTCTACATGATCTCCTGCCCAGCCCTTAATTCCCTGAACCTCCGGATGTTCCGGATTTCCAATGATAATAATATTCTCGCCCATCTCACTGTGTTTCTGCACGATATTATGGATCTTCTTAACAAATGGACACGTAGCATCTACAATCTGGATTTTCTTACTTTCCAATCTGTCATACACATCTTTTGCCACCCCGTGAGAGCGGATAATAACAGTTCCCTTTTCCAGTGTATCCAGCTCCTCTTCGCTGCGAAGGACGATCACACCTTTCTGCTCCAGATCTTTCACCACTTCTTCATTATGGATAATCGGACCATACGTATAGATCGGAAGATTCTGATTCTCTTTCACCTGTTCGTAAACTGTATCCACTGCACGCTTAACGCCGAAACAAAATCCAGCTGATTTCGCCTTTATTACTTTCATTCTATCCAACTCCTGCAAATTTATCTATGACAATATCTGGAAATCGTGTTTACAACTTCTTTCAGTGTCATATCCGAACTGTCAACAAGTATCGCATCCTCTGCTTTTTTCAGTGGCGCGATCTTTCTTGTCATATCACGGTAGTCTCTTTCTTCAATATCTTTCTCTATCTCTTTCAGATCGCACTGTACTCCCTTTTCAACAAGCTCCTTATATCTTCTCTTTGCTCTGATTTCTACACTTGCTGTAAGATAGATTTTTACATCTGCATCTGGAAGCACATGGGTACCAATGTCTCTTCCATCCATGATCACATCCTTCTCTCTTGCAAGCGTTCTCTGAAGTTCCAGGAGTTTTTCTCTGACTTCCGGAATCGCAGATGTCATAGAAGCCATATTTCCAACTTCTTCTGTACGAAGCTTTGCTGTAACATTCTCTCCATTTACATAGATCTGCTGGATTCCGCTTTCATAACCAATCGTTACTTCCACATCTTTGCAGGCCTCTATAATCTTTTCTGTATCTTTTGGATCAATTCCAAGATTCAGAAAGTGAATGGCCAATCCACGGTACATTGCGCCGGTATCTACATAAATATATCCGTTTTCTTTTGCAACCTGCTTTGCAATTGTACTTTTCCCTGCCCCTGCCGGTCCATCGATTGCTACATTATATCCCATTTTTATTCCTCCATCTTTTCTTTCTACATTCCATTTTCAAATCTAACAGTAACATCTATTCTTCCTGTCACAGGATTCAGAAATTCCCCAGTAAAATTTCAATCACATCCTGCGTTAATTCCGGCAAGATACCCTGTTGACCACGCAATCTGAAGATTATATCCTCCGGTCACTGCATCAAGATCAAGCACCTCTCCGGCGAAATATAATCCTTTCATTTTTTTTGATTCCATTGTTCCCGGATCGATCTCCTTTACAGATACTCCGCCTTTTGTAATGATTGCTTCATTATAACTGCGAAGCCCTGTCAATGTCATTGTAAAATCCTTGATCAGATGAACCAGTCTCTGTCGTTCTTCTTTTGTAATCTCATTCACTTTTTTCTCAGGTTCAATCTCCGAGAGTTCTATCATAATGGGCTTTAATTTTGCCGGAAAGAGTGAATCGATTGAATTTTTATACTGTTTATTATGGTTTGCATCAAACTCTCTGAGGATTCTTTTATCAAGTTGTTCCTCACTCAATGCCGGTTTTAAGTCTATATGAAGTGTAAGTTCTTTTTTTCTTAAAGTTTTTCCCACCACACTGCTCGCGCTCAGAATAACCGGTCCTGTTACACCATAATGTGTAAAAAGCATTTCTCCGAATTCTTCGTAGAGTTTTTTCTTCCCATCTGTGATACGGATTTCTATATTTCGAAGAGATAATCCCTGCAATTCTTTCGCATACCATTGTCTGACTTCCATCGGTACAAGTGATGGAAGGAGTTCTGTCACTCTATGCCCTGTTTCTTTTGCAAAACGATATCCATCGCCTGTGGAACCTGTAGAAGGATAGGAAATACCGCCTGTCGCAACGATCACAGCATCTGCCTTCATTTTCTTTCCATTAGTTAATAAAACTCCGCACACTTTATCCTGTTCACAAAGCAATTCTCTCACCTCTGTGTGAAGAGAAACAGATACTCCTAATAATTTTAACTCCCTTGAAAATGCAGCAATTACATCAGAAGAATGATCTGAAACAGGGAAAACTCGTTCTCCACGTTCAATTTTGGTCTTCACGCCAAGTTCTTCAAAGAAATCAATCACCTGCTGGTTTGTAAAACTATAAAATCCACTATACAAAAATTTAGGATTGCTTATCACCGCCGTAAATAAATCTTCTATATCAGCGGCATTTGTAATATTGCAACGTCCTTTTCCTGTAATAAACAGCTTTTTCCCAAGCTTTTCATTCTTCTCAAGCAGCTGAACATTCTGACCATTTCTTGCTGCGAAAACTGCCGCCATCATCCCGGCAGCCCCGCCGCCCACTACGATCACATTACTCATGCTCTATTCTTCTCCTTTATTCTGTCTGTAAGACTCGTTCGTTCCTGCGCTGCCACCTTCCTGGCTGCTTTCTTCTCCGCTGTAAACCTGATATTCACCCCAGATTTTCTCCAGAGTCTCTAATGTCGAGACAACTTCTTTCTGTTTTTTCATACAGATTGCAACAATCAGTGCATTGATCACACTCAATGGTGCAACAAGTGAATCGACAATAGATGCCATATCACTTCTTGCGATCAGATTGCAGGAAGAATACTGATTCATAGGTGAATGGATACTGTCAGTAAGTGTGATTACTTTTGCCTTTCTATTGCTCGCAAATTCCAATGCTTTCAATGTTCTCATCGAATATCTTGGGAAACTGATTCCTATGATCACATCTCCTTCCCCGATTCGAATAATCTGTTCAAAAATCTCACTGGAACTGTTTGTATTTACTGTAATTACATTGTCGCATACAAGATTCAGATAAAATCCCATAAAAGAAGCAAGTGGTGCACAGCTTCTGATTCCCACAACATAGATTCTCTTTGCTTCTAAAAGGGTATCAATTGCCCAGTTAAATGCCTTATGATCGATTGCAGACAAGGTCATCTTGATTTTCTCAATGTCTGACTGAAGAACGGTTTCAAGAATCTCACTCTGTGTAATTCGTCCATAGGTCACTTCCATACGCTGGATTGAATTCAACTTATTACGGACAAGTTCCTCCAACGCTTTCTGAAATTCCGGGTATCCCCTATATCCCAGCTGGGTTGCAAATCGTACAACCGTAGATTCACTGACACCCACAATCTCTCCAAGACGCGCTGCTGTCAGAAATACAGCCTTATCATAATTTTCTTTCACATATTCTGCAAGGCGCTTCTGCCCCTTGCTCATCTTCTCATATTTTGCTTCGATCCTTCCGATCAGCTCATTCATATTCGCTTCAATATTGCGTTCTGATGTTTCCATTCTTTTACACTATTCCTAATCCCTAAATATTTCATTATCCGTCCAGCAGCTTCAACAGATACATAAGAGTTCTGTCATACCTCTGCTTTGCTGATTACTTCACAGCCCGCGTGTACTCTTTCAGCCAGATTCGTTCTTCCTCTGAAAGGTAAGGGGACACCTTTTCATAAACCTGCTTATGATAATGATTCAACATTTCTTTCTCTTCTGTACTCATTTTCTCCGGCAAGATTGCATCCAGATCAATTGGTACATAAGTAAGAATTTCAAAATTCATAAACTGTCCATACTCATTCTTAACTGTTTTTCTGACAAGCAGCTCATTTTCCAGACGAATTCCATGGGAACCCTCAATATAGATTCCCGGTTCATCTGTGATCACCATATTTTCTTCCAATGCCGGAGCCGGTCTCTCTCCCTCTTTCCAACGGAAATTGATCGGTCCTTCATGGATATTCAATAAATAACCAACACCATGCCCCGTTCCATGATTAAAGTTCAGTCCCTCTTTCCAAAAGATCTCTCTTGCAATACAATCCAGATTCGCACCACTGCATCCGTAGAGAAATACAGTGTTCGCCAGGCGTAGCATTGCTCTTGCAACCAGTGTGAAATGTTCTTTTTCAAGGTTCCCCACTTCTCCAAGTGCAACCGTACGCGTAATGTCGGTAGACCCTTCCAGGTAATGACCTCCTGTATCTGTCATGAAAAGCTTTCCTTCTTTTAAAGGGACATTGCTTTTCTCATCCGCACTATAATGAACAATTGCCCCATGTTCTCCATATGCACTGATCGGGCCAAAACTTGGTCCGAGGAAATGCTCCTGCTCTGCACGCAATCCTTCCAGCCTGGCAGAAGCAGACAGCTCTGTAATCTCCACTCTGCCAATATTCTTCTTTAACCAATACATAAACTTTGTATGTGCAACAGCATCCTTCAAATGCGCTTTTCTCAAATTCTCTGCCTGTGTTTCATTTTTAACTGACTTCATCAGGATTTCCGGATTCTGCTTATCAATAATCACCGTCTCTTTGGAAATGGCCTGATAAAGACTATAATTCATGATTGAAGAATCCAGAAGGATCTTATCTTCTGATGTCATTTCTGAAACTTTGCGATAAATATCCTCATACGGATAAATCTTCACTTGATTTTCTGCTAACAAATTTATAATATCGTCAGAGAATTTTCTAATGTCAGCAAACAGCTCAACTGAATTATTATAAACGATTGCATAAGAAAGAACAAGTGGACAATATGCAATATCATCTCCTCTTATATTTAAAAGCCATGCAATATCATCAAGACTCGATAAAATGTGTGCATTGCATCCATTTTCTTTCATCTTTTCTCTGATTCGCTTGAATTTGGATCCAGTTTTTTCTCCTGTATATTTATCTTCTAAAGAAAATACAGGTTTCAAAGACATTTCAGGTCTTTCTTTCCAGATATTCTGTGCAAAATCTAAGCGGTATTTCAATGATGCGCCATTCTCGTCTGCGATATGACAATATCGTTTTCCTTGTGCATAAGTCACTGTACGACCATCAAATCCCAGAACATCCCCTTCTTTCAGCTCACTTTTTAAAAATTCTTCTATCGTTGGAACACCAGATTCTCCTGATTTATAGAGCGTGATCCCGCTCCCCTTCAACTGAGCTTCTGCCTGAATAAAATATCTTCCATCTGTCCAGAGTCCCGCTTTATCCTTTGTAAAAACTGCGGTACCTGCTGATCCTGTAAAGCCCGTTATATATTCGCGGAATTTAAAATAATCACCGACGTATTCACTGTGATGATAGTCATCTGTAGGGATGATATAGCAGTCTATTTTCTGCTGTTCCATTACATTTCGTAATCGCTCTATTCTGTCTAAAACACTCATATCTGCCTCCATATATTCCAACAATCAAACTCATATTACAAAAACTTGATTATTCAAAATTGTACACATCTATGATACCACCAAATAAATTTCCTTACAAATAAAAAAGACCAGAAAACACAAATCTTTCCATCTGCTATCTTCTGGTCTTTCTATTCAATTCATAATCTAACTAAATCAGTCAGGATTATACCGGATAAGATCCGTTCTCTGTATCTGCTACTGTAGCATCAACTTTTGTCTGCTGAGCCTGTCTGTATTTGAAGAAGTCAACAGCAACCTGTGGGAACAGTGCATATGTCAGTACGTCCTCATCCTGCTGGATCCACTGTGCACACTCTTTGCGAAGTGTATCAAGCTCATCCGGGATAAGATCTGCCGGACGGCAAGTGATCGGTTCTTCATCTCCAAGAGCCTTCTTCTGAAGTTCTGGATCAACCGGTTTTGTTGTCTTACCGTATTTACCTGCAAGAACATCCTTTGTCTCTTTTGTGATCATCTTATAACGTTCACCCATCAGCACGTTGAATACAGCCTGTGTTCCAACGATCTGTGAAGATGGTGTAACAAGCGGTGGCTCACCAAGATCTTTACGTACACGAGGTACTTCTTCAAGTACATCGTAGAACTTATCTTCTGCCCCCTGCTCTTTCAGCTGGGATGTCAGGTTGGAAAGCATTCCTCCCGGTACCTGATACAGAAGAGTCTTGATATTAACACCAAGGTTCTTCGGATTGAGCAGTCCACTCTCAAGAGCATCGTCACGGATTGGGCGGAAGTAGTCAGCAATCTCTGCAAGGAGACTCTGATCAAGTCCTGTATCGTATGGTGTTCGTCTCAACCATAACTTCAGTTGCCGGCTGGGATGTTCCAAGTGCGAATGGAGACATTGCTGTATCGATGATGTCAGCTCCTGCCTCTACAGCTTTCATGTATGTCATGGAAGCAACACCTGATGTGTAATGTGTATGCATCTCAATCGGGATATTTACTGCATCTTTCAATGCACCAACAAGCTCTGTTGTCTTATATGGAACAAGAAGTCCTGCCATATCCTTAACACAGATTGAGCTTGCGCCCATGTCTTCGATTCTCTTTGCAAGGTCTACCCAGTATTCCATTGTGTAAGCATCACCGAGTGTATAAGACATTGCAACCTGTGCATGAGCTTTCTCTTTGTTCGCAGCCTTTACAGCTGTCTGAAGATTTCTCATGTCATTGAGGCAGTCGAAAATACGAATGATATCGATTCCGTTTGCCACAGATTTCTGTACGAAATACTCTACAACATCATCAGCGTATGGACGGTATCCAAGGATATTCTGTCCACGGAACAGCATCTGAAGTTTTGTATTCTTGAATCCATCACGGAACTTTCTAAGTCTCTCCCATGGATCTTCTTTCAGGAAACGGAGGGAAGCATCGAATGTTGCTCCACCCCAGCACTCTACAGCATGATATCCAACCTTGTCCATCTTCTCAACGATTGGCATCATCTGCTCTGTTGTCATTCTGGTAGCAATCAGAGACTGATGTGCATCACGCAGAATAGTTTCTACTATTTTAACTGGTTTTTTTTCAATTTCTGCCATTTATTTATCCTCCTAATTTACTTAACGCCGAAAATAGCCATAAATGTTCCGGCTGCTACTGCAGTACCGATAACTCCGGCAACGTTCGGTCCCATTGCATGCATAAGAAGGAAGTTTGTAGGATCTGCCTCAGCACCAACCTTCTGAGATACACGGGCTGCCATAGGAACCGCGGATACACCAGCGGATCCGATCAGCGGGTTAACCTTACCATGTGTAAGGACGCACATTAACTTACCGAAGAGAACTCCGGCAGCTGTACCGAATGCAAATGCTATAAGACCAAGGATAACGATCTTGATTGTATTCCAGTTCAGGAATGCTTCAGCACTTGTTGTAGCACCTACAGATGTACCAAGAAGAATAACTACGATGTACATCAGGGCATTGGAAGCTGTCTCTGTCAGCTGTCTTACAACTCCACACTCTTTGAACAGGTTACCAAGCATCAACATACCAACAAGTGGAGCTGTTGTAGGAAGAATCACACATACAACGATTGTAACGATAACCGGGAAGAGGATTCTCTCAAGCTTAGAAACCGGGCGAAGCTGATCCATCTTGATCTTTCTTTCCTTCTCTGTTGTGAGAAGTTTCATGATCGGTGGCTGGATGATCGGCACAAGTGACATATAGGAGTATGCTGCTACGGCGATCGGTCCCATGATAGCTGTCTGCTGCAGTTTACCTGCAAGGAAGATAGATGTCGGGCCGTCAGCTCCACCGATAATGGAGATAGCAGCTGCTGCTTTGTCTGAAAATCCAAGAGCCATAGCTCCAAGATAAGCTGCGAAAATACCGAACTGAGCTGCTGCACCAAGCAGGAAACTCTTCGGGTTTGCGATCAGCGGACCAAAGTCTGTCATCGCTCCAACTCCAAGGAAGATCAGAGAAGGGAGGATGGACCACTCGTCAAGCTGATAAAAGTAATACAGAAGTCCACCGGTTCCATTCGCTGCATCCTCAGCATGAAGCATAATATCCGGATAGATATTTACAAGCAACATACCAAAGGCAATTGGAACAAGAAGCAGTGGCTCAAATTCGTGGCGAATTGCCAGATAGAGAAACACGCAGGCAACAGCAATCATGATCAGGTTACCAAATGTAAGATTCATGAACGCTGTCTGTTCTACGAGGTTTCCCAATGTATTTGAAATATATTCCATTTGTAAAAACCTCCTGGTTCAGTTACTAGTTTAATGTAGCAAGTACAGCTCCTGATTCAACAGCATCACCTACTGCCACATCAATGCTGGCAATAGTTCCTGCCTCTGGGGCAACAACTGGGATCTCCATCTTCATTGCTTCAATGATAATAACTGTATCTCCAGCCTCTACCTTCTGTCCAACAGATGTAGGAACCTGGAATACTTTACCTGCTGCTCCAGCTTTTACCTGGATGCTTCCAGCGCCTGCTGCCGCTTTCGGTGCTGCTGCCGGAGCTGCCGGTGCTGCTGCTCTAGGTGCTGCAACCGGTGCTGCTGCCGGTGCGCCTGCACCATTCTCTTCTACTGTTACATCATATACATTTCCGTTTACTGTGATTGTATAGTTTTTCATCTAATTATCCTCCTGATTAATTCCATCTGTTTGATTTTCTTCTCTTAATAGAACGAACAACAAATCCATCTGTAGAAGTTCCCTCTGCTGCTGCAATTGCTGCTGCGATTACTGCTACAAGTTCTGCATCATCTTCTGCTGCAGCTACCGGTGCTGGAGCTGCCTGTACAGGTGCTTCCTTCTTCTCTTCCACTTTCTTATCTTTATTTGCCAACTTCTCCTGAAGTTTCGGAATGTATCCAAGCAGATAAATAATGAATGAAATGAAAATCAATACAACGAATACAGTTCCCATACCAAGTACCGTATTCAGACCGGCTTTCTCAAGGATTTCTCCTGTTGAATAATGAGCAGAAACATCCATACTCTCCATGTTGCCCTTTTCGTCAAAACTGAAGACGATGTCTGCATCTCTGTTTTCATATTTTGCTTCAGATGTGAGTGAAACTCCATCGTTCTTTACTTCCATTGTCCAATCGCCATGCTCAACATAAGCACCACACTCTTCTTCTGCTGCTTCCCAGGAGCTGATCATTGTAAGGAAGTCCTCTCCATCAACCGGAAGTCCTGCATTCATAAGCTGTGTGTCAAGCTGAAGATCACGCATATCAGAAAAGCTGTCAAGTTGCTCTGTTGTCATCGCTTCGAAATTCTGAACAACAAACTCAGCATACTGTTCAAATCTTGTCTGATCATATTCTGTTGTCTCAGACTTACCACATCCTGTGAAGCTAAGAACGAGAATGAGGATAAGTCCTAATAAACTGATTTTTTTCTTCACTTCGCCTCACCTCACTAAACCGTTCCGTGTTTCTTAGCCGGACGGTCCTCTCTCTTTGTGAACAGCATCTCAAATGCTCCGATCACATATTTTCTTGTATCTGCCGGCTCGATGATCGCATCAACATATGCTCTTGCTGCTGCTGAATTCGGGCTTGACTGAAGTTCTTTGTATTCAGCTGCTTTCTCATTAAGAGTCTCAGCATCTGCGTCTGCGTACATGATCTGTGCTGCAAGCTTCGCATCCATCATTCCGATCTCTGCTGTTGGCCATGCATAAACAAGATCTGCACCAATTGACTTACTGTTCATAGAAACGTAAGCACTTCCGAATGCCTTACCAACGATTACATTTACCTTCGGTACTGTAGCGTTAGCAAATGCATATGTCAGTTTTGCAACTGCGCTTGCCATGTTCTTCTCTGACTCTACTGTAGCAGCAAATCCTGTTACATTTGTCAGTGTAAGAACCGGGATTGAGAATGCATCACAGAAGTTTACAAAATCTGTTGCCTTCTTGCATCCGTCTACTGTAAGAACGCTGTCGAACTCAGCCTCTACTTCAGCTTCTGCATTGTATACTTTAGAGCGGTTTGCAACAACACCAACTGTCATTCCGTTCAGGCGGATAAATCCTGTAACCATCTCTTTTGCGTAGTCTTTCTTTGTCTCAACAAGAATCTGATTGTCAGCAATCTGTGCCAGTGCGATTGCTGTATCTTCTGATGCGTTAGCAATGTCTGCGCAGATACGGTTCAGGTCATCTGTGCATTCCTCATAAGACATATCATCTTCGTTGTTTGCCGGAAGCATACATACAAGATCACGGATCTGTCCGAGGATCTCTGCCTCTGCACCGATTCCGTCTACAAGACCTGCTGTCTTGCTCTGGTACTCAGCGCTTGCTGTGTTACACTTGGAAATCTCATTTCCTTCCAGTGCATTTGGAGAATTAACGAAAAGTTTTCCGTCTTTTGCTTCCATAAATGTGAAATCTGTAAGCCCCGGAACAACTGCAAGACCGCCGCCGCACATTCCAAAGATTGCTGTAACCTGCGGAATCACACCTGATGCAAGTGCCTGTTTGTGATAAAGGCTTCCAAATGCCTCAAGTGCATCTGTAGCTTCCTGAAGTCTGAGACCTGCACAGTCGATCAGTCCGATCACCGGTGCTCCCATCTTCATAGCCATATCATAGATTCTTGCGATCTTCTTCGCATGCATCTCTCCGAGTGCTCCACCCAGAACATCAGCATCCTGGCTGTATACATAAACCAGGTTACCGTCAATCACTCCATATCCAGTGATAACACCGTCAGAAGGAGCTGCCTTCTCCTGCAAGTTGAAAGTTGTGCTTCTAGCTGTAACAGCTCCGCCAATTTCAACAAAGCTTCCCTCATCAAGCAGTGTGGCAATTCGTCTGCTTGCTGAGTTTTCTGTTGCATTGTAGCTCATATTTTAGCCCTCCATACTTATAAAATAATTTTAAAATAAACCAAAATTTCTGCCTATTGTATTATATACTAGGACGATTAAAATTTCAATTCATATTTTCCGCAAATTGACATTTTTTTCACAGGACATTGTTTTTATCCCAAACAAAGCGAATCCAGAAGACAAATACAGAATTAACAGCCGGGAGACGGTGAATCTTTGTCGATGAAGATTTCTTGATCCTTTGACTTTAGTTTCTGTATTTTCGAGTGAATTTTGCATTTGTAGGAGAAAGTTTAATTTTGAACTACGCAAGCAAGAACGGGTCTACTGTTGCCAGGGGCACATGTAAGGCAGGAGCGTTCCGAATACACTTTGTTCAGTATGTTAATAAGAGCCAGAACAGGCACCACACACGGTAACTGTTCTGGCTCTTATGTTACATACTTTCAAAGGGATGAGGTAGAGCGGGCCGGTGCCCATGGTAATAGTAGACCCATTCTTGCGACCATTCTGTCAAAAACTTAGCCCATTGTATAAATTCCCTCGATAAATTACAGTCTCTTCGCTATTGCTTTAATAAACTCCTCACTATTGAGTACTGTCGGATTCTCGATTGTTGTGATCAAAGCGAGGTCTTTTGTCATCTCTCCTGCTTCGATTGTGTCGATTGTTGCTTTCTCAAGTTTATCTGCGAAGTCCATCAGATCTTTGTTTCCATCCAGCTCGCCGCGTTTTCTGAGAGCTCCTGTCCATGCGAAGATTGTTGCAACTGAGTTTGTAGATGTCTCTTCACCTTTCAGGTGCTTATAATAGTGACGCTGTACGGTTCCATGGGCCGCCTCATACTCATAGTATCCGTTGGGGGATACCAGCACCGAGGTCATCATGGCCAGGGAGCCGAAGGCGGAGGAGACCATGTCGCTCATAACGTCGCCGTCGTAATTCTTGCAGGCCCAGATAAATCCGCCCTCTGCCTTCATGACACGGGCAACGGCATCGTCAATAAGGGTATAGAAGTATTCAATGCCTGCGGCCTGGAATCTCTCTTTATAGGACGCTTCGTAGATCTCTGCAAAAATATCCTTGAACCGGTGGTCGTATTTCTTGGAAACCGTATCCTTTGTGGCAAACCACAGATCCTGCTTCGTCTCCAGTGCATACTCAAAGCAGCTCTTTGCAAAGTTTTCAATGGAATCATCCAGGTTGTACTGGCCCTGGACCACGCCCGGACCCTCAAAGGCATGGACGGAAAGAGTCTCCTCCGGAGAGCCGTCTGCCGGCGTATAC
>ERZ834433.2031-NODE-2031-length-13882-cov-5.127070_pt1 | contig 13882 bp, 14 predicted proteins | sample MGYA00519948_ERZ834433 | MGnify/ENA primary metagenome ERZ834433 (study PRJEB31850, sample SAMEA3708752) | human gut metagenome | biome: human gut; feature: human-associated habitat; material: faeces | place: China | collected 2014 ...
GATTGCGCTTTGTGCGAGACCTCGAACAGGGAAAGGAAACGCTGCGTCTTGATAAGGTGAATCAGCTTCTTGACTTCTTCAATTATGAAATGGTTGCAACTTCTAAAACTGATAATCAATGAAGCAAGCTCATATATTTTACAAAGACCAATTGGCGGGGATTCTGACTGAAAACGATGCAGGATATGAGTTCCGTTATTTGCCGGAATATCTCTCTTCGGAAACGGCAAAGGCTGTCAGTCTGACATTGCCTTTACAGGAAGAAACATATACAAGTTCTGTGCTGTTTCCGTTCTTCGACGGTTTGATACCTGAAGGATGGCTGCTGGATGTTGCATTGCGGAATACAGACATCAGTATTCTTGACCGGATGTCGTTGTTGCTGACATGCTGTAAGGATTGTATCGGAGCAGTAAGCATTATTCCAATGGAAGAAAAGGAGGTGAACCATGTGTAATTGTCTGTATTGTTATCGTCCACTACTAAAGGGAGAAAAGGATATGCACACGGCTTGCATAAAGAAGTTCTTCGGAACAACAACATTGCCTGTTCTTGATTATACGACGGAGCAATTAGACCAGCTTGCTTTGCAGATTATTCAAGACCAAACTTCCTTGACTGGCGTTCAGCCGAAGCTATCCTTACATTTGAATGAGCATGAGGGCAGCAAACGATTGACCATTGTCGGGCTTTGGGGTGGTTATATCTGTAAACCTCAGGCCTCGCAATATGAAATGATGCCGGAGGTCGAGGATTTAACCATGCACCTTGCAGAGGTGGCACGTATCGAGGTCGTTCCTCACACGCTGATGCGGATGGCAGATGATACTCTATGCTATCTTACTCGTCGGATTGACAGGACTCCTGCCGGAGGGAAGATTGCGATGGAAGATATGTGCCAATTGACGGAAAGGCAAACGGAGCATAAATACAAGAGCAGTTATGAGCGTATCGGGAAGGCGGTTTTGAAATATTCGTCTATGCCTAAAATGGATGTTACCAATTTTTTAGAGTTGGTGCTTTTTTCTTGGCTGACAGGAAATAACGATATGCACTTGAAAAACTTTTCATTGTATGAGACTGCGGATAAGATACGTTTAACCCCTGCTTACGATTTGCTAAATGCGGCTATCATCAATCCAAAGGATGATGAAGAACTGGCATTGACCTTGAACGGGCGTAAGAAAAAGCTTCAAAGAGAGGATTTTATCAAATCGGCAGCTACTTTGGGTATAGAGAATGTGATTGTAGAACGACTGATAAACAAGTATATCAAACTATTGCCCAAGTTCGAGACTGTTATTCAAAACTCTTTCCTAAATGCTGATTTGAAAGAAAAGTATAGCGAATTGTTGAGAGGGCGAATAGCGAGGCTTTCCACAAATGCTACAAAACGATAAATATACAATATTATGGATACATTAGGTCTTTCAAAAGTAACATCATTGTTCATCCTAACTTTAATAGAAAGAGACGATGGACAAAAGAAACAAATTTTGGAGACGCCAACAAATGGCACGTATATTTAAGGCTCGCATGATTCTTTATGCTGCTTACGGGCATTGTATCATCCGTGAGGATGGAAGTCATTATGAACATCCTCATTGGTTTGAGTTGGCCAAAGAGAAATGTGCACAAGTTTACAAGACTACCGGGACACCGTGTAGTTGTTGGATGTGCATAGGTATGGAATATGACCGTAAGGAGTACAAAAAAGAAACTCTACAGATTATTAGAGAATCAATGGAGTACAAAAATAGATAACAGAATTTATGTATTATTGCACAGTTCAGCCATCTATTTTTACGGTGATATATTAACACTTCAATCATTTGGCACAAGATTTTTGTATGGTTTCATTTGAAGATATTCTTATTAGCTACCGATTGCTGAACAGCTGTAATGTAGCCATTTTTATTGTAGATAAAAGATTTTGCAGAAGAATTCGTTTAATACTGGAATTTTTACACAGTAATACACAAATATTGACAGCAACAATATATATATCACTATATGTGCGGTCATTGGTATTTTGTCTTTCCACCAATGGAAATGTAGTTGCTCGTCCATCCAGCTCATATCCTTTTCGCAAAACATCTTATAATGTGCGAGCCAATTGGCGAACACAATTTGGTCTGGTTGTGAACTAGCATTAAATTCATCCTCTATCGCTGTATAACGAGCTTCTATTGTGGAAAAGTCCGCACTATCAGACATTCTTTTTACTTCAAAATAGAGGTTTTTCAACTTGTTGAGTTGATCAGTATTGGCAATACCTCTATTGCTATAACTATCAATATTAGGAGTAAAGCGTTCGATATAGACACTTGCAATACCAAGAATCAGTATGAATACCGATACATATTTTTCAGCAAAGGGAGGGTAGACCAATCCCAGAATACCTACAATGATTGATAAAAAACTAACGTATCCTGGTATTTTCTTGACGATATCGTAAGTGGCAAAATTTATATTGGCACCATAGGCAACATTATAACCCTTTTGGGCAATTTTTATGAGTAACTCACTGTTCATACGCATGTATTATTGTATTGGTACTTCAATTCTATCTCGGGCAACGACAATACCATTTTTTATTATATACGCTTCCATATAGTGTGGACCAAAGAAATCTGCACTCTCATGTCGTACATTATTTTTCCTATTTGAGTCTATTATTTCTCCTCTTAGGCAGTTTCTTTTTATGGCTTCTGTTCCTACATTCCTAGCTTTCCATTTTACTTCATATGGTAACGGAGCATCGGTCTTGATAGTGAAATCTAAGCTTCGGACTCTAGAAATTCGTTGGCCTTTTAATAATAGTTCACTCAGAAGGTGTTCCCTAAATCCATCGCGCATAATGATACAATCAAGTTTCAAATCGTATTTAACATCTATAGGGTATTTATCTTCAATGAACTCTTCATGATCAGAGGGATTATCAGAAGAAAACATTTTATTTTCAACTACACTTGATACTGATTTAGGAAATTGACGTCCAAAAATTTCACGCCATATATCATGACGTTTAGATTCGTCATTCTCTTTAATAGCTTCATTGGCTTTTTTATATGCAATTTTAGCTTTGGATCTAAATGGGTGTTTTACCTTCACATCTTGATCGCTTCCTAATGCTTGATAATGGGTATGCTTAGGCTCATCCTTTAGATACTCAAAAAAATCCCTACACATCTCTCCATATTGAGATTTGTTAGCGTTGTCATATTCAGAATGATTAGACAAAAAACGATGTGTTAGCGTATCTATTAGCAATCCACCCATACCTACACCAACATTGTTCTTCCATGCTCTAAGCATTTTACAGAGATGCCGATGCGCTTCTCCATGATTCTGCTTAAAGTTAATCATCTCATTTTGTTCTTGTCGAGGTTTCGTAATTTTGTATGTGCATGTCTTAGTGTCGGGATATTTATAGTTAATTTCTTCCCCATCTCTTTCTTCATAAACAGGTTGTACCTCGAACGTGAAATTACCGAAGAATACATCCACAACCAGCCGATCTACTTTGATTGTAGTTTGAGGATATCTATCTAGCAAAGCGTCTCTTGTCTTGCGTAGTAGTTCACTGGGAGTATCTTTGTATGTATCCCATGTTGATTTAGGCATAATATACAACATATCAAGGTCGGAAATACCTTTAATTCCGGTATATCGTCCATATGAACCAACCTGAAGACAGTTGGCAGTTTCAGAGTCCGTGTCTCTAAATGTTTTGTTCAATTTCTTGGTTATTTCTTTGTAGCGACCGCAGAAAATATCTGGATTGTCAACTTTGATATTATTGAGAAATTTATCGAACGCTTCGGTTTTCGTCATATTATAGGCTTTAAATGCTTTATTAATATTTTCTAAATGACATTATCTTCTGACATGTATTTTAAAACTTTGATTAATACATCAATGCATTTATATGTATCTACTGGCATGTTGCTTCTTGGGGCTGTCAGATTAAAGCTCCAAACAGGGCATGAATCATAAAGCCTTTTTTCGTAAGTTCCTCTTGGCTGATTGGAGCTTTGTTCTCCTTCTCTTAGCCAGTGCCAATCAGCAATATGATGGTAAACAAAACTGTCAATCACAATGCCAGGAAGATGGTAAATGCTGAAGTAGTTGTCACGAATTTCTCGTATATGTTTACATGTGTCGAATAACAAACCATTGCTTGCTACATTTCTTTCCTTCATTGCTTGCTGTTCAATTTTTGGATCTGTTGTTAACCAGTTGCCACCCATATTTGAATCAGGATAGTCGTATTTCCCATTCCAATTGCCCAGCCAATCTAATTGACAAAAAGCTGGTAGTACCTCGAATTTCATACCGTCAGTAAAATTGATTACTACGACTTGCCCATCTCCATGAATATCACTCCTTGGATAGGTTTGTAAAATTGCATTCTTCAATGCTTGCAGTAATCTGGACTGACCATTTCCCCTTAGTGCATCATATTTATTATATTCCTCTCTTGGTAATTCGACAAGTATATCAATGTCACTTGTGTCAATAGCAGTACCTCTTCCATAAGAGCCAACATATAAACTATGAGCAGTTTCGCTAGTGCTACCCCAAAATTCTGAATTAACCGCTCTTGTTATGCGTCTATATCTCTGAGATACCAACGAACGCTGTTCAATGCTAATTATTTCGCCTCTTTTTCTAACTGTATCCATATTAATTTTAATTGAAGGACAAAAGTACAAAATAATCCCTGTTTATCGAATATAATTCGCTATATTTGCGCTATAAAATCGCATTAAACAATGAAGCTAAATAAAATAAAGACTGTTTTGTCGGATAAAGGTATCTCTCAGACATGGTTGGCTAAGCAACTTGATAAAAGTTTCAGCATGGTCAATGCTTATGCGTGCAATAGAATCCAGCCGAATTTGGAAACTCTGCAGAGGATTGCTGAGATTTTACAGGTGGATTTAAAGGATTTGATAACAGATAAAGAGGAAAGGTAAAATGCAATGAAAAACTTTACGGAGAATACACGAGTACAAGTCCCGGCTGCATTGCATCTTTGCAAGCTCGGTTATACATATTTGGATGATATAACATCGTACAATCCCCAGACGAATATTTTAACGGATATTTTTATCCGCTCAGTAAAACGTCTGAATCCTGCTTTGACTGACTTGGAATGCAGCCAGTTGCTGGATAAAATTATCGGAATCTTGAATAACGATGATTTGGGCAAGGAATTCTATACTATGCTTTCCTCCAATAGTGGCGTGAAGTTGATAGATTTCGCTGATGCGAACAATAATGAATGGCACGTTACGACAGAGTTTACATGCGAAAATGTTGAATCCGGTGATAGCTTCCGTCCAGATATTACGTGTTTTATAAACGGCTTGCCTTTAGCTTTTATCGAAGTCAAGAAGCCTAATAATCACGATGGAATCTTAGCAGAGCGGGATAGAATTAATAAGCGGATGCGGAATAAAAGTTTTCGTCGCTTTATCAATCTTACCCAGTTGATGATTTTTTCCAATAATCAGGAATACGATAATGAAAACAGGGTTCCGATCCAAGGGGCGTTTTATTGCTGTGCATCAAAAGGAAAAGCTTTTTTTAATGTGTTTAGAGAGGCTGATGCTACTTTCGTGTCGAAATATCAATATATAGCGTTGACGGAAGATACAGAAAAACAGGTTCTCAAACATAGGAACTGTGTAGTTATTAAAAACCTGCCAGATTATGAAACAAATAAAAAGGTAGATACTCCTACGAATCGTGTCTTGGCATCAATGCTTTGCCGGGAGAGGTTCTTGTTTCTGTTAAGATATGGCTTTGCGTATGTCAACCGAACTGTAGAGTTGGAAGATGGCAGTAAAATCACAACTCTCGAAAAACATGTGATGCGCTATCAGCAATTGTTCGCTTCATTGGCTATTCGCAAGAAACTATCTAAAGGTGTCAAGAGTGGAATAATTTGGCATACGCAAGGCAGTGGCAAGACGGCATTGGCGTATTATTCAGTTCGTAGTCTGACCGATTATTATGCAAAACGTGAGACAGCTGTTAAATTCTATTTTATAGTAGATCGTATTGCGCTGATGGAGCAAGCGAGCGATGAGTTTGTTGCACGTGGTTTGGTTGTAAGGACAGTTAATAGCAGAGATGATTTAATGAAAGACATCCGTGATACCACCCCTGTAGTGAACAGTGAAGGTAAAGCGGAAATAATGGTTGTAAACATACAGAAATTTAAGGAAGACTCCACTAAAATACAGATAGAGTCTGGCTATAACACTAATCTCCAGCGTGTATTTTTTATAGATGAAGCGCACAGAGGATATAGCCCACAGGGTAGTTTTCTCGCTAATCTTTTAGAAGCGGATAAGGATGCTGTAAAAATTGCATTGACAGGAACTCCTTTGTTGAGGGAAGAAAAAGAATCTTGGCGTGTTTTCGGCGATTATATTGATACCTACTATTATGACAAATCGATAGCGGATGGTTACACGTTAAAACTGATGCGTGAACCGATAGAAACCATATATAAAGAGCGTATTGAGAGTATTCTTGATAAATTGGCAGGAAACGTAGAAGTCAAGAAAAGCGATATAGACAAGAATAAAATAATTGAGCATGAAAGTTATCTGAACGCTTTGCTTGATTATATTATTTCTGATTTGCGCAGATTCAGAAAAGAACAAGCAGATGATTCCATCGGTGCAATGATTGTGTGCAAAACCAATCCACAGGCTCGTGAAATGTTCCGTTTATGGCAGCAGCGTTTCAGATTCGCACAGCAGATTGAGGATAAATGGGAAGAGCAGTTGGGAATGGTGGCAGAGCCAATGGTTTCGTATGGTCATGCCAAACCATTGCGTGCCTCTCTGATATTGCATGATGAGGGAGACAAATTAGAACGAAAAGCATACATTGAAGAATATAAGAAGCAGCAGACTGTAGATGTACTGATTGTCAATCAAATGTTGCTTACTGGATTTGATGCTCCCAGATTGAAAAAACTATATTTGGGACGTAGTCTTGACGGTCATGATTTGTTACAGGCACTGACTCGTGTAAATCGTCCGTATAAAGATTTTAAATATGGCTATGTAGTTGATTTTGTAGATATAAAAGAAAATTTTGATTCGACAAATGACCGCTACCTGAGAGAATTAAACCGTACAGCTGATATTAAGGAGACCAAACAGGATGAGCCTGTTGGCAATGCTGTTATCGAAGATAAGGAAGAGATAATAGCGAAAATGAAAGGAATCAAGAGTGTTCTCTTTAATTTCACTTGCGATAATCCGGAAGAGTTCAGACAGGAAATTGATGAAATAGAGGATAAAGATAGACTCTATGAATTACGGTCGGTATTGAATGATGCCAAAGCTATTCTGAATCAAGTCAGAGCTTTTGGCGATGATGAATTGAAAGAAAAAATAGAGTCTTTGGCTTTTGGTGGCATCCCTACTTTGATTACAGAGGTTACACATCGTATTGAGAGGATGAATCTGTTTGAAAGTACAGAGCATAAGGCAGATGTTTCCGGAATAATCAATGTTGCTCTGTCAGAATTGGAATTTGAGTTCAAAAAGGGAATGTCTGAGGAACTGCGAATTGTAGTTAATGATATTCGTGAGCGTTGCGAAAAGGTACAAGCCGAATTTGATGCCAATTTTGATAGAAATGAAGAAAAATATGTCATTCTTGCAGATGAGTTCCGGACATATTTCCGTAAAAAAGGTTTTGTGCCGCAAAATACTCAAGATGCAAAAGACAGCATTGATTACATGGATAATGTAATGAAAAAGATTCGGGAAATAAACAGACGGAATAATATCTTGAAGAAAAAATATAAAGGTGATGAGCGTTTTGTTCGTATTCACAAGCGGATTGAGGAGGAAAATCAAAAACGTGAACAGCCTATTATATCTGCACACGAATATGAAATAGCCGAGAATCTGTCACAGATGAAATCTCAAATAGACAACGTGTTATTCCTGAATATCAATATTTTGGATAATGAAGATGCCTTTAAGCGTGATGTATTGGCTATTATTGGTCATAAATTGATAGACCTTGGAATCAAGGCAAATTTGACAGACCGTAAATATATCAACAATCTTATCACAACAGAATATTTCCAACAACGTAATTTTGCATATTGATTATGAGCGATATAAATATAACAGAATCAACGATTGCCCTGATTGATTCTTTGAAAAGTACAACAGGTGCATTTGGTTTGGCAGGAACAGGAAGCGAGTACAAAATCGTTACGGAAATGTTTCTGTACAAGTTCTTTAATGATAAGTTCGGCTATGAAGCCAAACGAGATAAAGTGTACGGTGAGCGGTTAAGCAAAGCAGAAAAGTGGGATGCCGAATATGATACATTTACAGAGGAAGAGGTAGAAGACCTTTTCAGTTATTTGCCTGCTTCTGTGCCGAGACTTAAACCTGAACATACGTTGTCACATCTATACAATTCCACGGGAAAGGGAGATTTCTCTACATTGTTGGATGCTACGTTAATAGATATAGCCAATATCAATGCTGACACTTTTTCTGTAACGACATCAGGGAAAAGCAAGGTAAATATCTTCAGTGCCATAACAACATTTGTAACTGATACACAAAAACGTGATGAATTTGCAAAATCGCTGATGCGTAATGTCGCTTCATTCAATTTTGAACATGTATTTACAGAGAAGTATGACTTCTTTTCAAGAATATTCGAGCATTTGCTGAAGGGATTTAATAATGCCGGAGGTGGTAAATATGCTGAATATTATACTCCACGTGCCATAGCACAAGTTATGGCGAGATTATTGGTAGGGGACAATGCGGATTTACGAGGTGTGACTTGTTACGACCCATCTGCTGGAACAGGTACATTGCTCATAGCTCTTGCTCATCAGATAGGAGAGGATAGATGCTCGATTTTTAGTCAGGACATATCAGAGAAGTCAAGCGAAATGTTGCGTCTGAATCTTATTTTAAATAGTTTGTCTGCTTCTCTACCAAATGTTGTACAGGGTAATACATTGACAGAACCATCGCACACTGAATCAAATGGCGCATTGAAGAAATTTGATTTTATCGTTTCAAATCCTCCATTTAAACTTGACTTTCCGGAATATCGTGATACATTGGCTGCTGATACGATTCGTTTTTGGGCAGGAGTTCCGAATGCAGTTAAAAAGGTAGATCCGATGAAACCTAAAATGGCGATTTACACCTGTTTCATCCAACACGTCTTAAATTCACTAAAGACAACAGGGAAAGGCGCAATAGTTATTCCTACAGGATTTATTACAGCCAAAAGTGGTGTTGAAAAGAAAATCTTACAACGTGTGGTAGATGAACATTGGGTTTATGGCTGTGTATCTATGCCGAGCAATGTGTTTGCCACTACAGGAACAAATGTTTCCGTTATATTCTTTGATAAGTCGGCAACAGCAGACAAAGTAATTTTGATTGATGCAAGCAAATTAGGTGAAGAATATAAAGAAGGCAATAACCAGAAACGACGTTTGCTTGATAATGAGATAGACTTAATAGTCAATACGTTCCGCAACAAAGAAGCTGTAGAAGATTTTTCCGTAGCTGTTACTTACGATGAGATAAAGGAAAAAGGATATTCTCTTTCTGCCGGGCAATATTTCGACATCAAGATTGACTATGTGGATATAACGGAAGAAGAGTTTAACAACCGTATGGCGAAATATAAGCAAACACTCTCCGAGCAATTTAAAGAAAGCCATCGGTTGGAAGAGGAAATAATGAAACAGTTGGATGCTTTGCAGTTCAACGCAAATGTAGGTAACAATGAGTAACGAAATACAGTTTTTGTTATATAGCCTCCCCGCCGAGGATGGTAAGGTGCAGGTGGTTATAAAAGATGAGACCATTTGGTGTACGCAAAAAGCTATGGCAGAGCTTTTTGGTATTGACAAATCGGGTATTAGTCGGCATATAGCCAACATCTTTAAGGATGAAGAACTACAGCAAGACACGACAGTTGCAAAAATTGCAGCTGTCGTAAATCGAGGCATAAGAGGTGAGGTTGAAGAGTTGGTCGATTTCTATAATCTTGATATGATTATCGCAGTTGGCTACCGTGTTTCTTCTCCCAAAGCAACCAAGTTCCGCCAATGGGCAACTAAGATTCTCAACGAGTACATCAAGAAAGGTTTTGTGCTTGACGATGAACGCTTAAAGCAGGGAGCGGCAGTATTCGGGAAAGACTATTTCCGTGAATTGCTTGAAAGGGTACGCTCTATCCGTGCCAGTGAACGGCGTATTTGGCAGCAAATTACCGATATATACGCAGAATGCAGCATTGACTATGACAAGAACTCGCCTACCACACACGATTTCTATGCTATGATACAGAACCGTTTTCATTATGCCATTACAGGGCAAACGGCTGCTGAAATCATTTACTCTAAAGTAGACCATACCCAGGAACACATGGGGCTGACTACATGGAAGAATGCACCTGACGGGCGCATCTTGAAATCGGATGTGTCAATAGCTAAAAACTATTTACAGGAAAATGAAATCCGCCGGCTGGAACGTGCTGTAACAGGATATTTTGATTATATTGAGGACCTCATTGAACGAGAGAACACGTTTAATATGGAGCAGTTTGCAGCCAGTGTCAATGAGTTTCTGACTTTCCGCAAATATCAGATATTGCCGGATAAAGGACGCATTTCTGCGACACAAGCCAAGGCAAAGGCTGCAAGTGAATACGATATTTTCAATAAAACCCAACGGATTGATTCTGACTTCGACAAAGAAGTTAGGGGAATGTTGGATAAATAAAGAGATAAAGAACAATGATTGATGAGTTAATCCAATGGGCAACACTATTAAGCCCTATAATTAGTGTGATTGCTGTAATTGTTGCATTAAGAGTTGCTAATAACTCATCGAAAGATGCACAGGAACAGATTAATGCTATTCGCCATCTGCTTGATGTGTTTGTGGCGGCAAATAATTTGGACATCGTAGAAGCACAGCGAAAATACCAACAGCAACTTGTAGAATTAGACAACAAAATTGAAGAGGCGAAAATGGAAGTCGATACCGTATATCCTTTTGTTGGCGGAGCAAGAATTGACCATATCATAGCCGGACAAGAAAAAGCGCAGCAAAAAGCACATCTTAATCAGCTATTGATGAAGCGCAAAGAGATAGAGACCAATCTATCTTTGATTCAAGATTATATTCATAAAGCAATGCAGTAAATGGAATTGAAAAAATATAGATTGGGAGAAATTCTTGAGTTACAAAGAGGGTATGATTTACCATCTTCCCAACAGAAAGCGGGAAATGTGCTTGTAGCAGGATCGAATGGTATAATAGGTTATCATAACGAAATACGCGGTAATCATCCATGCATTACAGTAGGACGGAGCGGCAGTGTGGGAAAGGTTCATTATTATGAACAACCCACTTGGGCGCATAATACAGCCTTGTTTGTAAAAGATTTTAAAGGGAATAATCCCCAATATCTGTACTACTTCCTTAAGAATCTTCATTTGGATGAAATGTTCGTAAAAGGAAGTAGTGTAGTTCCCTCTCTTGATAGAAAAGTAGTTCATTCTTTGGTTGTTCCATTTCACAAAGAAGTTGTTTGCCAAAAACGGATTGCATTAGTATTATCCAATATTGACCGTAAAATTGAACTTAATCGAGCGATAAATCAGAATTTACCGAAACTTGACCATTCATCAGAAGTGGCAAGAGTTCGTTGCGCTGCTTAGCAAGAGCAGCAATTTCAAAAGAATTATCTTTTATCTTCTCAAAAATTGGCTTGACAACATGCCCAAATTGAGTTATGAACGATTGTGGTGCAATACACAAAGTGGATTGTTCAATGTCTGAGCTAATAATAGACTTAAAGGTGGATCCGCTACCTTTTGCTTTCAAGCATTCTGTTAATTGTGCGGTAAGAAAAAACAAATACTCAAATTCATTATTCTTTGATTTGAGCGCATAGCATGATTGATTCATAGCCATAGGTATTCCGACTATAACCATTTTTCCAATCGAGCCTCTTGCTGTTATTATAATTGTTCCAACATCAAAAAGAGAAGATGCACATCGAGACAATCCTTTTGCTGTAATATTTTCAGCAGTTTCAATTTGGAATATAGAACCACTGTAATCTGTTGGTCCGAAGAACGGAATAGTTCCATTATTCCAAAACGTTGGCTCTTGTTTACTTGGTGTACCCCCACTGAGAATATCTGCTATACTACAAACATTTGAAGCCTGCCACCCTTTAGGTATCTCTCGCTTCAACTTTTCATTCCAAACCATTTCGCCACCACTCGATTTATACGGTTTGCCCTCTTCGTTGGGAAAATCAAATTGCACAAACCAGTAATCATAGAGTTGCTTCGCCATCGCCTCTAAATTCTGATTTATCTGACGATTGATAGTGATTTTCTTGTCAAGTGTTTGGAGAATTTGGGCAATTTTTGTTTGTTTTTCAATATTTGGCAAGAAAATTTTTAGTCCGTAATAGTTGTCAAATGTCATACTCGGAACTCCGGTTCCCGAATCTAAGTTGCTCAAATCCAATAGAGACAAATATCGATACAAATAATACGGATTTGCTAAGTTTGTATTCACTTCAGTGTAATATAGTGTATCTACAGTCCAAAATGGCATATCACAATATTGGATATTATCCAATGTACCCTTACGAGGTAACAAGACACTTGGCTTATCGTAAAGAAATTTGTCAACATAGCGCATAATGCCCCCACTTCCAAGAACAGGGTATTGCCCGTTTGAAAGCATTTTGTGGTCTTTGCCATTTTTTATTTTTACTAAATCTGAAAGCCTGTAAGATTGCATATCTTTTTCCATTTGAGGGGCAAAGTTACGCATTTTTAGACAGATTCTTGTGATTCAGTTATCCCAAATACTTCTTATGAGCTAACTTTACATTGTTTTGATTCACAATGGCATAATGCAGTGTGGTGTCAATGCGTACATGACCAAGTAATCGCTGCACCTGTTCGATGGGCATACCTTTGTCGATAGCCATTGTTGCAAGGGTTCGACGGAACTTGTGTGGATGAACTTTGGGCATAGAAAGGGATTGACCTAACTTTCGGATTCTAACTTCCACACCGCTGATAGTCAGTCGTGAATGTGGCGAATTGAGGGAAACAAATAAGGCGGGATTGTCGTCTGTTCGCTTATTAAGATATTGTTGCAAATGTAGTTTTGTACGAGCGTTGAAGTAAACAACACGCTCTTTGTTACCTTTCCCGAATACCACACATTGCCGCTCATGAAAATCTATATCCTCACGGTTCAGTTTCACCAACTCACCCACACGAATGCCAGTGGATGCAAGAATGTCTATAATGGCAAGGTCTCTCTTGTTGGTACAACAATCACGAAGTTGCTCTAATTGTTCGTCAGAAAGTACCTCCTTTACAAGTGAATCCGTTTTTACTTTGTGAATACGTCTGACCGGGCTTTTGGCGATATAATCTTCATCTTCAAGCCATGCAAAGAAGCTAGAGAAGATGCGCCTCATATTGTCAATGGTTACTTTGCTTGATTGATGTTCTTCTTGATAATCGGATAGATAGGTACGAATGTCCGTTGTACTGATGTGGCAAATAGCCAAAGAGAGTGTAACCAACAATCGCTCAATGGTATTGCGATAGTATGCTAATGTCTTATCCGAACATCCCTCTATCTTTTTGGCTGATATAAAGGAGTTAAGAAGATGTTCATTCTCTTGCGCTTGTTGTTTGGCACAATCGCTCTTTTCAATGATTTCTACATTATGCAGTTCTGATGCAAGCACAGCTTTAAGCCGTGCCATTTGTCGGCAATCCAAGTCACGCTGCATTTCC
>ERZ834433.2037-NODE-2037-length-13826-cov-3.308547_pt1 | contig 13826 bp, 10 predicted proteins | sample MGYA00519948_ERZ834433 | MGnify/ENA primary metagenome ERZ834433 (study PRJEB31850, sample SAMEA3708752) | human gut metagenome | biome: human gut; feature: human-associated habitat; material: faeces | place: China | collected 2014 ...
AATCCACCCTGATGCAGGTGCTGGACGGCAAGCGCCGCCCCTCCGGCGGCATGGTCCGCCTTGGCACCGGCGCACGGCCCAGCATCTTCGCCCAGCAGCAGAACCGCATCGGCGCGGGCCGCGTCATCGACGTCATCTGGAACAAGTACCCCCGGATGACCGAGCTGGAAGTCCGCAGCCATCTGGCAAAGCTGGGCTTCCGGGGCGAGACGGTCTTCAAGCCCTGCGAGGCCCTGTCCGGCGGCGAGCTGGCCCGACTGCGCTTTGCAGAGATCGTGCTGGAACGCCCGAACCTGCTGTTCCTGGACGAGCCTACCAACCATCTGGACATCTACACCCGCGAGAACCTGACCGAGGCTCTGATGGCCTACACCGGCACGCTGCTCCTCGTCACCCATGACCGCCACCTGATGAACAGTCTGGCCTGCCCCATCCTCTACCTCGAGGACGGCAAGGCGGTCATCTACCCCAGCTATGACGCCCTGATGGGCCGCGCCGCTCCCGCCCCCGTGGCCGAGAAGAGCAGCGAACCCGCCAAGGCGGGCTACGGCAAAGAGCAGCGCCGCCGCCGGGCAGAGCTGCGCGCCAAGATCAAAGCCTGCGAGGACGAGATGGAAGCCTGCGGCGCCCGCGAAGTGGAGCTGGAAAACGAGATAAACTCGCCGGAGGTCTACAACGACCCCCAGCTTTTGCGGGAAAAGAGCGACGAGCTCAGCGACCTGCGCTTCCATCAGGACGAGCTTTTCGCTGCATGGGAAGCCGCTGTGGAAGAGCAGGAGCAGTACGAGCAGACCGCAGGCGGCGAAGAATGACCGATGCAGCAAAGGGGGAGAGCCGATGGCAAACCGAAACCATGACCCGAAGAAAACACATGAGATCGCACTTTCCGGCCTGCTGTTCGCGCTGGCGATGGCGCTTTCCTTCATCGAAGGCACACTGGTCATCCCGGGCCTTGCGCCGGGCATGAAGCTGGGCCTTGCGAACATCGTGGTGATGTATGCACTGTTCTTCATGGGGGCGCGGCAGGCGCTCTATCTCGACCTGCTCAAGGCGCTGTTCGTCTTCCTCGTCTCCGGCTGGACGGCAGGCTTCCTCTCGCTCTGCGGCGGACTGCTGTCCCTGCTGGTGATGTGGGTGCTCTACTATAAGCTCCCGTTCCGGCCCACATGGTTCATCCTGTCGGTCTGCGGCGCACTGTCCCACAACATCGGCCAGCTGCTTGGCGCGGGGCTCATCCTGTCCTCGGCCATGTCGCTGTACTATGCGCCGGTGATGCTGGTGCTGGGCCTTGTCATGGGCGCCCTCACGTCCCTGACACTTCGGGCCATCCTGCCCGCACTGGGCAGACTGGGCTACAACACCCGGGAAAAGCGCTGAACAGTTGCATCTGCAAACATTTTTCGCTATAATAAAATGATAGATTTGATATGACCCTACAAAAAAGCCGCCCTTATGGATGACTCGCATCCGAGGGACGGCTGGGAGGTTTTGTACTATGTCTGAAAAAGTTACGGTCAAGGTGGAGCGGAGCGTCCTCCACCTTCCGGCCATCGCCCTGCGCGGGCTGGTGGTCTTCCCCAACAATCTGCTCCACTTCGAGGTGGGCCGCGAGAAGAGCATCGCCGCCGTGGAGTGGGCCGTCAGCAACAACTCTGACGTCTTCCTCGTAGCACAGAAAGAGATGAAGGTCGAAGACCCCAAGGCCGCCGACCTCTATACTTACGGCGTCGTGGCCGAGGTCAAGCAGGTGATGCGGGTGTCGGACGACCTCGTCCGCATCCTGGTCGAAGGCAAATACCGCGCCAGACTCTCCGAGATGGAGGACGACGGCAGCTTCCTGCTGGCCACCGTCCGCCCGGCCCCGGTCAAGATGGCGAAGCCAGAGGAACTGCCTGAGGCGGACGTCCTCGTCCGCAACGTCAAAAAGAGCTTTGACGATCTGCTGGCTCTGAACCCCCACATCGGCAAAGACGTGGTGTTTGCCATCACCACCAGCACCGACGCCGCTTTCCTGTCCGAGTACATCCCGGCCAACCTCCTGTTCCGCTTCGAGGATAAGCAGGCCATTCTGGACGAAGGCACCCTGATGGGCCGTCTGCATCTGCTCATCGAGAAGATGCACCGGGAGCGCCGGATGCTCGAGATCGATAAGGAGATCGCCCAGAAGGTAGACGAGGCGATGGACAAGAACCAGCGCGACTACTACCTCCACGAGCAGCTCCATATGATCAGTGAGGAGCTGGGCGAGGACGACGATACCACCGCCGAGGCCGAGGAGTACCGCCGGAAGATCACGGCCCTCCATCTGGACGAGGACCGGGAAAAGAAGCTTCTCAAAGAGGTGGACCGCCTCTCCAAGATGCAGAGCAGCAATCAGGAAGGCACGGTCATCCGCACCTATCTGGACACCTGCCTCGACCTGCCCTGGAACACTTTCACCAAGGACGATCTGGACATCGCCAAGGCCCAGCGCGTGCTGGACCGGGACCACTACGGCCTGAAGAAGGTCAAGGACCGCATCCTCGAGGTGCTGGCCGTCCGCAAGCTGGCCCCCGACGTGAAGGGCCAGATCATCTGCCTCGTCGGCCCTCCGGGTGTCGGTAAGACCAGCATCGCCCGCTCCATCGCCGAGAGCCTGAACCGCAAGTATGTCCGCATCAGCCTCGGCGGCGTGCGGGATGAGGCCGAGATCCGCGGCCACCGCCGCACCTACATCGGCGCGATGCCGGGCCGCATCATCAGCGCCATCACGACGGCCAAGTCCACGAACCCGGTCATTCTGCTCGACGAGATCGACAAGCTGGCGGGCGACTACAAGGGAGACCCGTCCAGCGCACTGCTCGAGGTGCTGGACCCCGAGCAGAACCGTACCTTTAAGGATAACTACCTCGATATTCCGTTTGATTTGAGCGAGGTGCTCTTTATCACGACGGCGAACGATGCCTCCACGATCCCCGGCCCGCTCTATGACCGTATGGATGTCATCGAGCTGCCCAGCTACACCCGCACCGAAAAATTCAACATCGCCAAGCGCCATCTGCTGCCCAAGCAGCTGAAAAACAACGGCCTAGAGGGGCGCGTGACCCTGACGGGCAGCGCACTGTATGCCATCATCGACGGCTACACCCGCGAGGCCGGCGTGCGCAATCTGGAACGCACCATCACGTCGGTGCTGCGCAAATGTGCGCAGAAGATCGCGGCAGGGGAGGCCGAGAAGATCAGCGTTTCCGCAGCGATGGTCAAGGAGCTGCTCGGCCCCGAGAAGGTCAAGCCGACGTTTATCTCCCGCAAGGACGCCGTGGGCATTGCCAACGGTCTGGCGTGGACGAGTGTCGGCGGCGAAATGCTGCCTGTTGAGGTCGCCGTCATCCCGAACGGCACCGGCAAAATCGAGATCACCGGCAGCCTCGGTGATGTCATGAAGGAGAGCGCCCAGCTTGCCGTGACCTACGCCAAGGTCCACGCCGAGGAATACGGCATCACGCCCGACAAGTTCAAGAACATCGACCTGCACATCCATGCCCCCGAGGGCGCTGTGCCGAAGGACGGCCCCTCCGCAGGTGTCACACTGACGACGGCGCTGATTTCGGCGCTGTCCGGTATCCCGGTCAACCACGACCTGGCCATGACCGGAGAGATCACGCTGCACGGCAACGTGCTGCCCATCGGCGGTCTGAAGGAAAAGAGTATGGCGGCCTTCCGCGAGGGCATCTCGACAGTGCTCATCCCCAGGGACAACGCCAGCGACCTGTATGAGGTGGACGCCGAGGTCAAGGAGAAGGTGCGCTTCATCCCCGTGGGCACTCTGTCCGAGGTGCTGAAGCACGCCCTTGTGCGCCCGGGCCGCACCCCCGCCCGCGCTGTCCGTGGTGTGCCGCAGGCAACCTCTCTCATCGCCAACGACAAGCCCGCCGAGGGACATAAGGAGCCCGCCGCGGTGATGTGATTCGCCTTGAACGCCACTCTGTAAGGACGGAGGCCCGCACCCGCCCGCGGGTCGATGACGGGCATCGACCCCTACAGCAACCCCCGTAGGGGCGGATTGCATATCCGCCACGGAGCAGAACGACAGCCGCCAAGTCCGCAGGTCGATGACGGGCATCGCCCTCTATACAGCCACATCCGTAGGGGCGGATTCCATATCCGCCCGCACTACGCCGTGCCGCGCATGAGGGGGGCGGCGTCCTCGACGCCCCGCAATACACAGCACACCCAAAACATAAAGGAACACCCATGAACTACAACAACAGCGAATTCCTCGCGTCCTACGGTCTGTCCCGCCAGCTGCCGGACAGTGACCGCCCTGAAATCGTATTTTCGGGCCGCTCCAACGTCGGCAAGTCGAGCCTCATCAATAAGCTCTGCAACCGCAAGAAGCTGGCCCGCGTCAGCGCCACGCCGGGCAAAACGGCAACCATCAACTTCTACCGCGTTGATACGGCCTACTTTGTTGACCTGCCCGGCTACGGCTACGCCAAGGTCTCCAAGACCGAGCGCGACCGCTGGGGCAAGCTGATGGAGAGCTATTTCCAGTCTGCGGGGCTCATTCACCTCGGTGTGCAGATCGTCGACGCGCGGCACAAGCCGACGGCGGACGACGTGACGATGCACGACTACTTCGTGCAGACGGGCTGTCCCGTCGTGATCGTGGCGAACAAGCTCGACAAGCTCAAAGCGCGCGAGATCGAGCCGAATCTTGCCCAAATTCGCGAGACGCTGAGTTTGCGCGACGATGAGCTCGTCATTCCGTTCTCTGCCGAAAAGGGCACGGGCAAGGAGCAACTGATCGCGGCGATCCTCGACCATTTGAACGACTGAAAAGGAATAATGCTTCACAGAAAAGCCTCTGTATGGGTTGACCATACAGAGGCTTTTTATCGTATTTCCCGGGGAATCAGCGGCGCAGCGTCAAAAGCGCGGTGCAGTGGGAGAAGGATTCAAACGTCAGCGTGGGGAAGTGGGGACGGAGTTCGCCGTAGACGAAGTAAATTTCATCTGAGTCCCAATCCTCGCATGCCGCAGTTCGACACGCTTCGAGCTCTTCGCGCGTGCGGAAGGCGACGTCGCCGATGAAAAGACAGCCGTCCTGCTTCAAAAGCGGCAGGAGTGTGCGCAGAAAGCCGATTTTCTGCGTGTCCGTCAGGTGGTGGAGCGAGTAGGTCGCGACGATGGCGTCGTACTGCTGTGCGCAAAGCTCGGGCACAAGGCCTTTGGAAAAATCGCCCTGATAGAGCCGCGCGTCCGGCATTTTTGCCTGCGCCAGTTCGATCATGCGCGCGGAAAAGTCCTGCCCATAGATTTGGCAGCCCTGCTCGTAGAGCCGCGAGGCCAAAACGCCTGTGCCGAAGCCGATATCCAGCACATCACGCCCGCTCTGCGCGAGCACGCGCTGATAGAGCGCGTTCATCATGGCGCGGTAGCCCGCAAAGGGGTAGCGGTCGTTCTCGTCGGAGAGGCCGACGCTCTTGTCATAGCCGTCGGCCCAGAGGTCGAAGCCGGTATTGTTCAGCATGTCAGTCCTCCTTTTCGTTCAGCGGGGGAAGTCCCAGCTCATAGAACGCCACGGCGCTCGCTGCGGCGACATTGAGCGAGTCGACGCCGTGGTACATCGGGATCCTGACCGTGTAGTCGCAGCTCGCGATGGTCGAGGACGCGAGCCCGTCACCCTCCGTGCCCATGACGATGGCAAGCTTTTCTTCGGCGGCAAGGCGCGGATCGTCGAGCCGTACGGAGTCGTTGCGCAGTGCCATCGCGACGGTGCGGAAGCCGAGATCGCGCAGCAGCTGCGTCCAGTCGCCGCTTTCGGGCAGGTAGGTCCACGGGATGAGGAACACATTTCCCATGCTGACGCGCGAGGCGCGGCGATAGAGCGGATCGCTCCCCGCAGTCGTGAGCAGCACCGCGTCCATGCCGAGCGCGGCGGCAGAGCGGAAGATCGCGCCGATGTTCGTCGGATTCATCACGTTTTCGAGCACGACGACGCGCCGCGCATTGCGGCAGACGTCCTCGACGCTTGGGAGCTTCGGCCGCCGCATGGCGCAGAGCATGCCGCGCGTCAGGTGAAAGCCGGTGAGCTGTGTCAGCATGGATTCATCAGCGGTGTAAACCGGAATATCTTGACAGCAGCGGGCGAGAATTTCGCGCCCCTTGCCCTGCGTATGCTGCCGCTCCATCAGAAACGACACCGGCTCACAGCCCGCATCAAGCGCACGGCCGATGACGAGCGGACTTTCCGCGACGAAGAGCGCGTTGTCGGGATCCGCGCGATTGAGCAGTTGGTTTTCGGTCAGGCGCGCGTAGACGTCGAGCGCGGGATCGGAAAAATCGTGGATTTCGATGATGTTTGCCATAGCTTGTCCTTTTTAAGATTCCAAGATGTTCAGCAGTGCGGCGACGTCCGGCAGAACGAACGTCGGCTGCGGGTCAGCGGTGGGGAGGTCTTCTTCCTTCGTCTCGCCAGAGAGGACGAGCAGCGTGTCGATGCCCGCGTTCGCGCCGCTGGCGATATCCGTGTAGATGCGGTCGCCCACGAGCAGTGTTTCCCGCGCGGAAACGCCCGCTTCGAGCATCGCGAGCTGCGGCATCAGCGGTTCGGGCTTGCCGATGACGACGGGGCGGCGGGAGGTCGCGCGCCAGAGCATTTCGCACACGCTCCCGCAGTCGGGCACGAAGCCGTAGGCCGTGGGGCAGACCCAGTCGGGATTGGTCGCAAGGTAGGGGATGCCTTGTCCGAGCAGGATGCAGGCATCCTCCAGCTTTTGAAAGGTCAGCTCGGTGTCGAAGCCCATCAGGAGTGTGTTCGCGTCCTCACGCCGTTCTGCGACGGTAAAGCCAGCCGCGCGGAGCTGTGATTTCATCGACTCCGTACCGCAGACGTAATAGCGTCGGTCTTCTCCGCCGTGCTCGCGGAGATAGTGAATCAGCGCGTCGACCGAGGTGAGAAAATCGACCGCCTCCGTCGCGACGCCGAGGCGCGTGAACTTCTCGACGTAGGCCGCTACGCTGCGCGAGGAGTTGTTTGTCAGAAAGCGGTACTGCCCGCCGCGTGCGCGGATGGCAGAGAGCAGCTCGCGGACGCTGGGAAAAAGCCGGTCGCCCAAGTACAGCGTGCCGTCGAGGTCGAAAAGAAAGAGCTTTTTGCGCTGAAGAAGATTATGGTCAACCATCAGTCACGCCTTCTTTTTGCTGTCGATCGCAATGAAGAAGAATGAGCTCACCGCCAGAAGATAGGGGTAGAAGAGGTTTGGGATGATGTCGAACGCGGAGATGGCGTAGCCCAGTTCATGCGCCGCGGAGATGGCAACGAGCATCTGCGCGCCGTAGGGGATGATGCCCTGGAAGATGCACGAGAACGTGTCCAGCAGGGAAGCGGAACGCTTGGAGCTGATGCCGTACTCCTCGGCGACCTCTTTGGCGATCGGCCCCGCCATGACGATGGCAACGGTGTTGTTGGCGGTGGCAATGTCCATGAGGCCCACCAGCAGACCGATGCCAAGCTGACCGCCGCGCTTTCCGCGGAACACCCGGCGGATGAAGGCGAGGATGCTCTCGAAGCCGCCGTAGGCGCGGATAAGGCCGCACAGGGAGGCCACCAGCAGCGTCACCAGAATGGTCTCGAACATGCCCGACACGCCGCTGCCCATGTTGCCCATGAGCTCCAGCGCCGTGACCTGCCCGGTGATGAGCGTGATGGTAGCGCCGGCAGCAATGCCGATGAGCAGCACCACAAACACATTCAGGCCGAGAATGCCGCCGATGAGCACCAGCAGATAGGGGATGATGAGCACCAGATCATGATCACCGGAGACGGCACTCTGCACATCCGTGCCCAAGGATATGACGATGATCAGCACCAGCGCCGCCAGTGCGGCGGGCAGGGCGATCTTGAAGTTTGCGCGGAACTTATCCTTCATTTCCGTGCCCTGCGTGGAGCAGGCGGCGATCGTGGTGTCGGAGATGAAGCTGAGGTTGTCGCCGAACATTGCGCCGCCCATGACAGAGGCGATGCACAACGGCAGATCAAAGCCGGAGCTGGCGGACACGGCCACGGCGATGGGGGCGAGGAGCGTGATCGTGCCAACGGAGGTACCCATGGCCATGGATACGAAGCACGCCACCACGAACAGCACCGCGACGGCCATCTTCACCGGGGCGATGGACAGCAGGAAGTAGGCCACGGCCTCAGCGCTCGTGCGTCCGGTGACGCCCACAAAGATACCGGCGACCAGAAAGATCAGGATCATGGTGACGATGTTTTTGTCGCCGATGCCCTGTCCCATCAGCACCAGCTTTTCATCAAAGCTCACACTGCGATTTTGCAGGCATGCCACCAGCAGAGCCACCAAAAAAGCAACGACGATGGGGATCTGATAGAAGCCCATCTCGATTTTCAGCACATATTCCAAAACGATGCCCAGCACCAGGTACAGCACCAAAAAGACGGCGACAGGCAGCAAAGCGACGGCCTTCGGGGCCGGCTTCTCATTCATGACGATCATACTCCTTTGTTTTTTTGGCAATCCATGCACAAACATCCGCGGAAAATGGTAACATATAGTGCGAAGAATGTCAACGAAGAAACAAACAGCCCGTCGGATGAAGACTTTTCCGCGGCCGCCGGACGGCCTGCTGCAGGCGGTGGGTGCTGCCAAACGCCGGCCGATGCAAAAGCCTTTGAGAACATTCCGCTCTCAAAGGCTTTTGTGTTTTTGCTATGCTTCGGCGCGCAGCCGGTCACTGAAAATTCGTTCCGTAGATCTTCTCGGCGATCTTCTTCGGACCGAAATCGACGATGACAACGCCGTAGGCTTTCCCGGCCTCCCATTCATAGGCGTAGAGATCAAGATTGATGTCCTTGGCGTATTCCTTCGGGTGCCCCACCGCGCCGCTGCCGCTTGTGGAGGTGAAGTTCAGGAAGAAGGTGTCATCCGCTGCACGGCTGCTGTCGAGGCAGGTTCGGATGGCGGTGATCTTGTCGCCGACGTCATAGTTGTAGCGATCCTGCACGCACAGCGTCTCGCGGCTGTTGATCACGGACTCCGCGGTGGGGTCGGTGAGAACGGTGCGGTCGCCCTGATCCGCCCAGCCGAAGTACAGCCCGCAGCGATCCGAGCCGACCTGCAGCTTGTCGTCAAAGCGGGTGGTGAGCACGATCCTGCCGCGCACCGCGCCCATGGTCGGGATCTCGTTTTTCAGATACCAGCGCTCGGATGCCTGATCGATCATCGCATAGAGCGCCTTCTGCACGGCCGCGACGTCGTCCTTGCTGTTTTCGGCCTTCATGCACAGGATGACCGTTTCGCTCGGATGCTCGTTGAGGAAGGCGTAGACGTCTTTGAGTACGTCCGCCAGTGTGAGCGTTCTGGCAAACGGGGAGTCGGAGACTTTGCATCTGGCGATGTTGTGCTTGAGCACGAGCGTCTCCTGACCGGAGCGCTTTTCGAGCACCAGACGCATGTCGAGATAGCGGTAGCCGTATTTGAGCTGTGTGGCGATGCTCGCATCCTGACACTGGAAGATGTAGCGCATGTCGACGTTCTGCGTGCAGCTGTCGTGTGTGCCGGGGATGGACATGCTGCTGAGCTTTGTCTCGTCGGGTACATTCTCCATCCAGTTGACCGCGCGCACGTCGGCAGCCTCGGCCGGCGTCGCGGTAAGGCCCGCAAAGACGCAGACCATCATGCACATAAGCAGCGCACAGGCCAGAAGGCGGTGTTTGGTGTCTGTCATGATTTTCTCTCCTCATCTATTTTCGCGCTCGGGCTGCACTGCCTGTGCAGCGCAGCACCGGCGCGGCAATATGGTAAGAGCAGTATATCATAACAACATGGTCTTGGGAACAGAAATCTTGTCCGTTCCGTTTTCCGGGCCGCCTGACGGGATATTAACATGGTAGAAAAAGCCGATGATCTGTGGTAAACTATTTTATGCCACCAATTCCTGCGCACCGCAGCGCAGCGGGGGATGCCCTTATAAAATATCGTGAAAGCGAGGAGAAGACTATGGAGACTGAGCGCCGCATTTCCACCGGTATCGACGGCCTCGATGAGGCGATCGATTACCTTCGTCCGGGCGACACGGTCGTCTGGCAGTGTGAACACATCAGCGACTATATGTACGTCGCAACGAGATTCGTGACCAATGTTGCCCGTAAGGGCGACCGCATCGTCTACATACGCTTTGCTGATCACGAGGAGATCATGGATACGGCGGCGCTGCGCGAGCGCGGCGCAAATGTCGAGAAATACGAGCTTGATCCGCGCGTGGGCTTTGAGACCTTTGCCGTGCAGGTGCACCGCATCATTGACAAGGAGCCGCTCGGCACGTTTTTCGTGTTCGACTGCCTGTCGGATCTGCAGAAATATTGGTTTTCCGACCTGATGATCTCAAACTTTTTCCTGCTTATCAACCCGTTTCTCATCCGGCGTCAGGCGGTCGCGTATCAGCCAATCGATTATGAAAAGCACACCTATGAGACCATGTCGCGCATCCGCCGCGAGACACCGCTGCTCGCCAACATCCGCACGCTCGACGGCAGTGTCTATATCCATGCCGTCAAGGTGCGCGGCCGCAGCACGCAGACGACGTATTTTCCGCTGAAGATCACCGGCGCGAAGTGGCGCGCTCTGACCTCCAGCGCGGACAACTATGCCGTCTTTGAGCGCTTCACCCAGACGGGGGAGCGGCGCGACTGCTGGGACAGCATGTTTGACTCCGTCTCCGACGGGCACGAGCCGACGGATGCCGACGGAAAGCGCCTCAAGGAGAATATGCTCCGCTGCCTGCTCGGCAACGAGCCGACGCGTCTTGCCCTGTGCCGGAAATACTTCTCCATGCGCGACCTGCTGTACATCAAAAACCGCGAGATCGGTACGGGCTGCATCGGCGGCAAGGCGGCAGGCATGCTCCTGGCGCGCAACATCCTGCGCGACGAAGCGCCGGAGCTCTACCGCACACGTGTCGAGCCGCATGATTCCTACTACATCGGGGCGGACGTCTTTTACACCTACGGTGTGCAAAACGGCCTGTGGTCGTCCCGTATCCGCATGGTCGAGGAGGCGGACTACCTCGAATATGCACAGCCCATCCGTGAGCTGCTGCTCAACGGTACGTTCATGCCGAGCATCAAGGAGCAGTTTTTGTCCATGCTCGAATATTTCGGCCAGTCGCCGATCATCGTGCGCTCCAGCTCGATCCTCGAGGACGGCTTCGGAAATGCCTTTGCGGGCAAGTATGAGAGCGTGTTCTGCCCCAATCAGGGCAGTCTGGAGCAGCGCTATGCCGTCTTTGAGCGCGCGGTCAAGCAGGTTTATGCCAGCACCGTCAACCCGGATGCCATCCGCTACCGCGCCGAGCGCAAGCTTCTCGACCGCGACGAGCAGATGGCGCTTCTGGTCATGCGCGTCTGCGGCGATGTGCACGGGGATTATTACTACCCGCACATCGCGGGCGTCGGCCACTCCAAGAACCTGTATCTCAACCGGCAGAACGCTTCGGAGGAAAACAAGGGCATGCTGCGGCTCGTGTTCGGCATGGGCACGCGCGCGGTCGACCGCGAGGCCGACGACTATGCGCGGCTGCTCAATATGGATCATCCGACGGCACCGCCGATGGTCGCCTACGGTGACGAGTATAAGTACTCGCAGCATAAGATGGATGTGATCGCGCTCAAGGATAATGCGTTTGAGACTGTTCGCGTGCAGAGCATCGACAAGCGCGACATCAAGGCGGATCCCTCCCTGTTCATGGAGCGGGACTATCCGACCGTTTCGCGCCTGCGTGAGATGGGGCTGAGCACGGCGGACGCACCGGATATTCTGAATTTCCGAAAGCTGTTGCGCAATACTGACTTCACCGATGTCATGACAGAGGTGATGCGTGTGCTCGAGGAGAAGTACAGCTACCCGGTTGATATCGAGTATGCCTGCAACTTCGATCAGGACGGCAATTACCGCGTCAATCTCCTCCAGTGCAGACCGCTGCAGACGCGCGGCGTCGGTGCGGCCGGCGTCATGCCGAATGTGAAGGAGTTTTATTTCCGCACGAGCGGCAACTTCATGGGCGGAAACGTCTGTCTGCCCATCCGTTATGCCGTCATGGTTCAGGTCGAACCGTATCTGGACTTGCCGGAGCAGCGTAAATATCAGGTCGCGCGCAAGCTGGGTGAACTCAATAATCGCCTGCGCGGTGAGGGGACGATCCTGCTTGGCCCGGGCCGCTGGGGCACGACCACGCCCAGTCTCGGCGTTCCGGTGCATTTTATGGAGATCAACCGCTTTGACTGCATCGCGGAGCTCGCCTACAGCTCGCACGGTCTGCGTCCGGAGTTGAGCTACGGCAGCCACTTCTTCCAGGACCTCGTGGAGGCCGGTTCGTTTTATGTCGCGCTCTATCCGGGGGAGGACGACTGCGTATTTCAGGACACGCTCTTTGCAGACTGCGAGAACGTGTACGCGCAGCTCATGCCGTCCGATGCTGAGGATGTGATGGCGGATGTCATCCGCGTCTATGACCTCGGCAAGGAACAGGCCATTCTCTATTCCGAGGTCGGGAGCCAGACGTGCTTCCTCGCCAAGGTCTGAATACTGGCAGGTCAACTTCTATACGTGAACATGTTATATAGTTATATATGTTACATACAATTGATAACACCGGACGGAACCCAGCACAAAAGTGTGCTGGGTTCCGTTCAGTCTGTCAAAGAACGCAGCATTAGATCAAGCAGGAACAGCATAATCTAAACATATATTTAAAAAGGGGGCAAAAATGCGGTAAAAAGCGGATCGGTTCCAGCTCCATGTTGCTAACTTTTTCAGACTCATACATATAAATCTAAGCGTGACCCAGTTTGCGACCTGAGCCTATGTGGTGTGTATAACGCATGGCGTGTTTTCTTTCACGTCCCTAAATACGCGCTCTATGCGCTTCTTGCGCTTTGCGTATAGAGCCGTGCCACGTTCGGTTTTACGGAGTTGCTCTACAAAGTCCAGATACTCCGACTACATATACGGCGCCGCACTATCTTCTGCCCTTTTTTGTTCGCCCCGCATTCTTCACGACGCGGATAACTGCGGCATTCAGACGGTGTGCTTCGGTATACTCGCTCCCTATCTCTGCCAGTTGCGGTATGCCGCAGAGTCTTTCCATGAGGATAGATCAAGGTGTCTGTTACTAAATTATATTTGGACGTCCAAGGTGCGAAATGTCCTTTTGCGATTTTGGACAAGACAGCCGCTTGAAGCGGCTTCCTGTAATGGTAATGCGGTGTCAAACTTTCAGTGCCCCCTTCAAGGGCAAGTCCGTAAATGCCCCTTCTAGAAGCTGTGCATACCACCAGTTTACTGATTATGCAGAGGTTTTTATATTACCGATGAAGCTAAGACGATAAGGTACAATAACTTGTGCAAATTGAAAAAAGCATAAAAGAAGACATAGCATGCAGGCTCTGGTAGAATGAAGTTACCACACACCATTCTGAAAGGAGACAGCAAACTATGTCCGAGAGAATTGTACAGCTGAACGAGGAAATTATCAAGGGGCAGCTCAAAGAATTAGTTCGAGGAAGTGTAGAAGAAACCCTGAAGGAGCTGCTGGAAAGGAGGCGGAGTCACTGACACAGGCGGCCCGCTATGAGCACAGCGAGGCCCGTCAGGGCTACCACAGCGGCCACTATGACCGGAATCTTACCACGACCTCCGGAGACGTCACGCTCCATATGCCGCGGCTCAAGGGCGTATCCTTCGAGACTGCCATCATCGAGCGGTATCGCCGCCGGGAGAGCAGCGTGGAGGAGGCCCTCATCGAGATGTACCTGGCAGGCGTTTCCG
>ERZ834433.2043-NODE-2043-length-13766-cov-4.027423_pt1 | contig 13766 bp, 7 predicted proteins | sample MGYA00519948_ERZ834433 | MGnify/ENA primary metagenome ERZ834433 (study PRJEB31850, sample SAMEA3708752) | human gut metagenome | biome: human gut; feature: human-associated habitat; material: faeces | place: China | collected 2014 ...
GGCGAGCGCGCCTCTCACATCTTCCATGGTATGAGTATACCACAGCGCGTGCCACACCGCAAGTCCAGCAAAATCCCAGATACAGGGATTCTCCTGCCGGTAGAATTGGCTTCTCTCAACATTTCTACCGGTCGAAAGGGGGGAGGATGCGTTTTCAGACCCCTTGCCGTATAATGAAAACAAGAAAAAACCGGGACTTCCCCGACGATGTGCACGCCGGGCAGCCCGCAAGGAGTTTGAGATCTATGCGCAAACAAAATTTCCGTCTTCCGCCATGGCGGCGCAAGCCGACGGCGGACGAAACCGCGCCGGACATCGCCGACAGCGAACTGGTGCCCTCCGAGAGCGCCGCGCAGCCGACGCGCCGCAAGCACGGCAAGCGCACCTATGTCATCGGCGGCGTGCTGCTGGCACTGGCGATCGCGGCGGCGGTGGCGCTGCCGGGCGCGGTCGATACCGACGACGGCGCCGGCGGTGCGAGCACCACGCTCGCGCGTCCGGACGGCGATCCCTCCGGTCAGAGCGCCGAAGACAACATTTATATTACGACCGGCGTCATGGATCAGGAGACCTACCGCTCCGAGACCGTCGGGCAGACGAAGGCGAAGGTCGGCTTCATCGACTATAACCAGAACGTGCACAATGTGCGCGTCGTGACGAGCGACAGCGTTTTCACCGAGGCCATCAGCACGAGCATGTTCGTCAAGCTCGGCGAGCAGAAATATTTTAAGGACGGTGCGATCCTTGTGCGCAAGGCGAGCTCCGTCACCGCCGACAGCGCGACGTGGAGCGACCAGATCGTGGCCATCTCGCAGCAGGACTATCAGGATGCCTACGGGCAGGATCCGCGCAACCTCAGCAACTACGTCATCAGTCAGGACACGGTGCAAAACCCGACCATGACTGCCAATGACGACGGCACGTACACCCTCACCTTTGACCTCGAGCCTGCGGGCGCGAGCGCATACTATAAGCATCAGGTGCGCACGTACAGCGGCGCGTCGAAAAACCCCGAGTTTACGGCTGTGCACATGGTCTGGACGATTGACGCCAACTGGGATCTGCTGCAGATGGACACCGTGGAGAGCTATTCCGTGTCCATGTCCGGTCTCGGCAGCCTCAACTGCACGAGCACGCTCACGGAGACATTCACGGACTTCGGCGCCGTGACCGACGACCAGACGGAGTTCCAGCACTATCTCGCCACCCAGTACGACCCCAACAACCTCGGCAAGCTCTCCGACGGCGGGCAGGACACGCAGGCCATGGTGCGCGACTTTTTCCGCCGCACCCCGAACTACAGCATCACCGTCAGCGCGAACGGCCAGTCCTACGGCCTGACGGCACATATGGATATTGACCAGACCACCTTCCAGCTGCGCGGCAATGTCGCGGGCGTCGACCTCTTCGCCGCCTACAGCAACGAGCGGGTGTACATCGCCTTCGGCAGCCAGAAGATCACCCTGCGCGCGAGCGACACGCTCGACGCGGCGCGCACGGTGGCGGGCTATCTCGGCGTGCAGATCCCGGACATCTCGCTCGATTCCGCCGGCATGGCTGCGCTGACGAAAAACGTCACCATGCAGGAGACCGCCAACGGCATGAACATCCGCCTCAACGACCCGATGATCTCCGGCACGGTGCAGCTGACCGATCCCGACGCGCTGCGCCTGACGCGTGCGGACGTGTCGCTCAACATCGGCGGCGCACGTATGCGCATCGCGGCCACGCCGTACTACGGCGGCTTTCAGGTGCAGCCGCTCGACGGCTACACCGATCTGACCGGCGCGCTGAGTCTCGTCAGCCCCCTCATGGATGCGGCCACGGCCAAGACCGCGACCTTCGACGTCGCGCTCAGCGGTCCGCTGAGTCTCAGCGGTACGGCCACGGTGACCCACACCTCCGGCGGCTATGATGCCGCGCTCACGACCGTGGTAGACGGTGTGACGATCCGCGCCGAATACATCGGCAGCACGGTCTATGTCTCCGCCGGCAACATCCACGTCAGCGGCACGGGCAGCGAGATCCGGGAGCTCGTCGCGTGGGCGGGCAAGCTCGCCGGTGCGAGCGGAGCGGACGCCGCGGGCAGCGCTTATGCGCAGTTTTTCCGTGAGCTCACGCCGCAGTCCGCCGTTGACAGCATCCGCGGGCTGACGTGGTCGAACAATGCCCTGCATGCGCAGCTGAACATCGCGGGCACGGATGTGTCCGCCGCCCTCTCGGCCGACAGCGTAAGCGTTACGGCTGCTGGCTGGACGGTGCGCGTGACGATCACCTCGACGTCCGGCAGTGCCGCTGCTATCAGCCCCACGAGCGGAAATTATGTCACGCTCTCGCAGCTGCAGCCCTTTGCCCCCGTGCTCGAGCGCTATGTTGGCGCGCAGGCCATGGGCATGGACGCGACCGTGAGCGTCAACGGCTACAGCATGGATACCGACGTCGTGCTCTCGTTCGGCAAGCCCGTCGCGGCGCGCGCCGTGTCGCAGATCCTCGGCCGCGACCTGACCGTCACGTTCTGGAACGACCGCGTGTACATCGACTACGGCTGGCACCATGTCACGGCGTCGATGGATTCGCTCGAGCGTGCGCTCTATGCCGTGCTCACCGTCACGCCGGGCGTCGACCGCCAGACGGTGCAAAATGCCATCGAGGCGTATACCTACTTCTTTGAGCATCTGTCGTTCGCGAGCGTTGTCGGCGCGATCTCAGACTTCGGCTATGCCGACGGTGCGCTGAACATCACGGCGAACATCGCGGCCTCGCCGCTGTACATCTCGCTCACGCCGAGCCAGATCACGCTGCGCACGCAGGTCGATGCGGCCAACCTTACCGTCACGGCCGCGCCGGGCAGCGCCTATGCCGCCGCGCCGGATCTAGCGCCGCAGGGCGGCAGCTACCGCAACCTCGACGATTTTCTTGCCCTGTTCCCGAGCTGGTAAGCCCGGGCAGCGCGTGCGCTGCAGTCAGGCCGCAAACCTCTTTTTCAAAAAAGCAGTACTTTTTTGACAGAAAGCGCCCCCGAACCGTTTTGGGTTCGGGGGCGCTTGTGTATCCCTCTGCCATCCATGCCGCGCGTCAGCACGCGCTCTGCTTCTGCCGCAGACTCAGGCAGTCGGCGATCATGGCGATGAACTCCGAATTCGTCGGCTTGCCCTTGATGTTCGAGACCGTGTAGCCGAAAAACTTCTGCAGCGTCTCCAGATCGCCGCGATCCCACGCGACCTCGATCGCGTGGCGTATCGCACGCTCAACGCGCGAGGGCGTGGTGTTGAATTTGCGCGCGACCTCGGGGTAGAGCACCTTGGTCACGGAATTGATGACGTCCATATCGTCGATGGCCAGCATGATCGCCTCGCGCAGGTACTGGTAGCCCTTGATGTGCGCCGGGACGCCGATCTCATGGATGACGTCGGTGACGACGCTCTCGAGCGTGGGCGCGGGCTCGGGTGCGTCCAGCTGCGCGCACAGACTGCCGGTGCGGCGGCGCGGACGCGCGGTCTGCCGGATGCGGTACACGAGCAGCGGCGGGTCGACCGGCTTTTGCATGAAGTACATCGTGCCGAGATCGGCACACTCCATGAGCACTTCGTCATTGTAGATCGCGGAGGTGACGATCACGCGCGACGATGCATTTTTCGCCCGCAGATGCGTCAGCAGGGACAGGCCGTCCAGATTCGGCAGCACGAGGTCGAGCACCACCACGTCGGGCTGAAATTCGTCGACGAGCGCCTCTGCGCGCAGCCCGTTGTCCGTCTGTGCGACCAGCTCCATGTCCGCCTCCCGGGCGATGGCCTTGGCATAGGCTGCGCGGTATTCCTCACTGGGCTCTGCCACCAGTACACTGATTTTTGTTTCCATAACCTTCTCCTCTGCAAAATTTCGGGCTTGCGGTCAGCTGTCTGATGAACCGCTCGTTTTCCCTGTCTTGCGCGGATATTTTACCATGTTTGGGATGCTGGAATCGTGTGGTTCTTGGCGAATAACCCTAAGTTTCCGTTGACATAATCTGATATACTTCGTCGAAAAGCATAAAGATTCGGAAAAATCCATTTTTTCTCGCCTGCCTTCGACAGGTGGAACGTGTCGAGCGGGTTTCGGAATTATGTAAACTTATTTTTCGACGTGCGCCGCGTTCCCCTGACAAAAGCCGCCTGTGTGCGCGGCGCTCAGTCCTCGTCGCCGTGCTTGTGTTCGTGCTTTGCCTCGTGCGCGGCGTGGCGCTCGAGGCGCTCGGCCTTGTGCTCGGCGTGGCGCTGCATCTTGCGCGCGAGATCCTCGGCGTGCTTTTGCGCGCGCTCGGCGGAGTGCTCGGCGTGGCGGCGGGCACGCTCGGCTGCACGCTGCGCCTTTTTGGCCAGCTCTGCCGCCTGCCGCTGTTCGCGCGCGACCTGCGCCTCCGCCTGGCGGCGCAGCCGCTCCTCAAGCTGGCGCTCGTGGCGCAGCTGCTGCTCGGTGGCATGCTGCTCGTGCCGCTTCTGATGCGCGGCGGCGTGCTGCTCATGCCGCTCCTGATGCGCGGCGGCGTGCTGCTCGTGCCGCTCGAGCAGGTCGGCCTGATGCTGGGCGCGGCGCTCGTTTCGCTCGGCGCGCTCGCGCTCGATGCGTGCGCGCAGCTGCTGCCGGCGGGCGTCGATGCGCGCGGCGCTCGAGGGGTGGTTGGCGTGGAAGTCGTGGTCGAGGTGGTCGCGGCGCTCGCGCACGTGCTCGACCAGCTCGGGATAGTCCTGCTCGACGCGGTCGATGAGGTTGTCGCGTTCGACCTCGAGGTCGGTGAACACGTCGTCCTCGGAGTTTTCGAGCAGCTCGGCCAGCTCGTCCGTGTGTCCCTCGAGATGCAGCAGCACCTCGTCGGCGTCGATGCTGCCGAAGTGGAAGTCCTCGTTGAGGAAGTGCTCGAGCATGGCGCGGCGCGCGCGCACGTCGTCCGTTGTGCGCATGCGTGCGAGCATGAGCTGGACGTTGCGCTCGATCTGCACCTCCGCGTCCGCACCGTAGAGCCACTCAAGCTCCTGCAGCTGGCGGATGTCGTCCATATTGCCGGGGATCTTCTGATATGAGCTGCCTGGGTCAAGCGTCACGCCGGCGTCGCGCAGCGCGCCGCGGATCGTGCGGCGCACGGCGCCGGTCTCGATGAGCTCGCCGGCCTCAAAGTGGCGCAGCTGGTCGTTGACCTCACCGATGTGCTCGGTCAGATAAAAGCGCACGCCCTGCGCGCGCAGCTTGCGGTTGAGCGCGACGAGCCGGTCGCAGGCGGTGATGTCCACGCTCACGACGGCGCTGCCGTCGACGATGACGGCCTGCGTGTCGGGCTGCACCGCGCCCTCGATGTCCTCCTGAAAGCGGCGGATGTTTGCAAAGAACAAGCTGCCGCTGAAGCGGTAGAGCACGATGTGCGGCAGCGGCTGCACCCCGCTGACGCGGTCGATCGGGAAGAAGCCGGACTTGCCCGGCAGTGTGCCGAGGAAGGTGCGCTGCGGCGCCGCCGCGCGCATGAGCACATCGACAAACGACAGCACCATGCCCACGAGCACGCCCTTGATCGCGCCGAGCAGCAGCACGCCGAAAAACGCCCCGGTGAAGATGCCGAGCTCCACGCGGTTGACGCGCCAGAGCCGCCGCGCGATGCCGAACTCCGTCGCCCCGATGAGCGCGTTGACGACGATGGCCGTCAGCACCGGCACGGGCAGAAAGCGGATGAGCGGCGTGGCGAAGAGCAGCACAAGCAGCATGGTCACGCTCGCCGTGACGGACACGAGCTGCGTTTTCCCGCCGTTGCGCTCGTTGACGGCCGTGCGCGACACGCTGCCCGACACGACGCAGCAGCCGACGAGCCCGGCGGCGGCGTTGCCCACGGCATACGTCACGATCTCGCGGCGGCCGTTGAGGCGGTAGCCGTTTTTCTGCGCCGTGCCGGACGAGGCCAGCAGCGTCTCGGCCAGGATCACGGCCGCGACCGGCAGCGTCGCCACGAGCGCCTCGGTAAACGGCAGTGCCATGAGATCCGGCAGCACGGGCTTCGGCAATCCGCGCGGCACGGCGGCCAGCAGCGCCACGCCCCAGTCGGCCAGCGGGGCGAACGCGCCGAGCAGCCCGCCCAGCACCATCATCACGAGCACCCACGGCACCTTCGGCCACTTGCGCGGCGCGAGCAGCAGGATCGCAAGCGTCGCAAAGCCGAGCGCGGCGGTCGGCAGGTTGACGGTCTTTGCCGCGTCAAAAATATGCTCCAGCAGCCCGAACAGCTCACCCGTGCCCGTGCCCGAGCCGAGCAGCTTCGGCACCTGCATGAGGATGATCTCGCAGCAGACGCCGCTGATGAACCCGCCCATGACGGGCTCGGAGATGTAATCGACGGCCTTGTCCGCGTGCACGAGTGCGAACACGGCCAGCCACAGCGCGACGTACAGCGTCAGCACCGGCACGATGCGCATGGCCTCCGCGCTGCCTGCTGTGACGCCGAGCGAGGCGAGCACCGCGCCGATCATGGCGGCGGGCGCGGCATCCACGCCGAAGATGAATTCCCGCGTCGTGCTGAGCATCGCAAAGAGCAGGATCGGGATCAGCGACCCGTACAGACCGTAGACCGGCGGCAGACCCGCCAACTGGGCATAGCCCATGGAGATCGGGATGGACAGCAGCGCAATGAGCACGCCGGAAAACAGATCCGGTCCGAGCTGCTGCCGGTCATAGCCCCGCAGGGAGGCAAACAGCGGTTGTGAGAGCGCTTTCATAACATCACCTGAATTATATTATATAAGGTATGGGATCCCCTGCTCAGGCGAGCAGGGTGTCAAGTCCGGCGTCAAGCCGGGCGTTGCGCTTCGGGCGCGGGCGGTCGATGATCCGGCCGCGCGCGACGACCATGTCGAGCGTGCGCAGTGCGCGCAGATCCGCGAGCGGGTTTTCGCTCGTGACGAGCATATCGGCGCACAGACCGGGGCGGAGCGTGCCGGTCACGTCGCCGAGCCCTGCCATGCGCGCGCTCTGACCGGTGGCGCAGTAGAGCGCGCAGGCGTTGGACGCGCCGGCGTATTCGTGGAAATAGCACAGCTCGCGCCAGAAATCATACTGCGCGACCCACTGACAGCTCGTGTCGTTGCCGAGCACGACGGGGATGCCGTGCTCGAGCGCGGCCTTCGCGCAGGCGATCATGCCGTCAAAGACGACGCGGCCGTTGAACTGCTCGTCCTCGGTCAGGTGCGTGACCGCGCGGTCAAAGCGTGCATACGGCAGCGCGGGCGAGAACGTTGCGCACAAAAATGCGCCCCGCTCCTCAAACAGCCGCAGGATCTCGTCGTCCGGCTTTGCGCCGTGCTCGATGGAGTCGACGCCGTTTTGCAGCGCGATGCGCACGCCCTCCGTGGACTCGGTATGCGCCGCCACGGGGTAGCCGAGCGCGTGTGCACGCTCGCACACGGCGCGCACCATCTCAGCCGGCATTTTCACCTCGCCGGGCATGCCGCGCTCGGTCGCGTCCATGACGCCGCCGGTGATCATGAGCTTGACGAGGTTCGCGCCCTGCGCGTGCACGGCGTCGACCTGTGCGAGCGCCTCGTCAACGGTCCTGGCCGCGATGGCGACCGAGCCCGCCATGTGCCCGCCGGGGACGGAGATGGCCTCGTTCGCCGCGAGCACGCGCGGTCCGATGCGGCGTCCGGCGCGGATCTCGTCGCGCAGGCGCGTGTCGAACGTGTCCAGCCCGCCGACGGTGCGGATCGTCGTCACGCCGCCGAGCAGCTCGGTGCGCGCAAAGGAGCACACCATGCGGTAGGCCACCGCGCGCGCGACGGGGTTTGCGAGGATGCGGCGCACGAGCGTTTCCAGATCGCGCTGCTTTTTCTGGATCTTGCCGTTTCCGGCCAGATGCACGTGCATATTGATCAGCCCCGGCAGCAGGTAGCGCCCGTGCAGGTCGATGCGCGTATACCCCGCCGGTGCGGTACCGGCGGGCACGATGTCCGTGATCGTCTCGCCGTCCGTGAGCACGCACAGCCCCGGCTGCACGCGCATATCCTGTGTGCCGTCGATCAGATTGGCGTTGTCAAAGGCGTATTTCATCGCAGTTCTCTCTTTCCGGACGGGCGCGCTGCGCCGGTCAAAGTGCATAAAAAGGTGGTTTCGTGTTTGGTCAGGCTGCCGGCCGCACCGTCACGCAAGCGTGGCCGTGAAGCAGTGCCATTCCTCAAGGCTGTCGTGCGCCGTGACCGTGAAGCCCGCGCGCTCGATGGCGGCGCGCACCTCGTCCTCGCGCCCGTCGATGATGCCCGAGCAGATGAACGTGCCGCCCGGGGCAAGAAATGCCGGGGCGTGCGCGGCCAGCGGGATGATGACGTCGGACACGATGTTTGCCAGCACGAGATCATACCCCGTGCCGAGATCCCGGCGCAGTCCGGCGTCGGCGAGGATGTCGCCCGCGCAGACGGAGAACCGGTCGTCATAAAAGCCGTTGAGCGCGGCGTTGCCCGCCGCGACCTCGGGCGCCTTGGGGTCGATGTCGCAGCCGGTGACGTGCGCGCAGCCGAGCAGCAGCGCCCCGATGCCGAGAATGCCGCTGCCGCAGCCGAGGTCGAGCGCGGTCTTGCCCGGACCGGCGTACTGCTCGAGCGCGGCGAGGCACATGCGCGTTGTGGGGTGGCTGCCCGTGCCGAAGATGAGCCCCGGATCGAGCCGCAGCGCGACGCGTCCGTCCGTCGGCGCATCGAGCCATTCGGGCACGACGACGAGTTTTTCGCCGACTTCGATCGGCTGATAGTACTGCCGCCAGTTATTCTCCCAGTCGCTGTCGCGCACGGTCGCGGTCGTCAGCTCGCGGCCGATCCCGGCGCGGATGGCCGCAAGCTGCGCGCGGCCGTCGTCATCGTCCGAGAGGTAGAACTTGATGCGCGACACGCCGCGAAACTGCGCCTCGAGCGCGTCGTCCACGTAGTCCCAATACTGGTGGTTGTGCTCGAGAAAGTCCTGAAAATCCGCCTCGTCCTCCACGACCATACCGCCGGCGCCCAGCTCGGCCAGCTGCGCGCAGACGTCGTCGATCTCGTCGCTGCGGGTGGGGACGGACACTTCGATCCATTGCATATGCGGTGCTCCTTTGTGCGTGATTTGCTGCCCCGCGCAGGGCGGCAGGCGCGTATTATTATATGGTATTTTCTTATTATACCGCGTGGCGCGGCGCTTGAAAAGTGGGCGCGGCGGCTTTTTACACATTTTTTGGCATGCGGGCAAAAAACGGCCCGTTCGAGCAGAGCGTACATCGGCCAGCGGCCGCAAGAATATTCGCACGAATGCATATTTTGCTGCCGCTTACAGGCGACGCGGTGCGGGAAGCTACGTATAAACACCTCATTTTGTGAATATCACGGAAAGAATATGAATTTTTCGACGAATTTTATGCAGATGGAGGGTTGACATTTGCACGAAAAAGGTGAATAATATGCACATCTTATGAATGAATAATCAATGGAGGTACCCATTATGAAAAAAGAAGATATCAAAAAAGTCGTCCTTGCTTACTCCGGCGGTCTGGATACGTCCATCATCATCCCGTGGCTGAAGGAGCACTACAACAACTGCGAAGTTATCGCCGTGTCCGGCAACGTCGGTCAGGCCGACGAGCTCGACGGTCTGGAGGAAAAGGCCATCAAGACCGGCGCGTCGAAGCTCTACGTGCTCGACCTGACGGACGAATATGTCGACGATTACATCATCCCGACCATGCAGGCCGGCGCCATGTACGAGGAGTACCTGCTCGGCACGAGCCATGCGCGCCCGTGCATCGCCAAGGGGCTGGTCGAGATCGCCCAGAAGGAGGGCGCGGATGCCATCGCCCACGGCTGCACCGGCAAGGGCAACGATCAGGTGCGTTTTGAGCTGGCCATCAAGCACTTCGCACCCGATATGCCCATCATCGCCCCGTGGCGTGAGTGGGACATCCAGTCGCGTGAGGAGGAGATCGCCTACGCCGAGGCGCATAACGTGCCCCTGAAGATCAACCGCGAGACCAACTACTCCAAGGACAAAAACCTCTGGCATCTGAGCCATGAGGGTCTCGATCTGGAGGATCCGGGCAACGAGCCGCAGTATGAGAAGCCGGGCTTCCTCGAGCTGGGCGTGAGCCCGATCGACGCACCGGACGCCCCGACCTACATCACGCTCGACTTCGAGCAGGGCAAGCCCGTCGCGCTCGACGGCAAGCAGATGAGCGCCAAGGACATCATCCTCAAGCTCAACGAGCTCGGCGGCGCCAACGGCATCGGCATTCTGGACATTGTGGAGAACCGGCTCGTCGGCATGAAGTGCCGCGGCGTGTATGAGACGCCGGGCGGCACGATCCTCTACAAGGCGCACAGCGTGCTCGAGACGCTCTGCCTCGACAAGATGACCATGCACGAAAAGCAGAAGCTCGCCGTGACCTTCGGCGAACTGGTGTACAACGGCCAGTGGTTCACGCCGCTGCGCGAGGCGCTCAGCGCGTTCGTGACCAAGACGCAGGAGCACGTCACCGGCACGGTGCGGCTCAAGCTCTACAAGGGCAACATCATCAATGCCGGCGTCTGGAGCCCGTACTCCCTGTACTCCGAGGAGATCGCCACCTTCGGCGAGAGCGACTACAACCAGGCGGACGCCGCCGGGTTCATCCAGCTCTACGGTCTGCCGATCGCCGTGCAGGCAAAGGTTGACGGCAAGAGCATGTAAGCGGTACAATAGATATATAGAAATGATTTTCTCCCCGCGCCGGGTCTCCCGGCGCGGGAAGATCGTTCCAAACGCCTCGCAAATGTGCGCGCATGGCGCGTGCGCTGCAGCGAGCCGCATCTTTTTCAAACGAGAGCCCGGCGAAGCGGGTCTCGTTTGAGATAACGCACGAAGGGAGACCATCACCATGGCAAAAATGTGGGCGGGCCGCACGGCCGGCGTGACCGATCCGGTCGCGGACGATTTCAACTCCTCCATCCGCTTCGACAGCCGGATGTACCGCGAGGACATCACGGGCAGCATGGCGCACGCGGCGATGCTCGGCGCGCAGCACATCCTGCCTTCCGCGGACGCCGACGCGATCATCGACGCGCTGCAGGGCATCCTCGACGATCTGGACAGCGGCGCGCTCGCCATTGACCCCGCGTGCGAGGACATCCATATGTTTGTCGAGCAGGTGCTCACCGCGCGCATCGGCGACCTCGGCAAGAAGCTGCACACCGCCCGCTCGCGCAACGATCAGGTCGCGCTCGACCTGCGCATGTACCTGCGCAGCGAAACGAACGACATCATCGCGCTCACGAAGGACGTGCTCACGGCGCTCGTGGAGCAGGCCGAGGCGCACAAGGGCGACATCCTGCCCGGCTACACGCACCTGCAGCGCGCGCAGCCGATCACCTTCGGCCACCACCTGATGGCCTATGCCATGATGCTCCTGCGCGACATTGACCGCATGCAGGATGCGGTCAGGCGCATGAACGTCTCGCCCATCGGCTGCTGCGCCCTCGCCGGCACGACGTATGACACCGACCGGTTCTTTGAGGCCAAGCAGCTCGGCTTTGACGACGTGGCGCGCAACAGTTTGGACGGCGTGTCCGACCGGGACTTCTGCGTCGAGCTGCTCGATGCCTACGCCATCGAGATGATGCACCTCTCGCGCCTGAGCGAGGAGCTGGTGCTCTGGTCGAGCTGGGAGTTTCAGTTCGTGCAGCTCTCGGACAGCTACACGACCGGCTCGTCGATCATGCCGCAGAAGAAAAACCCCGACATGGCCGAGCTCGTGCGCGGCAAGACCGGCCGCGTCTACGGCGACCTCATCGCCATGCTCACGGCGCTCAAGGGCCTGCCGCTGGCATATAATAAGGACATGCAGGAGGATAAGGAGGCCGTGTTCGACGCGGTCGACACCGTGAAGATGTGTCTGCGCGTCATGGCGCCGATGCTCGCGACCATGACCGTGCGCGCCGACAAGATGCTCCACGCGGCGCAGACGGGCTTTCTGAATGCGACTGACCTTGCCGACTATCTCGTCACGAAGGGGCTGCCTTTCCGCAGCGCGTACAAGGTTTCCGGCCAGCTCGTGGCCTACTGCATCGCGCACAACACCGTGCTCGAAAAGCTGCCGCTCGAGACGTTTCAGACCTTCAGCGACCTTTTTGACGACGGCGTGTATGCCGCCATCGACCTCAAAAACTGCGTCACGCGGCGCGTGTCCTACGGCGGCACGTCCGTGCCGAGCGTCGAGGCGCAGATCGCATGGGTCACGCAGCAGATCGAGGCATAAGCACATACGTATATTTTTTGCAGGACCGGCGTTCCCAAATGGGAGCGCCGGTCTTATATTGCACAAAAAAATCCTGTACAATAAACAAAAAGTTGTGCAAAAAGGCTTGCCATTTCCGGGGTGGGGATGGTATTCTTTTTCATACCCACTTTGTTGAAAAAAGGAGAAATGGTATGAGAAAGAAACTTCTGAGCATCCTGCTCGTGCTGAGCCTGATGCTCGCGCTCGTGCCGGCGGCCTTCGCGGCAGACGCTGTGAGAACCGAGCTGGAAAGCGACGGCACAACGCTCGCCTTCTACGGCAGCGGCGTTGCCACGGCCGACTGCTGGAACGGCGACTGGACCGCCGTCACGCACGTTGACCTCGGGTATGAGATCCGCGGCGTCGCCGAGAATGTGCTGGCTCGCTGCGTCAACCTCGTCTCCTTTGAGGCCATCGGCAGCCGGTATCTCCGGACCTACAACGGCGGCCTCATCTCCATAGACGGCAGGCAGATGCTGGCCGCGCCGAACAGGTGCACGGCTTATGAGATCCTCGACTTGGTGCAGACCGTCAAGACGGGCGCGTTCCGTTACTGTCAGGGGCTGACGGCGGTCACGTTCCCGGCGAGCCTCACCACCATTGAGGCGCAGGCCTTCACCAGCTGCCTGAGCCTGACGGACGTTCAGCTGCCGGACGGCCTGAAGACGATCGGCGACTTTGCTTTCGCCGGCTGCGCCGCGCTGACGAGCGTGCTCATCCCGAAGAGCGTCACGAGCATCGGCGCGGGCGCCTTCACCGGCTGCACCGCGCTCACGGCCATCGACTACAGCGGAACCGAGGCCGAGTGGGCCCAGCTGACCAAGGGCGAGAACGCGCTGCCGGAGGGCGTGACCGTGAACTTCAACGCGCCCATCCACCACTACGGTTCCTGGACGGGCACGGACCCGAACTGCACGACCGAGGGCAAGCGCACCCGCACCTGCACCGACGACGGCTGCGGTCACACGGAGGAAATGACACTCCCCGCCCGCGGCCACTACTGGGGCATCGGCCGTGTGACGACGCTGCCGACGGAGACCACGACCGGCGTGCGCACCTATACCTGCAGGACCTACGGCTGCAATGCCACGCGCACCGAGGAGATCCCCAAGCTTGCCCCGCGGGTGCCCGTGAGCGAGCGCTTTGACGACGTTGCCCCCAACAGCTGGGCGTATGAGGACATCCAGTACTGCGTCGACTATGAGCTCATGGCCGGTGTCGGCGGCGGCCGGTTTGAACCGAAGACGCTGACCACGCGCGCACAGCTCGTGACGATGCTCTACCGTCAGGCCGGTTCTCCGAAGGCTGCCAAGTCCAGCCCCTTCACCGATGTGACCGACAGTTGGTCTGTCGATGCGATCAACTGGGCGTTCGAGAAGGGTGTCGTGAACGGCACGAGCTCCACCACGTTCTCCCCGAATGATGCCATTACGCGCCAGGATATGGCGACCATCCTCTATAACTACACCAAGAATGTTCTGGATCTGGA
>ERZ834433.2044-NODE-2044-length-13754-cov-3.859406_pt1 | contig 13754 bp, 8 predicted proteins | sample MGYA00519948_ERZ834433 | MGnify/ENA primary metagenome ERZ834433 (study PRJEB31850, sample SAMEA3708752) | human gut metagenome | biome: human gut; feature: human-associated habitat; material: faeces | place: China | collected 2014 ...
AAAAGATGATTAAAATGACGAAAATGTCTGTTTTTCGATTTTTTTTGCTAAGAGATTGTATAAATTCATGAAATGAACGTATATGCATTGACAGAAATGTTTGAAAAGAGTAGACTAAACATGATAATTATACTAAGATTTGAAACAATTTAAAGAAAAAGCGTATTTCGTAGAGTAATCTACTCCACGAAATACGCTTTCTTTTTCTATTCTGAACTTTTCTCTTTTTCCCCATACACCTCAAAGAAACTGCCCTGGATTATAAATACAATTATTTCCACACGGCTGACCATCAAAGATTTTCTTATTCAATTGATCGATATATCTCCCCATCTCTTTTTCTTCTCTTTGATTCCTCTCCAGAAGCCCCAGCGCAGCCTTCAGATTCCGAATATCCCGGATCATATCTTCCACATAATTTCCTCGTCCAACCAGTTTCAGATGGGTAATCCCTGCCGCCTCCAGCTGTGGCAGCGCACACAGAGCACATCCACTCTTCCCACAGAGATATTGTTGCTCTTGTTGCTCTTCTATCTCCAATGTTCTCTTTATCACTCGTTCCATACGCTCTTCCATCTCAGCATCTCCCCAGTAAGTCGTCCTGCATAGATAACCCATCTCGTCACAGTGAAGGGAATTGCAGAATGCTCCTGTGAACTGACACAATTCGTTCAATGCAAAGGCCTCGAATTCCAGTCTTTCTGCATTTACAGCTTCTATCATCTGCTGCATCGATGCAACTGTATTTTTCCTGTGGAAGATGATCCGGCCGATTCCCATTTCCCGGAAAACTTTGATTGCCTCCCGGTTCATTTCTCCGGCTTCACCGCTGAGATGGATCTTGCAGGATATGCCTTTCTGTCTCAGGTACAAAATCAATGCCGGATCGGCAAGGATGAAGCTGTCGAATCCGATTTTCATACACTGTTTCACAATGTCTGCAATCTCTTCATATTGTTCCGGAATATAATAGAGAGAATTCATCGCGATATGCACCGGCTTTCTATACTTCCTGATCATTGCTGAGAGGATCTCTAATTCACTGAAAGAACCGAGCTGCACATTATAAGCCAGCACTTCCCTGCGGTTCAGTGGAAGTACGGTTCCGTATTTTTTTGTCCAGTTATATGGCACATATCCGCAGAACAATTCGTCTGCTCCTGCCAGGACATATGGAATATATTCATCTATAGAGCCAAGTCCTGCAACGATTTTCATCCTTCGCTCTGCTTTTTCTTTTTCATTCTGTTTTCTTTTCTGTGTCTCCATTCTTCCATCATCCTTCTATTTTTCTCATTTCACAATAGATTGACCACAAGACGGTTCCATTTTATTCCAAGTTCTCTCTTCAACTGCTCCGGTTCATCTAGCAGATGTTTATCCAATGCGAACAGACTGTTGTATTTTCCCTTCATATATAAATGCTTTGGATAGAAGAAGCTATGTTCCAGACACGGTGCCGGACATTCTTGTCTCTCCCTTTGTTTTCCACGTTCACCGTGTTCCAGTACAGCGCAAAGTGTACAATAACTTGACGTATTTGTCTGATAGAACGGCACGTGTAGATGGTTCTGTATCTTTTGCGGTATTTCCTGTGTATAACCGCAGCTTTCCCACTCATAACAGCTGATTCTAAAGCTTTCTTCCAGATAGGTGCGATAAAATCCTGCATTCAGATTATTCTGTTCCAACAGCGTCTTATCTCCCATCTTGTAGAACATTCTTGGATCTTTCTTCCGCTTATTTAAAAGCGTCCCAAGACACGGGATCAGATGTTCTGTCCGCTTCACAAGATGTGCCAGTCCCCAATCATTGACTACAACCTCAAGTCGTTTCTTCTCCGCCCCGGAAGTCTCCTGTTGTTCACACCACTGATCTAGGCGTGTCAACAGCTGTTCTGTCTGTGCAAGCCTGTCTTCCCGAATAAAGGAAAAGGCAACGGTCACTTCCATCCGTTCTTTATCGGCTTTCTCAAGAAGTGCAAAGAGCTGTTCTTCTTTTGGGAATAAATGTGGACAGAATTGATTGCCAAGATACAACCGATCCGGTTGTCTTCCCAGGATCCGCGCATCTTTGATTCCATGCTGCTGCCAGTATTCTTTCATGAACCGTTCAATCGGTCTGGTCAGATATTGTTCGTATAGATTCGGCTGATCCAATTCTACTGCTAATTCTGCCGGCAGATTTTGGAAGATCTCCGCATTCTGAAACCACGCTTTATTTTGTTCTGTTTCATTCTTGAAATGTTCCTCTTCTTCCTGCGCGGAATAACCGGTCATTTCTTGCGCCAGATGTTCATCATCCTGTTCCAGCTTGAGCGAAATGTATCGGCTGTATTCGACACAGAGCTTCTGAAAGGCTTCTTTATAATCTTCCTGAACTGTGAAAATATCATAGGCTTGATAGAATTCTGTCTGTTCCCCGGCCTCTGTCTGAAAATGACGAATTTCAATCTCCCGATACTCTGCCTGCTCCATCTGATAGAAGCAGATCTTGAATGCTTTCGGATAAATGTTCTCCTCTGCTTTCCCTCTCCTGCAAAACCGGATGCGGAATCCTTCGGATGAAATCTCTGTCAGGCGGACTTCTCTTTGCCTCTCTTCTATTGAATCTTCTGTCATAACTCCGGCCAGAAGACCATATGGAATCATCTGAATTCCTTTGATCCTTCGCTTTTTCATTTGCTTCCTCTCTCTTTTACAAAATCCTTTCCTTAAAAAATCGTGCTGTCAGCAGAACTCTCCGCCGACAGCACGATTCCTATACTTTTTACTTATATGATTCTATTAGATGTTCAGAAGATCACTGAATACTCTCAGGGCTCCGTCTGTCTCATGTGCAAGTACGCGTTTTGCAAGGACTTTACCGAGCTGAACACCTTCCTGATCGAAGCTGTTTACATTCCACAGGAATCCCTGGAACATGATCTTGTTCTCGAAGTGAGCAAGCAGTGCTCCGAGAGATGCTGGTGTTAACTGCTCTCCGATAATGATGCTTGAAGGACGTCCGCCTTCGAAGTTCTTGTTACGGTTCTCGTCTTCTTTACCACATGCAAATGCTACGATCTGAGCAGCTACGTTCGCGCAGAGTTTCTGCTGGCTTGTGCTGTCCTGGATCACAACATCTGTACCGATCTGGCTGTTCTTGAATCCTACGAACTGAAGCGGCACAATATCTGTTCCCTGGTGAAGAAGCTGATAGAAGGAGTGCTGTCCGTTTGTTCCAGGCTCTCCGAAAATAACCGGTCCTGTTACATAATCAACCGGCTCACCAAAGCGGTTTACGGATTTTCCGTTAGACTCCATATCCAGCTGCTGCAGATGTGCAGGGAAACGGCTCAGTGCCTGGGAGTATGGAAGTACTGCTGTGCTTGGGTATCCGAGTACATTTCTCTCATATACACCGATCAATGCATCGAGCATCTCCGGGTTCTCTTTGATATTCTTATTGAGGGACAGTTTATCCTCAGCTGCTGCTCCGTCAAGGAACTGTGCGAATACTTCCGGTCCGAATGCGAGGGAAAGTACTGCTCCACCAACTGCTGATGTGGATGAGAAACGTCCTCCGATGTAATCGTCCATGAAGAAGGCTGCAAGGTAATCATCACTCTTTGCAAGTGGTGAAGTCTCACTTGTTACTGCGATCATATGCTTGGATGCATCAAGTCCTGCGTTCTTAAGAGCATCCTTAACAAAGGACTCATTTGTCAGAGTCTCAAGTGTTGTTCCTGACTTGGATACAAGTACGAAGATAGAATGAGCAACATCTACAGAATTCAGAACTGCTGCCGCATCATCCGGGTCAACGTTGCTGATGAACTTTGCTTCCATCTTGAATGTATCATTCTTCTTTGCCCAGTTCTCAAGTGCAAGGTACATTGCGCGAGGACCGAGGTCACTTCCGCCGATACCGATCTGAACAACTGTTGTAAACTTCTCTCCGGCACCGTTTGTAATCTCACCTGCATGTACTTTGTTCGCGAACTCAGCAATCTTCTTCTGCTGCTCTACATAGAAAGTACGCTTGTCTACACCGTCAGCCTCAACAGCATCTCCGAGCTGTCCGCGTGTCATATGGTGAAGTACGAGACGCTTCTCTCCTGTGTTCACAACTTCTCCGTTGTAAAGTGCTTCGAACTTCTCTGTCAACTGTGCTTCTTCTGCCAGTTTCTCAAGAGCTGAGAGAACTGTGTCATCCACTTTCTTTGCTGCATAATTGTATGCTAATCCTTCTGCCATCGGAACGCTGTAGTTCTTCACACGCTCTGCTCCGTTCTCTCCGGCCATCACTGCTGCGAGGTCTACACTTTCTGTCTTCTCAAGTTCCTGATAAGAGGTAAGCTTATCCAAATTGTTCCAGGTAATCATCGTTGATTCCTCCTTCATAAAATAAAGTTCATATCCGGCTGTCGGGTTCAGTATCTTCTGACCGGCAGACCATCCATTTCATAAAAAAACTATTGTTAATTTCTCAACAATCAAGTTCATTATACAATCAATCCAATGCAAATTCAACCCACAAACGATATTATCAGAGCAGCTCCGCAAACAGACGTAAGATCAGCTGTCCGAGTCTTAAGCCCGCACTTCTTCCTTCTTTATACTGCTCGGTTACTTCTCTGCTTTCTCCCATCGTGCGGATCAGATCATCCCGGATCTCCAGCACTGCGTCGCAATCTGCCAGGAAGCATCCATTCTCAAAGTGATGGTACAGGCTGCGGTAATCGAGATTGATCGTTCCGCAGGTCGCCATTTTATCATCTGCCACACTCATCTTCGCATGACAGAATCCCGGTGTCCACTCATAGATACGGACTCCATGCTTAACCAGATTATGATAGAAGGAACGGGTCACACTGTAAACCATCTTCTTGTCCGGGATACCCGGTGTTATGATACGTACATCAACACCACGCTTTGCTGCCAGTGTGAGTGCATGTGTCATCTCGTCTGTAATGATCAGATACGGAGTGATAAACCAGCAGTATTTCTCCGCTTTGTTCGCCATACTGATATATACTTCCTCGCCTACCTGCTCACCATCGAGCGGACTGTCTGCATATGGCTGGACATAACCACGCTGTTGTGCCTGGTATGCATAGCTGATCACATATTTCTCCGGTACAAGTTCTTTTGACTTTACATTTCCGGCTGCATTCCACATTTCCAGAAATGCTACTGTCATAGACTTGACCGCATCTCCTTCCATACGGATCCCGGTATCTTTCCAGATTCCATACGGATGTGTGATGTTGAAATACTCATTCGCCAGATTGTATCCACCTGTGTAAGCAACCTTTCCATCAATCACAGTAATCTTCCGGTGATCGCGATTGTTCAGGAACATATTCAGTCCCGGCAGAATCGGGTTAAATACACGGCATTTGATTCCTAAAGATTTCAGTTTTGTTGCAAAATCCATGTTCACGAACCAGATCGATCCCATATCATCATAGAAGATACGGACTTCTACGCCTGCTTTCACACGGTCTTCAAGTACCGTCTGAATCCTCTGCCATGCCTCTTCGTCTTCGATGGCATGATACTCCATAAAGATGAACTTTTCTGCCTTTGAAAGATCCTCCAGCTGTGCATCCAGCCCTTTGATCGCCTCATCATAATAGGTAACATCTGTGTTCTGATAAACCGGGTAACAAGAGTAATTCGTCAGATAAGAAGCGATTGCCCCCGCCTGCGGACTCTCTTTTTTCATCCATTCGAGAATCTGTCTGTTATCTGGAAGATATGGGAGCAGTTTTTTATCAATCTCTTCATATCTTGCCCGCATCTTCTTCGTGCTTCCGTTCAGACCTACGAGAAGATACAGACTCACACCAAGAATCGGGAATGCAAGCATCAGTATGATCCATGGCATTTTCATCGATGAAGTCTTATCCATGCTGTAAAGTCCAAGCACAAGAAAGATTGCCACGATTCTTGTTGCCCAGTCAATAATAGTTGCGTATTCACTTACCTTTGTGAACAGAAAGAGAAGGAAGACAATCTCCAGCAAGATAGATACTGCTGTGAAGATCAGCCTCTTTGTTCCGTTCTCTGTCTTTTTCTTTCCTTCGAATGTACTGCCGCTCAAATCTACATGCCCCTTTTCTCTTTTCCTTTTAATAATTGCTATTTTCTCTTTGCATAGAAAGACGGAGAATCCGATCACTCAGATTCTCCTGACTCTTTTAATTAACACATACTATAACAGATATGGAAGGAAATTGAAACAAGTATTTTCTTTTTCCACTTTTTTTTATTCATGTCTAAGTGCCTCGATTGGATTCATGTTCGCCGCTTTCACGGACGGGATCAATCCGAAAATAATGCCGATCAGTGTGGAGAACAGCACTGCGATCACAATCGAAACTCCGCTGATCGCTACCGGAACCGCTGAGACTTTGGATATAATGTACGCAAGTGCGATTCCTCCAAAAACACCTATAATTCCTCCAAGCAGTGTCAGCACCGCCGCCTCTGTCAGGAACTGTGTAAGAATTCTGCGTTTTCTCGCTCCGAGTGCTTTCTTTAATCCAATCTCGCCGGTACGTTCTGTAACTGACACGAGCATGATATTCATAACTCCGATTCCACCAACTAACAGGGAAATGCTGGCGATCCAGATCAGCTGCTGATTTGTCGAGTTGCTGATCTCCTGGATCTGTGTTGCCTGCTTTAACAGATCTTCTCCTTTGTATTTTACGGTATCATCTGAAACTGTCAGCATAGCATTTAAAATATCTGCGGCTTTCTCTCCTGCCGCTGTCATATCATCTGTACTTTTTGCACGCACGACAAGGTTCTGCGGTTCGTCATACTGGTAAATGACCGGCCATACTTGATCCGGAATAATGATCTTTCCACTCTGCTCATCTGACATGTAGCGGTAGTAATCTTCCATTGAGTTGATTACCGGCTGGGACTCTGCTTTCTTTGCAACCATTCCAACGACAACAAACGGTTCTCCTTTAATTTCGATCGTTCTTCCGATCACATCTGCATTGTCGAATAAACTTGCCGCTGTTGTTTTGTCTATCAAGGCTACTTTTCGTCCTTCGGAATAATCTTTTTCTGTTAATCCTCTTCCTTTGGTCACCTGATATCCGTAAACATCCAGGTAATTTCTGTCAACTCCGAGAATCACGCTGTTACTTAATGACTTTGCGCCGCGGTAAACTGCGTCGTATTCATTTCTTGTATGATATAAAGACGCTGTCTCCACTTCCGGGAGTTCAACGACTTCCTGCAATGTCTCGTCTGAGATCTCCGGCACTCCGTCCGGGAGTGACTGATACTGCAGATCGATTGGCCAGTCACCCTGATAGAGCTGTACATTTACCGCGTCATTTCCTGCACCGACCAGATTCTTCTTAATCTGTTCATTCGTTCCTTTGATCGTGGACACAATTGCTATAATGGAACCGATTCCTATGATGATTCCGAGCATTGTGAGCGCAGATCTTAATTTATGATTCCAGATTCCCTGAAACGCCAGTCTGATGTCTTCTAACATAATGGCACCTCACTCTCTTTCATTTTGATACTGTTCAGTCTTCTTAATAATAGTCGTACAGGGTATCTGCTTCCTGTGTCTTTGCGCCTTCTTTGACATCTCTGCCGTAAGGGAACGCGATCAGGTCGTCCATTGTGAGGCCGGAGGTAATCTCCAGTAAATTGTACATATTTTTGCCAACCTCTACATACTGTTTTGTTAATCTGCCGTTATCGCCCCGCTTGTAGACATAATAGCGGTTTCCTTCCTCGCGGACAAACATTTTTTCAAGATAGATCGATCCATCACTACCTGCTGCAATTCCATTCATCGACAGATTCACAGACTCACCATTCGAGAGATTTGCGTCTCCGTGGATCACAAGCGTGAACGGATAGAAGGACTGATTCTGGTTCTCTCCTGTGGAATAATCGCTTACCGGTGAGTTGCCAACACCTGTAACTGTCGCTTCGTAGGATTCTCCCGACTGCCAGGACATTACAGTCGCAGTCATTCCTTCTTTGATCTGATCAAGCATTGTCTCTCCGACTCTTCCGGTCACATAGAAACCTTCTTCTCCGACAACGCTGACAACTGGTTTGTTCTCATTCTTTGCAGACGCTTCGTCAGTCGCTTCTTTGACTACACCTTCTACCGTACTTTTGATCACGCCGTCCCCGACCTTTTTCTTCAGCTTTTTCAGTTCCAGTTCAGCGGATCTCCTGGAAAGATCCAGATCTTTGATCTTCTGCTCTTTCTCCTTGATTTGCTTCGTCACTTCTTCCTTTGACGGGAGGTCCGGGGTGTCTGGGATAACCGGATCTTCTGAAATATCTGGTTCCGGAGTTGGCTCTGGATTTGGAGTCGGCTCTGGATTTGGAGTCGGCTCTGGATTTGGAGTCGGCTCCGGGTCTGGAGTTGGTTGTGGATCCGGTATGACTACCTGTCCTGTTTTTCCATCGAGGATCCAACAGGATAAGAATTTTGTCGGCGCTTCTGCGTTATCTACTACATCAAAGGCACACACTTGACCCTCTTTTAATACTTTGAGCATAAACGGTGCATTTACGGCTGCCCCCGGTGCGCAAAGATAACGATACGGTTTTTCCATTGTTCCGTCTGCATCTTCTTTATTATAAGGAACAGAATCTAATGTGATCTCACTGTAAACCTCTTTTCCCTTTAATGCTTCAGGGAATGGACGCTCGACTGCGGAAGATGGTACATCGTCTTTTTTGTTATCGTCTTTGGATGTATCGTCTTTTGTATTATCATCTTTCGAAGCATCGTCTTTTGAAGTATCATCTTTTGTGTTGTCGTCTTTTGTCGTATCATCCTTCGAGGTATCACCATCCGGTTTTTTATTCTCATCCTCTTTTGATGTATTAAGAACGGTTGTCTTTACAGCACTCATCTTCTGTACAGTTGGCTGTTGTTCTCCATCTGCGCTTGTCTGCACGACGGACGCCCCTGTATCTGCCTTCGCGGTCTTTGTCCCCTTGAGCTGGGTGATCTCTTTCTGCAGGTTCTGAATGTTCAGGTCAATCCCCTGAATCTGCATTTCTTTCATCTCAAGCTCCAGGGAAGAAAGTGTCGTGTCGTATGCCACAAGACGGTCTCCGACTTTCACCGTATCCCCGGCTTTCACGTAAACCTGTGTGATCGGCATAGTATCATCCACGTAAATGTCCTGCTTTTGGTTCGTTGTGACGGTTCCGTAACTTGCAATCCCGCTATCATCGTACCAGCCACCGGAATTCACACTGCTGACAGGAGCTACTTTAACAGCCTTTCCGCTGTTCTTCACTGCGAAACCGATTCCAAGTGCAAGAACGATGCAGCCTGCTGCCACAGGAATGCCGATCTTGATTATTTTCTTTTTATTCATCCGCACTCTCCTCCGTTCCCGGAACTCCTTCCTGCATTGCATTCTCTTCTACAGGTTCTTCGTAACCGCCCTCGGCTCCTGACATATCTGAAGTACTGCCTGAAGTACTGCCTGATGTACCTGAATCGTTCTTCACAACAGCTGCACCTTTTTTGCACTCCTCGCTTGGCCATACAATGTAATCAGAAGCTTTCAGTCCGTCTACGATCTCACAGGTTCCCATATCTTCGTTCGTCTCTCCGAGTGTAACAGAACGCTTCTCCAGCTTGTCATTATCTCCTGCTACCCATACATATGGATGATCTGAATCTGCGTCTACAATGTAGTCACGCATCAGCCACATCTTGTCTGCTTCCAGTGAAGTACTTGTCTCGATATAGACATGCTGTCCGAGCATCAATCCATCCACTGTATCCAATGTGACATAGAATGGATACTTTGTTGCCTGATTATCGCTGTTCTCAGAACCATAACTCATAGAATCCTGGGAACTGTTCTCCGGCTTCTCTGTGTCTACGTTATCTACTGTACCTGTCCAGATCTCATCTTCATTCACTCTGGAGCGGATCGTCACCTGTGTGCCCGGTGTCAGATCTCCGATGTTCTGCTCGCTGATCTTTCCTTTGATTCTGTATTTTCCTGTAGAAAGGATACTCATAAACGGTTTGGACTCTCCTGTAGATGGATCTGTTCCCTGCTGTTCGTTGATCTCCTGTACAATTCCGGCAACTGTAGAAGTTACTGTAGACTGTTCCAGGCTCTTCTGTGTACGGTTTACTTCCAGCTCTTTTACTTTATAATTGTACTCTTCCTGCTTGATCTCCATCTGAAGTTCCTGGATCTGTGTCGTATAGGACAGCTGTTCGCTGGCCGGCGCACTCTTCTTCTCCGTTGTAAGTGTCGCGATCTGTGAATTCAGGCTGCTGATGTTGTTCGTGATCTTCTCAAGCTCCAGTTTTCCCTGATCTAATGTCATGGCAAGCTCTTCTGTATCGTATTCAAACAACTTTGTTCCAGGCTCTACTTCCTGCCCTTTTTCAACAAAGATCTGTTTTACCTTCTGGTTGTCTGCCAGTGTCAGTTTCAACGTATCCTGTGCTTCAACCACTCCTGTAAAACGGTTCTGTGTCCCAAGTCCTGTCCCTGTGATCATTCCGACGGAATCCGCATAAAGAACATTCTCTCCATCTGCTCCACCTCCACCTGTCAGATTCTTCACAAGAATCAGGGCGATCACTGCCACAAGGAAGATACCTCCGCCGATCAACATTCCTTTTTTCTGTTTTGTATCCAATCTTCTTTTTTCTTTCGGCTGACTGGAGCTCTGTGTGTCGGATGACTGCTTTCTGATTCCCCGCATCTTTTGCCCTCCTGCTTTGTTTTATTTTTACTTCTTTTTGTGCAAAAGATAAAATCTCCGGGACATCCGGTACAATCTGCACAAAATATTCTCTCATACCATCAGTATACAAGAAATGTGCCTAAAAAGACATTGATATTTTCTTAAGATTTTTTATCTTTTTTCTATAACCGGCTCACAGACTCCTTCTGCCCCGGCAAGCAGAATCATCAGAAGCAAATCTCTCTGTGGTCCAAGCCATGCTTCTTTTGGCTCGTACCATTCCTGAAGGGTATGGATTCCGTCTTCTTCTCCACCTCTTCCAACAGTGATTGCCGGGATTCCCATACTGATCGGGATATTCGCATCCGTACTGCTCTCATACCGATACTCCGGTTCAACCCCCAGCAGTTCTGCCGCCCGGAATGCTGCTTTCACGATCGCACAGTCCTTTGGCTGTGCCCCCGCCGGTCTCACACCGCGTTCTTCGATCTGTACTTTGATCTGCGGCTTTGAAGCATCCCATCTTGCATTTTCTTCTTGCGCTGCCTGTTCGATCACTTTATGAAGTTCTTTGTCCAGTCGGTTCAGCTCTTCTTCGCTGTCCGAACGGAGGTCTACCAGCATGGATGCGGAACCTGAAATTGTATTTACGGAAGTTCCTCCCTGGATCACGCCTACATTAAATGTTGTCTTCGGCTCATCCGGAACCTGGAATTCTGCGATCTGTGCGATTGCTCGTCCCATTGCATGGATTGGATTAGGAATGCCAAAGTTCTGAAAGCTGTGACCTCCTCTTCCGGTAAATGTCACCTCATAACGGTGACTTCCTGTTGCCGTATAGATTACCCCGCCCGTATACTGGTTATCAATCGAGATAAATGCATCTACCTCTGGACATTCTTCTGAAGCTTTGTTGTCGTATCCGAACAGATACTTCACGCCCCTTAGATCTCCAAGTCCTTCTTCACACACATTTGCACAGAAGATCAAGTCCCCTTTTGTGTGAAGATCTGCATGGATCATTGCTTTCGCCACCACTATCATCTCTGCCACCGCATGTGTGTCATCGTTAATGCCGGGACAATAATAACGATTCCCTTCTTTTCTTATCGTCAGATCTGTCCCTTCCGGAAATACTGTGTCTGTGTGCGCCGCAAGCATTACATTTGGTCCTTCACCGGTTCCCGGCCAGATCCCAAGCACATTTCCAACAGCGTCAATCCTGACATCCCTAAGCCCGATCTCCCGGAACCGATCCCGGATATACTCCGCTTTTTTCTCTTCCTTATAAGAAGGTGCCGGGATCTGACACATATTGAGCGTGTCCTGAGTCGTCGCCGGATCTTCTTCCTTTATATATTCCAATGCCTGTTTTATTTTTTCGTTTTCAAGAATCATTTCCCTGTTTCCCTTCGTTCTGTGTACTTTGTGTTTTACTGTAATAAACACTTTTAGTATATCATATTTTCTTAATGATACCGTAATTTTGCGGATTTTCTATAACAGTAATTTTTTTATTGAACTTTTTCATTTATCGTGGTATACTCTGACTGAAGTTTTGAACTTTTAAATTGAACTTTTAGAGATTTTCGTATTGAAGCAGATTTTAAATTGAACTTTGTATTTTGTTAATACTTTATTAATGGGGTCTGATCCCCAGAAGGATAACCCCAGAAAGGAGCTTTATGGAAACCTTTGCAGACAGATTAAAAGCCGCTATGAACGAGCAAGGCCTGAAACAGGTTGATCTTGTTCGTCTTGCCCAGCAGAAAGCGATCAAGCTTGGGAAAAGTCATGTCAGCCAGTATGTCAGTGGGAAGACAATCCCGCGTACCGACATCTTACATTTTCTGGCAGATGCCCTGCAGGTTGATCCTGACTGGTTAAACAATAATAATGATAATGATTCCACACTGTCAGATGTTGATAAGATACAGACATCCGCAGATAATTCAGGAGGTATGAAAGTGAGAGAATTCAAAAAATCATCCAAGTTAAATAATGTATTATATGATGTGAGAGGTCCGGTTGTCGATGAGGCTGCCAAAATGGAAGAGATGGGAACTCATGTACTGAAGCTTAATATCGGAAATCCGGCTCCGTTTGGCTTCCGTACACCGGATGAGGTGATCTATGACATGAGCCGTCAGCTTTCTGACTGCGAAGGCTACTCTGCTTCTGCCGGTCTGTTCTCTGCGCGAAAAGCGATCATGCAGTATGCCCAGTTAAAGCACCTGCCGAATGTAACGATGAGCGATATTTACACAGGAAATGGTGTCAGTGAACTGATCAATCTTACCATGTCTGCTCTTTTGGATACAGGAGATGAGATTCTTATCCCGTCTCCGGATTATCCGCTCTGGACAGCTTGTGCTACACTTGCCGGTGGAAAGCCTGTGCATTATATCTGTGATGAGCAGTCTGACTGGTATCCGGATATCGAAGATATGCGTAAGAAGATCAACGACCGTACAAAAGCGATCGTTATCATCAATCCAAACAATCCGACCGGTGCTCTTTATCCGAAGGAAATACTGCAGCAGATTGTAGACCTCGCAAGAGAACACCAGCTGATCATTTTCTCTGATGAGATTTATGACCGTCTTGTTATGGATGGAAAAGAGCATGTTTCTATCGCTTCTCTCGCACCGGATCTGTTCTGCGTGACATTCAGCGGACTGTCCAAGTCCCATATGATCGCCGGATTCCGTATCGGATGGATGATCTTAAGTGGAAATAAAAATATTGCAAGAGACTATATCGAAGGAATCAAGATGCTTTCCAACATGCGTCTTTGCTCTAACGTTCCGGCGCAGTCCATTGTGCAGACAGCTCTCGGCGGACACCAGAGTGTAAATGATTATATTGTTCCGGGTGGACGTATTTACGAGCAGCGTGAATATGTTTACAAGGCTCTGACGGATATTCCGGGAATCAGCGCAGTAAAACCGCAGGCTGCATTTTATATGTTCCCGAAGATTGATACAAAGAAATTCAATATTGTGAATGATGAGAAATTTGCTCTTGATCTGC